>Ga0316577_10000184_pt1 | contig 20436 bp, 17 predicted proteins | sample S5NA_FD_203073 | JGI IMG/M metagenome (GOLD analysis project Ga0316577, IMG submission 203073) | Rhizosphere microbial communities from salt marsh grasses in Alabama, United States - S5-7_050615r2r1 | ecosystem: Host-associated > Plants > Roots > Rhizosphere | place: USA: Alabama | collected... | reverse complement strand
AGTTGCCGAGCATCTCTCCTCCTTCAGCCTGCGGCAGGCAGGATCAGGACTTGGGGACCTTGATCACCGCCGCCGCGTATGCGGCCACCTGGGCCTGGGTCAGGCCACTCCCGTTCAGGAGCGCGTAGGCCGGGATGGAGTGGGGGTTGACGGCCACGGCGTACCCAGGGCCGTAGCTCCTCATCGTCCCGGCCAGGCCGTCGAATGAGGCCGGGCCGATGGTCGGGTAGAGGTCCCAGCAGGTGGGGAGACTGGGATCGGCACAGAGCCTGCCCTCGAGCAGGAGCACCTCGACCCCGGCGTTGTTGCGATAGCGGACGTACAGGTACTTGTCCGCCTGGTGGTATTCCGACTCCTGAAGCCACCAGCCGCTCGGCAGGACGGCGCAGTAGACGTCGAAAGGCAGGTTGTTCGCGGCGTTGGCGAAGTACTCCTTGTGAGCCTCCGAACCGGTGCAGCCGGCAGCCGGCGAGGTGGGCGAACCCGAGGGCGAAGGCGACTCCGAGGGCGATTCCGAGGGAGACACAGAGGGCGACTCGGAAGGCGATTCGGAGGGCGATTCGGAAGGCGATTCGGAGGGCGACTCGGAAGGCGATTCGGAGGGCGAGGTCGTCGGCTCGGCAGTCGGGGTCGCCGTCTCGCCCGGCGTCGGCGTGATGAGGACGATGATCGGCGTCGGCGCCGTCGTGCTCGCGCAGCCCGCCACGGCCAGCGTCATGATGAGGATCGTCAGTCTACGTCGCGCTCCACGCATCTCTCCTCCTTGAGGCTGCGGCAGGCAGGATCAAGGCTTAGGGACCTTGATCACCGCCGCCGCGTATTCGGCCACCTTGGCCTGTGACAGGTCTGCACTGCCGAAAACGTAGCCCGGGATCGAGTGAGGGCCGACGATGACGCCATACCCACCTTCAACGTGCCTGATGGTCCCGTCCAGACCGTCGAACGAGGCGGGGCCGATGGTCGGGTACCAGTCCAGGCAATTCGAGAGAACGTCGCAGAGCCTGCCGCCGACCAGAACGGCTTCCATCCCGGCGCTGTTCCGGTAGAGGACGAACAGGTACTCGTCCGCCCGGTGGTAGTGAGCTTCCTGCAGCCACCAGTCGCTGGGCAGGACGGCACAGTAGACATCCCAGGGCAGATCCTTCGCGGCCTGGACGAAGTAGGCCTTGTGGGCCTCTGAGCCGGTGCAGCCGGCAGCCGGCGAGGCGGGGGGCCCCGAGGGCGATCCAGAGGGCGACTCCGCGGGCGAAGGCTCTTCGGTGGGCGAGGGCATCGGCTGGGCGGTCGGCTCGGCAGTCGGGGTGGCGGTTTCGCCCGGCGGGAGGGTGACGTAGATGGTCTGCGGCGTGGGCGCGGTACTCGCGCAGCCCGCTACGACCAGAGCCATGGCGAGGATCGTCAGTCTGCGCCGCGCTCCGCGCATCTCTCCTCCTTCAGGTTGTGGCGTGCAGGATCAGGACTTGGGCACCTTGATGACAGCCGCCGCGTACGAGGCCACCTTGGCCTGGGTCAGGTCGTTGCTGCCGAGGCCGTAGCCCGGGATGGAGTGGGGGTTGACGACCACAACGTAGGTGGCGACGCCGAAGATCATCATCGTCCCGGTCAGGCCGTCGAACGAGGCCGGGCCGATGGGCGTGAACTCGTCCATGCAGGTGGGGAGATCGGCGCACAACCGGCCCTCTATCAAGGCGATCTCCTCGCCGGCATTGTTGCGGTACAGAACGTGCATAGATCCGCCGCTCGTATGGTCGTACTCCGACTCCTGGAGCCACCAGCCGCTGGGCAGGACGGCGCAGTAGACGTCCCAGGGCAGGTCCCTCGCGGCGTTGACGAAGTACTCCTTGTGGGCCTCCGAACCGGTGCAGCCGGCGGCCGGCGAAGTGGGCGACTCCGAAGGCGACTCCGAAGGCGACTCGGAGGGCGACCCGGCGGGCGATTGCTCCTCGGTGGGCGAGGGGGTCGTCTCCGCGGTAGGGGTCGCCGTTGCGCCGGGCGGCAGGGTGATGTAGACGGTCATCGGCGTGGGCGCGGTGCTCGCGCAGCCGGCCATGAGGAAGGCCGCTACCAGCGCCAGGACGCCCCATCGTGTCGATCCAAAGGCTGCAGCGCCCACCTTGTTACCCCCAGGTAGCATGTTCGGCCCCGATAGTCTCGATTGTACGGGCGAGCACAACGTACGGGCCCGCCCGGCCGCCTGACGGCGAGATCGGCCCTGATCGCCTAACATCCGCCCGTGCCCGGTGATCCGTCGGCGGGTTGCACGCGAAGAATGGACGGGTCGTCGATCGCCTGGGGAGGGCGACGATTCAACCGGGTATGCGCGCCGATCGTGGCGTTGAGTGAGATCTACTTGACTTGAACGAGACACAAGGGTTGTACGGGCCGCGCGCGGCCCGGTGGCAGTCTGCATCACGCGTCCTGACCCGCCAGGGCACCCTCGCCCGGCCGGGCCTGCGCGTGCTGGTCCGCTCTGCGGCGGCCGCCACCGCCTTCGCCTCGACGCTGGCCATCGCCGCCCTCGGCGCCCACGCCCCGCTCGACATCCAGCCGGGTCTGCCTGCTCGGATGCTGGCCGGGACCGTGCCGTTCGTCGCCGCGGTGCTGGCGTTCTACGCCGTCCAGCGCCCCTGGCCGGCCTTCCTGGCCATAGTGCTCCTGACGCCGGTCCTCAACGCCGGCCAGGTGTCGTGGGGCATCGAATGGTTCCAGGTCATTCTCCAGACCGTTCTCCTCCTCTGGCTGACGGCGGGCTACCTGCTTCGCGACGAGCCACGGCCGCATGCCCGATTCGGGCGCCGATCGCAGGCGAACGCAGCCCCCGGCAACGCGAATGCCGGACCCTCCGCCCGGGCAATCGAGTTCGCCGGCCGCCACCTCGGCCCCCTGGCGACGATCGCCCTGCTGGCCCTGGCCTCCATCTCGACTCTCGCCTCCCCGGACGTCCTGACGAGCGCGCTGGTCCTGGTCCACGGCATCTTCGAGCCCGTGGCCATGGGGCTTCTGCTGCTCGCCTTCCGCCCAACGAGGCTCCAGCTGATGCAGGTCCTGGCCGTGCTGGGGCTCTCCGTGGCCCTGGGCGGGCTCATCAACATGGCCCAGTCCATCCCCGCCTTCGGGTCGCTGTCCGCCCTGCAGTCGAGGCGGCTCCTCTTCTCGCGCCTGACCTACTTCAACGTCGGGCTGTTCGGCGAGATGCTGGCCATGGCGGCTCCGCTGCTGCTGGGCGCCGTCCTCTTCCGCCGCCGGCTCGGCCTGGGCCGCTATGCGATCGTGGTCCTGGTCGCCGCCCTGGTGGTCGGCGGTGCCAGCCTGTTCCTGACCTTCTCCAAGAGCGCCTACCTGGCCACCGCCGCCGGCGTGCTGGTCTTCTTGCTGCTGGTGGTTCGGACGCGGCAGATGCGGCTCCGAATCGTCGGGGCGGCAATAGCCGTGTCGGCGATGGTCATGCCCTGGCCGGCCTTCTTCCTGCAGGCCTCGCCGGACCTGGCCGCCCTGTACCGCAACGCCATGGTCCACGTCATGGGTAGCAGCCGCTACGAGTCCTGGGATCCCAGCCGCCTGTCGGGGCACGGCTCGGTGGTGGAACGCGTCTATGCCACTGAGGCAGCCGTGGCGATGGCCGCCGACCACCCCTGGCTTGGCATCGGCCTGGACCAGTTCGGCGAGATGTACCAGGGCGAGTACAAGTCAACCGACTCGCATTTCGCCGCCGACTCGGCTCACACCTTCTGGCCGGAGATCGCCGCCGAGCTGGGGATCCCGGCCCTGGTGCTGGTGGTGCTGATCTTCGCCTCGGCGATGCTGGCGCTGTGGCGTCTCTGCCTCTCGCCCCCTGACGCCACCACGCGTCTGCTGGCGATCACGCTGCTGGCCTCTCTGGTCGCCTGGCTGGCGGTTGCCACCGCCTTCGCCGGCGACATGTACCGGCCGTGGCGGAACATGTCGTCCGACTTCGTGATGATGGCCCTGGTCACGGCCGCGGCCTTCTCCCTGGACAGGGCCGCGCGAACCCGCGCCGGAGCCATCGTGCCGGCCGACCCGCGGCAGCGCGACTAGAAGCCGAGCCCGGCCAGGATGCGGTGCATGCGCCGCGCCGCCCGGCCGCGGTGGGAGATGCGGTTCTTGGCCTCGGCCGTCCACTGGCCCAGTGTGCGCCCGCCGAGGGGCTCCGCCCCCGGCTCGAAGATCGGGTCGTAGCCGAAGCCGCCCCCGCCGCGGGGCTCAAGCGCGATGCGCCCCTCCAGCGTGCCGCGGGCGAGACGGACCGGCATGCCGCCGCGCGGGCCGGCAGTCTCGGGCAGAGCCAGGGCCAGAACGCAGCGGTAGCGGGCCGTGCGCCGCTCCAGGGGCAGCCCGGCCAGGTCGCGCAGCAGCCTGCGGTTGTTCTCGTCGTCGGTCGCGTTCTCGCCCGCGAAGCGGCGTGTCCGCACGCCCGGGGCTCCGTCCAGGGCGTCCACCTCGATCCCCGAGTCGTCGGCCAGGGTCGGCAAGCCGGAGAGCGCGGCAAAGTGGCGGGCCTTGATGGCCGCGTTGGCCTCGAAGGTGGCTCCATCCTCCACCGCCTCACCCGGGATGGTCGCATCGTCCAAGGAGATCAGCTGCGTGCGCAGCGGCCCCAGCAGCTCGCGCAGCTCGCGCAGCTTGTGAGTCGAGCGCGTCGCAACGAGCAGCCGCGAGCGATCGGCCCGAGTTGCCACTAGCGCGGGACCGAGGCGACTGCTTCGGCCTGGGCGGCGAAGAGGCGCTCCAGCCCGCTGGCCGCCAGGTCCAGCAGAGCGTCGACGCCGGGGCGGTCGAAGGGCTTGCCTTCGGCCGTGCCCTGCAGCTCTACGTACTTGCCGGCGTCGGTGGCAACCACGTTGAAGTCAACTTCGGCCTTCGAGTCCTCGGAATAGTCGAGGTCCAGGCAGGCCGTTCCGTCTACGATGCCGACGCTCACCGCGGCAACCTTGCCCAGCAGACAGCGCTCCATGCCGTAGGCGGTGAGCGCCACTGCCAGGGCCACCCAACCGCCGGTGATGGACGCGGTTCGAGTTCCCCCGTCCGCGTTGAGGACGTCGCAGTCGATCGTGACGGTTCGCTCGCCCAGCTTGACCGTGTCCACCACGCCCCGGAGCGACCGTCCGATGAGGCGCTGGATTTCGTGCGTCCGGCCGCCCACCTGGCCCTTCGCGACCTCGCGCACGGTGCGCTCGTTGGTGGCCCGGGGCAGCATGCAGTACTCGGCCGTGACCCAGCCGGTGCCCTTGCCTCGCAGATGGGGCGGCGTCTTGTCCTCGATGGTGGCCGCGCACACCACCTCGGTCCCGCCCAGCTTGATGAGGCATGAGCCCTCGGCCCACTTCTGGACGCCGAGCTGGATGCTGATCGGCCGCAGGTCGCCGGGCATCCGGCCGTCGGCTCGGAGGAGCGATTGGGCACCCATGGTCATGGTCCGGTCTCCTTCGTGCCGGCCGTGGGAGCGTCCGGCCCGGCGCCGCCGGCTCGCTCTTCGGCCTTGGCAGCATCCCACAGGGCGTCCAGTTCGGCCAGCCCCAGGTCGCGCAGGTTGACGTCGCGCTCGCGGGCCATGCTCTCCACGCGGCGGAAGCGGGAGCGGAACTTGTCGGAGGCGGCCCGCAGGGCGGATTCCGCGTCCACCCCGTGGCGGCGGGCCAGGTTCGTCACCACCAGCAGCAGGTCGCCGACCTCGTCGCGCCGCTCCGCCGGGGACGCGGCCGCCTCCAGCTCGGCCAGCTCCTCCTGGATCTTGTCCGTGATGCCGACTATGTCCGGCCAGTCGTAGCCCAGGTTCGCGGCCCGCTCCTGCATCTCCTGGGCGGCGGCCAGGGCGGGCATCGAGCGGGCGATGCCGTCCAGGGCACCGCGCTTCCCGGCCTCGGCGTCATCCAGCTCGCCGGCAGCTTCGCGTTCGGCCTGCTTGATCTGCTCCCACTGGCGGTTGACGTCGCTCGCGGTGGCGGCCTCGGCGTCGGCGAAGACGTGGGGGTGGCGGCGGACGATCTTGCGTCCGATCTCCGCCTGGACATCGGTCATGTCGAACAGGCCCGCCTCCGCGGCCAGCTGAGCGTGCAGGACTATCTGCAGCAGCAGGTCGCCCAGCTCTCCGGCCAGCTCCGGCGTGGCTGGGTCGCTGAGCGCGTCGTAGACCTCGTAGGCCTCCTCGAGGAGGTGCTTCTTCAGCGACAGGTGCGTTTGCTCCCGGTCCCAGGGGCAGCCATCGGGCCGGCGCAACCGGTCGGCGATCCAGGGCAGCGACCAGGGCGAGGCGGTGGCCTCGTCCAACCGGGCCGGCGGTAGGTAGAGCGCCCTGGCGAACGAGTCGTCCGTCAGATCGGCGACGGTGATCGCCTCGGCCAGCCCGATCCGACCCACGGTGTGCCCGGGTGGGTAGAGGCGCGACAGGATCGCGGCCGGGCCGGCCTCAGGCACGGCATGGCGACCGGCCAGCGGCCGGCGCGTCTCAGGCGAGGCGGCTTCGGCGGACCTGCGGAAGACCGACGGCGGCACCACCAGCAGAGGCCGCGAGGGCTCGACCGGGAAGGCCGCCAGGCGGTCCGGGACCACGACCTGCAATCCGGCGGACGGGTCTAGGTCCCACCTGATGCGGGCCTCGGCGATGAGCGCGTCGAGCACGTCGCTCCGCAGCCTCCCCCGCTACTCGATCGTGGCGGGAGTGATGGCCGTCAACGCGCTCTGGTCGGTCCAGATGTTGGCCGCGTCCGTCTGCTCGGCCACCCAGGCCTTCCAGACCGACAGCTTGAGCCTGGCTTGCTCCGCTGCGTCGGGCGTCCTGATCTCCTCGGCCACGACCTTGAAGATCCAGTAGCCCGCCGAGGTCTGGACCGTCGGGGCTATTCCGCCCACGGGGGTGTTGAAGACGGCCTGCTCCATCTCCGCCGGCAGCATATAGCGCGTGACCCAGCCCATGTCGCCACCCTTGTGGGCGTCGGCGGCTTCGGAGTACTTGGCGACCGCGGACTCGAAGGTCAGGGTGCCGAGGGAGAACTGGAGCTGCATCGTGGCCACGCGCGTGGCCGGCGACGGGCGAGCTCCCTGGAAGTAGGCCAGGACGTAGCCCATGGAAGGCTCCAGCAAGGGCTCCAGGAGCCCGGGCTCCAGTTCTTCGTCCGAGACGGCGGCGCGCAGGGCGGGCATGTTGAGCGTCGTTCCGCCCTGGCCGAAGTCGTAGATGATGTCGCCCGATATCCAGGGCACGTCGCCGCCCGATTCTGCGAAGTACGGCTCGTCGTTCTTGGCGGTGTCCTTGGCCAGCGTCGCGAACTCGTCCAGGCCGCCCGCCTGCAGCTCGGCATACGCGTCGTCGGCTCGTTTCTTGGCATCGTCCCAGGCCGGATCGTCGCTGGCCAGGGTTGCAGCCGCGTTGGTGTCGTGGTTGGGGGCGAAGACCATGATCTTGAGCTTGTACTCGGTCCCCGCGCCGCCGAAGCCCGGCGAGACGGCGATCTCCTTGACGTGCCGTGCCGTCGTCGCCCCGGTGATGTACTTGGCTTCGATCGCATCGCGAACCGCGGCTCGCACAGCCTCGGCACGGGCCGCGGAGCGGTAGGCATCGCCGCTCGCCTTCCGGCCCACGGCGTCGACCCAGCCCGTGTCCTTGTAGACGGGCATGATCTTGGTGACGGTGACGATGCGGAAGATGCCGTCTTCGCTGTCGTAGACGGCGCTGTACTCCCCCTCGGCCTGCATGGCGAAGACGATGTCGACCAGGCCCGGGTCGAGGTTCAGCGATTCGCGTGTGACCATGCCCAGGTCGCCGATGTTGTAGCCCTCGCTGCCGATGGTGCCGTCGGCCGTCGACTCGTTGTAGATCTCCTGCCAGTCCTTGCCCTGCTTGAGCTCCGTGAGATAGGCCTCGGCCTGGGTCTTGGCCTCGTTGATCTCCGCCTGCGTGGGCGAGCTGGCCGGCGGAGTAGGCCGGGCGTCCACGCCGATGACCTTGACGTGGCGCATCTCGTCCAGGGTGGCATCCTCCTCGATCTGGGCATCAACGTCCGCGTCGCTGATGCGGATGCCATTCTTGTCGGCGTACTGCTGGAGCACGAGATCGCCCTGGAGCTGGCTCAGCGCCTCGTCGTACAGGCTTGTGGCGTCCTGCTTGGAAGTGAGCGACGACGCGAGCGAGGAGTACTCATCGGCAGTGATGGAGCCCTGGTTGCGCATGATCATGAAGTTGTCGATCTGGCGCTGGTAGCGGGCCGCGTTGACCGATGCCCGGTTGCGGACGTCGTCCTTGCTGATGGCAACGCCGTTCACCGACGAAACCGGGGCCCAGTGGTCGGCGTAGTAGTTGCCGAGCAGCACTCCGGCCAGAAGGGCGACGGAGGCGACCGTTACCGCTCCGAAGGCGATGCTGTAGTAGAGCGAGCGCCGAGCGCTTCCCTGGCGGGAGCGGCGGCGTTGCTGCTTTGTAGTGGGGGGCCGAAAGGTCATCGAGGCGTCCTGATAACTGGTTGTTGGCAATCGACAACGTCGCGGGTGACGAGGGGAAATGCTACCGCATTCGCGGTCCGACCCGGTGGGCGCATGCGGCTGCCCGGCCTCAGGCGGTCCGCGTGAGGCGCTTCACGACGCCCAGGTACGCCTGCGCCTGCTTCTCCCAGGCCATCTCGCGCACGCGCGCCATCGTCCGCTCCACCCGGGCCGACCGCTCCGCCGGGTCGTCGACCAGCCTCAGGACGGCCGCGGCCAGCGAATCGGCGTCACCCGGCTCGTAGAGCGAGAGGGCATCCTGGCCGAAGTACTGCTCCACGGCCGGCAGCCGCGTGGCCACGACTGGCTTCTGCATGGCCCCGTACTCGAAGATCTTGGTGGACAGGCTGATCCGGGAGTAGGAATCCAGCCGGGTGGCGGCGATGCCGATGTCGGCGGCGGCAACGGCGCCAGCTACCTCCTCGACCGGGATCCTGCCGGGCAGCTCCAGACAGGCGGCCACGCCCAGCTCGGCGGCCAGCTCCCGCAGCGGCTGCTCGGCATCCCCTCGGCCGTAGAACGTGGCTGCGAGGGTCAGCTTGGGCCGCAGACGGCGGAGAGCGGCGACCGCTCTGACCACTACGTCCAGCTCGTAGGTGGGGGTTATGGCCCCGGCATAGACGAGGCGCAGGACACCGTCGGCCATGAACTCCCGACGCGGATGAGCTGCCGGGTCGAAGCGGCGCAGGTCGGGGCTGTTCATGACCACTGTCAGACGATCCGGTTTCGCCCCCCGCTTGCGAAAGCGTTCCGCCAGGGGGTCGTTCACGGTCAGTATCTCCGTCGCCACGGCCATGGACAGCCGTTCCTGCAGCCGCAGCAGGCGGTAGGTGACGGGGTTGGCGGCCTTGGTGAATCGGCTGCGGAAGAACTCCGGCATGTCCTCGTGGAAGTCCAACAGGACGGGGACGCGCACCAGCTTGAGCGGCAGGGCGGCGAAAACCAGGTAGTCGGGCAGAGTGTGAACCTGGACCAGGCCGTAGTGGCGGCGGCGATGGGCACCCGCGGCGCCGAACATCGACCGCACCAGGAAGACGCCGTACTCCCACAGGTAGACCGGCAGACCGGCTCCCTGGTGGCGACGGACCGGCAGCCGCCGGACGTTGACGCCGTTGATGACCTCGCTCTCGGGCGCGTCAGCCTTGCGCAGGCCAATCACGTCCACCTCCCAGCCGTCCGCGACCAGCGACTCGGCTTCCCGACGGACGCGCGGGTCCTCCTCGTAGTAGGCGTGGACGATCATCAAGATCGGCCGGCGCCTTCTCACCGCGAGGGCCCTTTCCGGGGCCTGCCCGCGGCCAGGGCCTGGGAGATCTTCGCTGCCGCCCCGGCTCCCTCCAGGTTAAGTGTCGCGGCCCGCTTCGCCGCCAGCTGCCCGGCTGCATCGCGAGGCGCCCGGGCTTCCAGCTCGCGCCCGGCCGCGGCTCGATCCAGGCCCACCAGCACCGCCGAGCTGTCGGCCCCACCGACCGTTTCCCCCCATTCGGTGGTCTCGCGCAGGACCAGGCAGGGCACGCCAAGCCAGGCCGCCTCGCGCTGGACACCGCCCGAGTCCGTGATCACCGCCGCCGCGTGGAGCTGCAGAGCGAGCGAGGTCCGGTAGCCCTGCGGCTCGACGGCTACGATCCCCTCCGGCAGGCTCACTCCTGCCTCCTCCATGGCCGCCCGCGTGCCCGGGTGGAGCGGCAGCACGACCGGCCGGTCGGGCAGGGCGGCGTCGCCCAGGATGGCCGTCCAGGCGGCCATCGCCTCCGGACCGCGGTTCTCCGCCCTGTGGACCGTGGCCACCACGTAGCCGCCGCTGCGCAGCGCCAGCCCCAGCTGTGCCCCGATCTGGTCCAGAACGCCCGGGTCGCGGATTTCGCGCGAAATGCGGGCCGCCAGGTCCAGCATCAGGTCCCCGACTTCCAGGACGCCGTCGGCGATGCCTTCGGCCGCCAGGTTGGCTACGGCCGCCGGAGTGGGGGCGAACAGCCAGCTGGAGAGGCGATCTGCCACGACGCGGTTCAGCTCCTCGGGCATGCGGCGGTCGAAGCTGCGCAGGCCCGCCTCGACGTGGGCCACCGGGATGCCGAGCTTGGCCGCCGCCAGCGCCCCGGCCAGGGTGGAATTCGTGTCGCCGTAGACCAGGACCGCGTCGGGCCGCCTCTGCTCGAGGATCGGCTCGAGAGCGATCAGCATCCGGCCGACCTGCTCGCCGTGGCCTCCGCCGCCGATGCCGAGAGAGTGGTCCGGGCGGGCCAGGTCCAGCTCGCCGAAAAAGACTCCGGCCATGGCGTCGTCGTAGTGCTGGCCGGTGTCCACGCACACGTCCTCGTGGTCGCGGCGCAGGACCGGCTGCAGCGCGGCCGCCTTGATGAGCTGGGGCCTGGTCCCGACGACGCTGACGATGCGCATCGGCGGCTCGCTACAGGTCCAGCGGCGCCCGGCGCCGCGTCGCGGCCTGCACCCCGATGCCGACGTAGCGGACCTGCGCGGGCAGGTCGATCTCGCGCAGGCTGTTCCGTCCGTCGACGAGGACTTCGAGCTTTGGGTAGAGCCCGAAATCCAGGGATCGCCACAGCGAATCCCCGGTCTGGGTCACGATTGCCCGGAAGGGACCCTTTTCGCCCCAGCGATAGGGCCGGGCATGGTTGTGCTCGATCTCGTCGCCGCTGAGCAGCGGGTCGGCGGCCCAGACCTCGGCGCCGTGGAAGGCCAGGCGCTCGATGAGCGGCAGCGCCCGGGAGTAGGCCAGTTCCTTGACGCCGTCGCGGTAGGTCAGGCCCAGCACCAGCACCGGCGCCCCGCGCAGGCCGTTCAGTTGAGTCTCCAGCGTCTTGATGATGCCGTTGAGCTGGCCGTCGTTGGTCCGGCGCGAGGTGGCCACGACCTCCAGGTCCGTGGCGCTGCTCAGGAGCAGGTGCGGGTAGACCGGTATGCAGTGCCCGCCCACGCCGATGCCCGGCTGGTGGATGTGTGAGTACGGCTGGCTGTTGGCGGCCTCGATGACTTCCTGCACGTCCACGCCCACCCGGTCCGCGACCCGGGCGAATTCATTGGCCAGGGCGATGTTGACGTCGCGGTAGGTCGTATCGGCCAGTTTGCTGAACTCGGCCGCCTCGGAGCTGCTCATGGCCACGATCTCGGCGTCCAGGACGGAGTCGTAGAAGAGGGCCGCCCGGCGCGTCGATTCGGGGCCCACGCCGCCCACGAGCTTGGGGTAGGCAGACAGGTTGGCGAAGACGGCACCCGAGTAGAGGCGCTCGGGCGAGAAGGCCACGAACAGGTCTCGCTCGCCGGTCAAGCCGCCTGCCTTCTCCAGGCGCGGCAGGAAGCGCCGGCGGGTGTCGCCGATCGGCAGGGTCGTCTCGAAGATGACCGTCAGCCCCGGGTGTGCGCCGGGACAGATGGAGTCGACCGCGGCGTCCATGTAGCGATAGTCGGGCTTGTGCGCCTCGTCCAGCATGACCGGAACGATGACGACGACCACGTCCGCCTCCCGCACGGCCGCGGCGGCGTCCGTCGTGGCGCTCAGCCGGCCGGCGGCGTGGACTTCGGCCACTCCCTCGGCCAGGCCCGGCTCTTCCGCCACGTGGGACCGGCCGGCGTTGATCGCCTCGACGACCTCGGAGTTGACGTCCACCGCCGTCACGTTCCAGCCGTGCCGCCCGAACTGGACCGCCAGCGGCAGGCCCATCTTGCCGGCGCCCACGACCACGACCCGTCCGGCGGTTCCCGGCTCGCCCGTCCAGGGCGAGACGGAGCGCGGGGCCACGTGGCGGCAGGGGTTCTGGGGAGCGGCGATAGACCCCCCGAGAAGGCTGGTGACCCGCGAGGGCCTGGGCACGATGGTCATGAGGCACCCAGTCTGGAGGCCAGGTCGGTCAGGTCCACCGGACGGCGCTCGGCCGCGGCGGTCAGCAGGGCGTTGGCCAGGGCCACGGCCCACAGGCCATCCTCGGCGTCCACGTAGGGCCGGTCGCCGCTGCGCACTACGCGCACGAACTCGTCCAGCTGGGAGCGGAGCGGCTCGACGCTCTCGACCGGGATCTCGGCCACGTCGCCGGTGAAGGTCGTGGCGTAGCCGCCGATGATCTGGGGCTGCTCCACGTTTGACCGGGTGAAGGTGAGCTTCTGCGTCAGGTAGTCGAGCTCGAACATGCCTTCCTCGCCGATGGCGACAAGGCTACGGCGCTTGGCCGGTGTGAGCCAGTCCACGTCGAGGAAGCCGGTGGCTCCCGAAGGGAAGTGCATCAGGCCGAAGGTCAGATCCTCGTGAGTGGCATGGATGCGTTGGGACGTCTCGGCGTAGACGCGGGTAGGTCGCTCGCCGGCGATCCAGCACAGCATGTCCACGTCGTGGGTTCCCAGGTCCACGGTCACGCCCACGTCGCGGATCCGGGCCGGGAAGGGCCCGGCGCGGCGACTGGTGATGGCATAGATGTTCGAGAGCCAGCCCTCGCGCAGCAGGCGGCCCATCTCCAGGACGGCCGGGTTGTAGCGCTCGACGTGCCCGACCTGGACCCGAACGCCGTGCTCGCGAGCCGCGGCCACGATCGCCAGGCCGTCCTCCACGGTCGCCGCCAGAGGCTTCTCGACGAGGACCGGCAAGCCGCGCTCGATGGCCGCCAGGGCCTGGGTCGGATGGGACGTCGTGGGCGAGGCGACCACGAGGGCGTCCAGCTGCGCCGCGGCGATCATCTCCAGGGGATCGGCGAAGCCCTGCGCTCCGGTCTGCTCCACGGCCGCCTCAAGGGCCTCGGGCGAGACGTCCGACATAGCCGCCAGAACGGTCTCGGGGTGGTTGGAGATGACCCGCATGTGGTTGCGGCCCATCGTGCCCAGGCCGATGAGCCCGAGCCGCATCACGTTGCCCACCTAGGCTGCCGGGTGGCGGGCTACCGCGGCCCGCAAGGCTGCGATCACCTGGCCCTGCTCGGCCTCCGTCAGGCCCGGGAATACCGGCAGTGACAGGCAGCTGGCAGCCACCGCGTCGGTCACGGGCAGGTCCGCCTCGATGCCCAGCTCCAGGACGTACGGGGCGCGGTGGCAGGGGACGGGGTAGTAGATGCCGCACGCGACCCCGGCCTGCTTCATCTCTTCCACGACCTGGTCGCGGTCGGCGGGCACGGTGATCGTGTACTGGTGGTAGACGTGAGTTCGGCCTTCCGGACAGACGGGCAGCTTGACCGGCAGGTCGGCCAGCTCCCGGTCGTAGCGCGCGGCGATGGTTTGGCGGCGGGCGGTGCCCCGCTCCAGCCTGTCCATCTGCACCAGGCCGATGGCCGCCTGGATGTCGGTCATGCGGAAGTTGTATCCGAGGATCTCGTGGGCGTAGCGCTTGCCCGGCGGCATGCCCTGGTTGCGGTACATCCTGATCCAGTCGGCCAGGCGGTCGTCGTTGGTGGTGACGAAGCCCCCCTCACCGGTGGTCATGTTCTTGGTGCCGTAGAGGCTGAAGGTGGCGTAGCCGAAACTGCCGGCCCGGCGGCCCCGGTACATGGACCCGTGGGCCTGGCAGGCGTCCTCCACGACCGCCAGTCCGTGCCGGTCGGCGATGGCCTGGATGGCATCCATGTCCGCCACCACGCCGAAGAGACTCACCGGAGCGATGGCCCGCGTGCGCGAGGTGATGGCGGCCTCGATTCGCCCGGCGTCCATCAGGTAGGTATCCGGCTCGATGTCCACGAAGACAGGGCTGGCGCCGGTGTACAGGATCGAGGCGACCGTGGCATTGAACGTGTGCGAGACGGTGATGATCTCGTCGCCCGGTCCGTAGCCCAGGCCGGCGAAGACGGCCAGCAAGGCCGTCGTGCCGTTGGACATGGCGATGGCGTGCTTGACGCCGCAGAAGGCCGCCCAGCGCTCCTCGAACGCCGCGACCTTCTTGCCCTGGGCGATCATGCCGCTGCGGAGGACCTCCGCCACGGCGTCGATCTCCTCCTGGCCGAGGTCTGGGCGTGCGGGAGGAATCATAGATCGGCTCCTGTGCTCGAGGCGGGCGCCTCCTCGAGCGCCCCGGTGGTGGGATTGACGGCGAAGCCTCGGCCGCAGCGGTCGCAGCCCAGCTTCTCGCCCGGCTTCAGATCGGGCGCTGCGCCCCGGCCCGCGGAGTCGCTGAGCCGCGTGCCGCAGGCGCATACCCAGCCCATGCGGCGGGCGGGATTACCGGCCACCAGGGCGTAGTCGGGGACATCGCGGGTCACGACGGCTCCGGCCCCCACCGTCGCGAAGCGCCCGACGACGGTCCCGGCCACGACGACGGCCCCAGCGCCGATGGAGCAGCCCTCGCGGAGGTCGATCGGGCTGAGTGTCCAGTCGTCGCCCCGGGCCAGCTCGCCACTGGCGGTGATGGCTCTCGGGAAGCGGTCGTTGGTCAGGATCGCCCCGGGGCCGATGAAGACGCTGTTGTCGACGCTGACCCCGTGGTACACGAGCGCCCCGTTCTGGACCTTGACCCGGTCGCCCAGGTGGACGCCTTCGTCGACAAAGACGTCGCGGCCGATGATGCAATCAGCGCCCAGGCTGGCTCCCTTGCGCAGCACGGCTCGATTCCAGACGCTGGTTCGGGGCCCGACGGAGACGTCGTCTTCGAGGTCCGCCGTCGGATGCACCCGCGCGGTGGGATCGATCACTTGGGAGGCTCCTGTCACGAGACCGGGAACGGCAGGGCCGGCCGGCAGCCGGCCGGGTGTAGGCTTCGGCGGCGTCTGAGTATACCGGACGCTTCTGGCGGGGGCCGGAGGGCGGTTGCCGAGGCCCCTGCGGAGGGCTGGGCCGGCGCTTCGTCAGCCCTTCCTGCCTCGCCGCAGCAGCGACCCGAAGACGACGAGCACGGCGCCCAGGGCCAGCGCACCCCGCCAGTCGAGGAGCGGCTTGACGCTGCCGTGGATGCTCCTGGCGATCACCACCATGGCCCCGCTGCCGGGCTCGAAATCGACGCGCCCCGCAACCACCGTGCCCGCGCCGCCCTGCTTGATGCTCACCTGACGAGCCGTCACGTTTCGCGCCCCGCTCTGGGTCAGCGAAACGTCGCCGCCGACCACCAGGCCCGCGGCCCCCAGCTCGATCGAGACTCGCTCGCCGTGGCCGACCCCGATGGCGCTCAGGCGGGTGTTGACGTCGTCGGCGTGGACCCGGCCGAGGCAGCCCAGCCGTACGTTCACGTCCTCGGCCGAAGCCGCCCGGACCAGGCTCCGGTCCAGGCTGACGGAGTCGGCTTCGATCTCGCCGACCTGGCTGCGCTCGACGTGGACCGATTTGGCGACCACCGGGCCCTGGGCGGCAGGCTGAGCGGGAAGCCCTGCCGCCTTGCGAGGGCGGGCAGCCTTGCCCAAGCGGGCCGGCCTGGCGGATGCCGCAGGCGCCTTGCTGGCTGCCCGGGCAGGCGCCTTCTTGCCTGTCGGGGCCGGAGTCTTCGCCGCTGCCGGAGCTGGCTTCCTGGCTGCCGGCGTCGACGCCTTCTTGCCCGCCGCAGCCGCAGCCGGAGCCGGAGCCGAAGCCGGGGTCCTGGTCGGGGTACCCGCCTCGGTCCCGGTCGCGCCGCGCCGAGCTGTCGAGGCCGGGCCGGCCTTGCGCGCCGCCCTGTCGATCGAGTCTTCAGTCACCGTGCACCCCTTCCAGGTGGCGTTCGGCGTCAGCCTACCGCGATCCAGGCGCCGCGGCGAGGGGGAGTTGGCGGGTCACCGGTAGTAGCCGAGCACGTCAACGACGACGTGAGTCGAGCCACCCAGCTTGCTGAACGAGACGGTGAGCGTCCCGCCTGGCCCAAACAGGCTCACGAACCCGTTGGCCCGGTTGTCCCCAGGCGGGAAGTTGAGAGTCGAGGTCGTCGCCGTGTGGCCTGGAGCGATGGCCAGCCAGCCCGAGACAGTCTGGCGAGTGCAGGTCAGGTTGCCCACCACGGCCACGGCGGTGTTCTTCACCGAGGCCAGGCCGATCACCTGGAAGGAGGCCCAGCCGCCGCTGGTCAGGGGGCCCCTGAAGCCCAGCGAGGACCGGCTGTCGACAACGCGGCCCGGGGTGAGCGGCACGAAGGTCGCCCCGGTCAAGTCCGGGACGAAGTAACCGGTCACGTCGAAGACGAAGTCGACCTGCGTCCCGGACGGCCCGGAGTAGGCCACCTGGAGCTTGCCGCCCGAGAGCTGGACGGTGATGTTGTTGGCCCGAGTGTCGTGGGCCCGGAAATTGACCGTGGAAGTCGTGGGGATGCCGCTGATGCTGGGCGCCACGGTTACGTAGCCGGCTCCTGTAGCCCGAGTCACGGTCGCGTTGCCGGTCACGGCCACGGCATTGGCCGGCACCCCGGCCAACCCGGCGACGGCGAAGGTGGCGACGTTGCCGCGCGTGAGGGCGGTCGAGAGGCCGAGGGCGCGCCGGGTGTCCACGATGCGAGTCGGAGTGACCGGGATGAAGGTCGCGCCCGAGGCGTCGGGCATGAAGTAACCGGTAACGTCGAAGATCAGCTGCACCTGATGGGCGCCGACCTTCCCGTCGGAGGAGTTGAAGAGCGCCGACAGGCTGCCATCCTCCGCCAGGCCCATCGTCACCCCGTTGGCCCGGTTGTCGGCGGCGGGGAAGTTGATCGTGGACGAGTTGGTGGCGACCGAAGGCCCGAAGCGGACGTAGCCGGCGGCCGTCGCCTGGCTGACGGTGAGGTTGCCCGTGACGGCGATGGCGCCTTCGGGCACGACGCCCTGGCCGGCCACCATCAGGGTCTGGCTCCTGCCCGAGATCAACGGGCTCTCCAGGCCGAGGGCCCGGCGCGTATCGAGGATCCGGATCGGGGGTACGGGGTGGTAAGTGCCGCTCGGGGTGGTGTCGATGACGGCCCCCAGCAAGCTCATCTGCCACTCGTCGAAGGGTGGCGGCGTGGGGTCGTAGTAGGTGTTCTCTCCCGAGACGCCGGTCAGCTGAAGCAGATACCGGCCGTCGGGCAGGACCGAACCGCCAATCGTGCCGTCCCAGGTGTACGACTGCGGCCCTGAAGATAGGGCGCCCAGCGCGATCGTGCCCACCGGCTGATCGTTGTCGTCGTAGACCGTCAGGGTCATCGAATCCATGGCCACGGTGTTGGTCCAGCTCAGCGGCAGCGTGTCGCGGATGCCGTCGCCGTCGGGCGAGAAGACCTTGCCGCGATCAAGGCCCGTACCCGAGGGCATCATCCCGGGCGTGCCGATGGTGTAGGCCCCGATCCCGGCGGCTATGGCCGTCGTGTTGGGCGGGGTGATGGGCACGACCCATTCTGTGCTGCCGTCGGTGACGGCGACCCACGGTCCGGGGAACTGAGGCTCGATCGACTCGACCTCGTTGTACGGGCCAGTGACCTGGTACCAGGTCAGACCGCCGTCGCTGACGGGACCGTCGATGATCTTGGCCACGCTGCCCGCCGTCAGGGTTCCGATGGGCGAGGCCGAGGTTGATGGCGAGGAGCGGAGAGTCATCGTCGCCTCGGCCCTGGCGAAGCCGCCGATCGCGAAGGCCGGCGAGGCGGTGTAGGCGTTGCCGACGTTCCACGGCCCGACGTTGCCGACGCCGTCGGTGGCCCTTACCCGGAACGAGTAGTTGTGCCCGGAGAGCCCCTGGAAGTTGGCCGTGGTCAGCGTCGTGTCGGTCATCCAGTCGGCGTACGCGCCGCCGTTATCCGAAACCTGGACGTCGTAGCCGGCGATGCCGTTCCAGTCCTCGCGGCCGCGCCAGCTGACGGCGAAGCCCTCGTTCAGTTGGAGCGACTCCATGTTGACGATGCCGGCCAGGGGTGGCGTCCTGTCGGTCAGGAACTTGGCAGCGACCTGGTTGTCCAGCTCCGGGTGCCCGTAGCTGTAGCCCAGGGCCCAGATGCCCATGCCCCGCAGGTTCCAGTAGTTGATCATGTCGTACTTGACGCCCAGCGACTCGTGGTCGTCGTAGTACAGCTCGCGCCAGGTCTGGATGGGATTGCCCGAGCCGTCGGTGTCCCCACAGTCGAGCTGGTAGGCCGTCCAGGCCGAATGCTCGATCGAGTCGTAGTTGCGCCCATTCTCGGACGCCAGGGAGAAGGCCTGGCCGAACAGGACCGAGGTGGGTCTGCAGCCCGAACCGCTCAGGACGTTGGCGTTCGGCGCGTTGGAAACCGTCGACCAGGCGATGCCGTACCAGGGCAGGCCCAGGATGATCTTCGATTCCGAGATGCGCGCCTTGTACAGGCCGATGACCTGCGTCAAGTCGTAGACCGGGCGGGGGCTGGTCAGCGGTGAGATCGCGCCGGCATAGCTGGAGCTGCCGGTTCGGAAGTCGTAGCCCATGATCCAGACGGCGTCGGCAGCTCCCGGAGACGTGAGGGCGGCATGGTTGTAGTAGCCGATGGAGCCGGTGGCGCAGTACACGAGGTCGTAGCCGGGTCCGAGCTTGTCCAGTTCGGCGCGCAGGGTCCGGACGAATGTCACGTAGTTGTCGCCCTGGCTCGAGACGATCGGCTCGAAGTCCAGGTTGACGCCGTCCGCGCCCCGATCTCGCACCGCGGCGGCGATCTGCTGGGCCGCGTTGAGGCGGGCGTCGGGGCTGGAGAGCAGGGCCACCTGATCGTCCCGGCCGCCGGCGGTCCAGGCGAACTGGGTCACCGCCAGGGCTACCCGGGTGCCGTGGGCGTGGGCTTCGTTGATGACGTTGGTCATCCAGGAGCTGGTCCAGCCCGCCCACTCTGTGGTGGTCTTGCCATCCTTGGACCGGGCCAGATCGCCGTTGCTCCTGACCGCCACGCCGAAGTAGGCGACCGTGGAGAGGATGTCGTAGTTGAGGTCGTCCGAGTAGGGGGACTCCCAGTAGGGCAGGAAGCCGTAGACCTGGCGGCGCAGGACGTTGATCCTGGCCGCGGACGCCTGTGTCTCGGCGGCTGTCGTCGCTGCGGATAGGAGCGTCCTCTCGGGCGCGTCGGGTTCGGCCCAGATGGCGCCGTCGGGCGTCTCGGCCATGGACTTGCCTGATGCCCGGCCGGGCGGCAGCGCGACCGCCGGCTGCCCGTTGACCAGGGTCCTGTCACCCGGGCGCGGCACGTAGGGGGTCGTGACCGCCTCGCCGGGCACGAAGTCGTAGGTCTCGCCCTCGTGCTGCAGGACCTGGTCGTACCACATCGGGCTGCCCAGCTCCTCCTCGTCCGCAGCCAGGGCCGGGCGCACCGTGGCCGAGGCCGGCCAGGCGGCCAGAACCAGACCGAGCACCGCCGCCAGGGCGACAACACGCCGGGTCTTCGAGTGGACGGACATGGGTTTCCTCATCCGATGCGGCTGTCTCCGGGCCTCTCAGCCCAGAGGGGGATAGTAGCGTCGAGACCGGTTAGGTGCGGTCTCGCGGGTCAGGCCCCGGCCGGGGCCGGCTGGTCCGTCGCTATGCGTCGCCCAGGTAGTAGCCGTAGACATCCAGGAACAGGTGTGACGTGTACGGGCCCGTGCAGCCGCCGTAGATAACGGCCGCATTCCCGTCCACCGTCAACGGTGTGGTGGCGCCGTTGGCCCTGGTGTCGTTGGTCGGGTAGTTGAGGTTCGAGAAGCTGAAATCGGGCGGGATCGTCGGCGCGATGGAGGCGTAGCCGCCGCACGTGGCGCCCGTCCCCGCCAGGTTGGCCACCAGTGCGACCGCGCCGCTGGGGACGCCGTTGTGCCCCCAGACCTGGAAGTTCTGGGGGACCATGACCGGGAACGGCCCGGGCAGCGGGTCGTTGAAGCGAGAGTCGAGGATGCGCGTCGGCATCACCGGGTTGAACTGGTAGCCGCCTGTGGCCGTGTAGTAGCCCGAGATGTCCAGGACGATGTCCACGCTGGCGCTGTTGGGCGGAGTGCCCGAGAGGACGATCGACAGCGTCCCGTTCGCATTGACCGGGACGATGATGTTGTTGGCTCGGATGTCGCGCCTGGGGAAGTTGATGGTCGAGGAGGTGGGGGCGTCGGTGGGATCCGGGCCCAGGTAGACGTAGGCCAGGGCGCTGGG
>Ga0316577_10000183_pt1 | contig 20441 bp, 17 predicted proteins | sample S5NA_FD_203073 | JGI IMG/M metagenome (GOLD analysis project Ga0316577, IMG submission 203073) | Rhizosphere microbial communities from salt marsh grasses in Alabama, United States - S5-7_050615r2r1 | ecosystem: Host-associated > Plants > Roots > Rhizosphere | place: USA: Alabama | collected... | reverse complement strand
GATCCGACCCGGCTGATCCGCAGCGGGCGGGCTGAGGAACCACGGCTCGATTCCGGCCAGTCCGCTGAGATCGGGGTCCAGGATGTGGTCTTCGCCGAAGATCACCTCGTTCCCCGGCTCCACGAACCAGCGCACGCCGTTTCGCTGCAGGGCCAGGGCCACCCCCACCGCGGTATTCCAGTCCCTGGGGTTGAACTCCAGCAGCACGGCCTCGTCGCTCTTCCTCTGGGCGATGACTTCGCGCACGGCCTCGTTCATCTCCAGGCCCGTGGGATCCTCGGCCATGGGCAGGGCCGGCGAAGCCGTCACAACCACGCTCAGCGCCACCACGGCCATGGCCGCGATCCCGAGGGTGGACCTGGTGGCCGGCCAGAGGCGGCAGATCAACACCAGCGACGGCAGCGCCGCCGCGAACATCAGGCCGTAGACGAAGTAGCTGTTGAACTGATAGAGGGGCCCTCTCTGCATCGCAGCCCAGACCAGGCACAGCGCGACGGCCAGCAACACGAACGTGTAGTAGGTCCGGAGGAGCCTCGTCACAGATTCACCCTCGTCCTCCTCCGACATCTGCCAGCCGGTCGATCTCGCCACGAGAAGGCCGATCGGCAGAGCGACCAGCAAGCCGACCGAGAGGGCGATGCCCGCCCAATGGGTGGACAGGAACGACCCGAGCGCGGGATCCGAGAAGTCCAGAGCGGCAATCTCAGTCGGGTAGCCGAGGAAGGCCAGGACGTAGGCCACGCCCAGGAGGGGCGGGTGCGGGTCGCCGCCGATCCTGGGATTGGTGAAGTAGGTGAGGATGACGGCCAGGTTGGAGTCCGATCCTCTGGCCGCGTCCATCAGCAGCGGCGTCAGGAAGACGGCCAGAGTCATGGCCGTCAGGAGCAGTGCTCCGGCATGGCGGCGAACCAGCGCGCCCAACGGCAGCCCGCCCTCCGAAGCCGCTGCCCGGAAGCCGAGCACGAAGGCCAGCGCCCCCAGCGGCACCACGAAGAGCGGCTGAGCCACGTGGCCGTGGGCCAGGAAACCGCCGCACAGCACGAACAAGGGCAGGAGCCTTATCCGGCCTCGAGCAACCGCGATGGCGGTAACGACGAAGCAGGCGAACGGCACGATGAGTTGGTTGGGCGGCCAGACGGACAGCTCGAGATCTGCGGCCAGGCGGAAGTGCAGCGAGGCGAGGGCGATGGCCGCGGCGACGAAGAGCCCGCGGTTCCGCACCGCAAACTGGGACACAACTGTGATAGCGGCTGCCAGGAAACCCGATTGCAGCAGCGCGGCGGCCAGCAGCTGACCGTTGTGCGGAGCCGGCACCAGGTGCAGGAGCTTGTAGAAGATGACCTCGCCCGCACCGTAGACATAGAGGAACGCCGGTCCGGGATGGTGGAACCCGAACCGGGAGTAATTGCCATGGATCTCCAGCAGGTGAACGGCCTTCCTGATCTGGAGGCTGTCGGCGGCGAGATCGCCGGTCTCGAACAGGGGCGCGCCGAAGTAGATGTCGCGGCCCATGAGGATCATGCCGGCCGCGATCACGGCGAACGCGAGCAGGAACCTGGGCGGAGAGCCCCAGCTCCGGGGGTCGGTCCTCCAACGACGGAGGGCGGTCAACATCCGACTCGGCATCAGTCCTCAGTCTCGCCGGCCTTCGGGGTGGGTAGAGGAAGTATAAGCTTGAGGCTCGACCGGACAGGAGGGCTCGATGGCAAGCAGGACGTCGGAGCGTGGCGCCTCCGCGGTCGAGGATCAGCTCGACCTGGTGGTTCTCGGCGGCGGAGGGCACGTGGGCCTGCCTCTCAGCCTCGCCTTCGCCCAGGCCGGCCTGAGGGTCGGGATCTACGACATCGCCACCGAGACCCTGGACCTGGTCGAGCGCGGCCAGATGCCGTTCCGCGAAGCGGGCGCGGATGAGCTCCTGGCGGAGCTGCTGCCAACGGGCAGGCTCGTCCTGAGCGCCTCACCCGAGCTGCTCGGGCGCACCTCTACCGTGGTCGTAGTCATAGGCACGCCGATCGACGAGTTCATGAACCCCTCGTTCTCGGTGATCGAGCGCGCCGTCTGCCAGATGGCGCCTCATCTGCGGCAGGGCACCCTTGTCGTGCTTCGCAGCACCGTCTATCCCGGTACCACCGACCACGTCGGGCGGTCGCTGACCGGCAAGGGTTGCAAGGTGGAGGTGGCCTTCTGCCCGGAGCGCATCGCCGAGGGGCACGCCCTGGAAGAGCTGCGCAGCCTGCCCCAGATCATCGGGGCTGACGAGACGACAGCCGGCGATCGCGCCGAGGAGCTGTTCGGTCGCCTGGGCTCCAGAACCATCCGCACCACGACCAAGGAAGCGGAGCTGGCCAAGCTGCTGACCAACTCCTGGCGCTACATCAAGTTCGCCGTCGCCAACCAGTTCTTCGTCATCGCTCACGCCGCCGGCATCGACTACGGCGCCGTTCTCGACGCCGTTCGCAGGGACTACCCTCGCGCGGCCGATCTCCCGTCGCCGGGTCTGGCGGCCGGGCCGTGCCTCCTCAAGGACACGATGCAGCTGGCCGCCTTCACCTCCGATCACTTCGCCCTGGGGCAAGCCGCCATGCAGGCCAACGAGGGCCTGCCGGCGTACATCGTGGGCGCCATCGAGCAGCGCCACGGGCATCTGACCGGACGGACAGTGGGGATCCTGGGCATGGCCTTCAAGCCGGAGTCGGATGACCCCAGGTCGTCCTTGAGCTTCAAGCTTCGCCGGCTGCTGGCCTGGTCGGGTGCTCAGGTGCTGTGCACGGACCCCTATGTCCGCGACGCGCGGCTGGTTCCTCTCGAAGAAGTCCTTGCCCGGGCGGAGATACTCGTGGTCGGAGTGCCGCACCACGCCTACCGGGAGCTCGATCTGGCCGACCGGACCGTGATCGACATCTGGGGTGCGCTGGGGCAAGGCATCCGGCTGTAGGGCCGGCAAGCACGGGGAGGCGAACGATGCGAGTCCTGGTGACGGGAGCTGCGGGATTCATCAGCGGCTACCTGGTCCCGGAGCTGCTGGAAGCCGGGCACGAGGTTGTGGGCATCGACAACTTCAGCAAGTACGGCGTGGTAAGCAAGAGCTACGACGACCACCCTCGCTATCGTTTCGTGGAGGGCGACGCCAAGGACGAGAACCTCCTCGCGTCCCTGGCGGCCGGTTGCGACCAGATAGTCGCCGGCGCGGCCATGATCGGCGGCATCAGCTACTTCCATGAGTTCGCCTTCGATCTGCTGGCGGAGAACGAGTCCATCCTGGTTTCCACCTTCCGGGCGGCCATCGACGCATTCCGTCAGGGCAGCCTCAAACGGATCGTCGTCGTCTCGTCGTCGATGGTCTTCGAGTCGGTCGACGTATTCCCGACACCCGAGGGCGCCCAGCTGACGAGCCCGCCCCCCGTCTCCACCTACGGCTTCCAGAAGCTGGCATCGGAGTACTTCGCCCGCGGCGCGTTCGAGCAGTACGCCCTGCCCTACACCATCGTCCGGCCCTTCAACTGCGTCGGCATCGGCGAGCGTCGGGCGCTCCGCGACTCGGAGATCATGAGCGGCAACGTTAAGCTGGCCATGAGCCACGTGGTGCCCGATCTCGTGCTCAAGGTGCTCAAGGGCCAGGACCCGCTCCACATCCTGGGCGATGGAACTCAGATTCGCCACTACACCTACGGCGGCGATCTGGCGCACGGAATCAGGCTGGCCATGGAATCGCCGGCCGCCGTCAACGACGACTTCAACCTCTCGACCGCCCAGGGCACGACGGTCCTGGAGCTGGCGGACGCAATCTGGCGCAAGGTCAACGGCGACCGGCCCTTCCGCTTCGTCTCCGACAAGCCCTTCGAGCACGATGTCCAGAAGCGGGTGCCCGACGTCGGCAAAGCCGCCCGGGTGCTCGGCTTCGAGGCCACAACGCCCCTGGACGAGATGCTGGACGAGGTCATCCCGTGGATTCGCGACGAGCTGGCCGCGGGACGGATGTGAGGGCCCCACGGTCGCCTGAGGTCTCGGTCGTCCTGCCCGTCTACAACGAAGGCGAATCCGCAGCCCCCGTGCTGGAACAGCTGGCGGCGGCGATCAAGACCCCGCATGAGATCGTCGTTGTCTACGACTTCGACGAAGACACGACGATCCCGGTGATCGAGCGCCTGGCAGCCGGGCTGCCCCAGATCCGAGGCCTGAAGAACGACCTCGGCCCGGGTGTGCTCAACGCCATGAAGGCCGGGATATCTGCCGCGCGAGGGGCGTACGTCGTGATCTCCATGGCCGACGGCTCGGATGAGCCGGGGGACGTCGACCGAATGGTCGAGCTGGCCAGGACCGGCGCGGACGTGGTGGCAGCCAGCCGCTACATGAAGGGCGGGCGGCAGGTAGGTGGGCCGCGCCTGAAACGGCTGCTGAGCCGCACTGCCGGGCTGAGCCTGCACTGGGTCGGGGCCCTGCCCATCCACGACCCCACCAACAACTTCAAGCTCTACAGCAGGAAGTTCCTCGACAGCGTCGTCATCGAGAGCAGGGCCGGATTCGAACTGGCCCTGGAGCTATCGGTGAAAGCGGCGATCGAACGCCGGGCCATGGCCGAGATACCAACTACGTGGCGCGACCGAACCGCGGGCGAGAGCCACTTCCGGTTGCGGAAGTGGCTGCCCCACTACCTGCGCTGGTATTTCGTGTCGCTGCGGGCCCGGCTGCCCGGCCAGCCTCACGAAGCGGCCGGGCGGTGAGACCCTACCCGCCGACGTCAGCCCGGACTAGGGCTTCTTCGAACGCGAGTCGATCCAGACGCTGAGCACCACCATCACCGCCAGGATCAGGGTGATGAGCACGGCTGCCAGGGGCCACTCCATCCTTTACCTCCAGTGGGCCGGACGCCGGGCCTAGCTGCAGCTCCCGGCCGTTCCGGACGTAGTGTGGCGCAGCCAGGTCGCGCCCGCCAACCGACGCGGGTAGGACAGGCGCTGCTACCAGAGGAGGATCTGCGGCCGGCAGGCCCTCAGCTGCGCCGACGACGCATCGGCGCCGGTGCCTCATCCGTAGCGAGAGAACCTCGCGGCCAGGACACCCAGACCCTGCTCCAGGCTCGAGCCACCCGGGACGGGTTCGCGGGCAACGAGATCGCCGATCAGGCGGCGCCGAATCTCGATCGTTCGTGCCCGCACTTCCACCCCGAGGGGCGCCAGGGACACGAGCGTGGCGCGGCGGTCGCTGTCGTCTCGAGCCGTCTCGACGAAACCACGCGCCTCCATGCGCGCCACCAGCCGGCTGGCCGAGGCCAATGAGGACCCGATCCGTTCGGCAATCGCGCCGACCCGCAGCGGCCCCGGGCCGAGGATGACGAGCACGCGCCACTGAGCGAGCGTCAGCTCGTTCTCCTGGCCCGTCTCGGCCAGCGCCCGGGAGGTCAAGCCGACGACCCCGAAGGCCAGCTCCTCCACGGCCTGTATGAGCTTCTCGTCCGCCTCCGTGGGCTTCTCGTGCGCGGCCATGGCCGAAGGATATGGGATTGGTTGTCATGTGGTAACCTTCTAGAGCGGAGCCCAATCCGCCCCCCATGAACCCGCAGTGCCGGCACAGCCCGGTCGGTGAGCGCTGAGGCGCTCGCCCGCGGGGCCCCTAGGGAAGGAGGCGCCATGCCCGCAGTCACTGAACGCGCGACCAAGCGACTGGCAGAGGTCCGCAAGCGGCGAGGATTCCCTGACTCGTACGCTGCGCGACTTTCGCGTCGCGAAGGCAAGCTCGTGCTCGACTTCACCGACAAGCCCGCCAACGACGACCACGTGGCGGCTGAGGGCGAAGTGCGGGTCCTGCTGGATTCGGCCGTCGCCGACGACCTCAAGGAGACCTACCTGGATGTCCAAGAGCGCGACGGCGCCGAGGCGCTCGTGCTCAGGCGCGCGTCCGGGAGCAGCTAGCGATCTCCAGCGGCACCGGCCGCAGCCGCTCCTCGCGAGGCCGCCCATAAGGCCGCTCGGCCTTGTGGCGGCGCTCAGGGTACGTCTATCATCAGCCCGAGTGGGTCGCCCCTGAGTCGCGGCGCGAGGTAGCGGAATGCGGCAGCGCAAGCCGAGGGCAGGATGGGAGGGCCATCCACGCGCGGCCCACCGCCAGCCCGGCGTTTGGATGTCCGGCCGGATCCTCGACCTGGCCGATCCCGTCGAGCTGCCTGAGCTTGACCGAGTCCAGCCCCACAAGCTCGACCGGCTGCGGCCCAAGGAACGAGCCGTGGGCGTCAGGCAGCCCTGGGGCCGAGTGATCGTCGAGGATTACCTCGACGGCCGGCGCGTCTACCCCGAGCCGCCGCATCTGACCCGTCGCGCCGACCGCCTCGGCCGTCTCGTGCGCCATATGTCCTGGGCCATGTGGCTGTTCCTGCTGCTGGCCCTTGCGCAGGCGCTCGTATCCGCGGCGGTCGTCCTCTCGTCCGGCGTCAACTCCTCGCCGGCCCTGGCCGGCCTGGTTCTCCATTCGACCTACGTCTGCACCCTGGCCGCGCTGCCGGCCGGAGTGCTGATCTGGCGCTCGGATGCCTGGCGCTCGGCTCGACTCGTCCTCGGAGGCGCCGTTCTCTGGACGACCGCGCCGTCGCTGGCTGGCCTGGTCTGGCGGCTGGCGCGCCTGTCGAGCGTGGACGACCGGGTGGTGCTCGGCCTGGGTCTCGTTGCGGGCGCGGCCGCGGCCCTCGCCTGCCTGGGGCCCATCGTCATCGCCTTCGGCATGAATCGGATCCGGCGGTCTCGCGCCGATTGGCTGCGGCCGGCCACCTGGCAAGGGGGGCTGGTGGTGATCATGCCGGTGATCTACAGCTCGGGGCGCTGGCTGCTCGGCGCGAGCGGGGATGCGGCAGCTCCACTGACCGACGATGCCAGCGTTCGCCTGGCAGCCTCGCTGGCCGGGGCAGCCCAGCCCATCGAGCTGCTCGGCCTGACCATGCTGGCCTGCCTGTGCCTGTCGGCCTTGACCGCGGAAGAGCCCCAGGTACGGACGTGGCAGGGCGCGGCCGCGGGCTCCGCCCTGCTTCTCGGAGTGGGGGCCTATGAGTTCATGACGGGAGCCCTGGTGGGGATCCCGATGGCCCTCGATCCCGAGGCCTGGGACTGGTCCATAGTCGTCGCTGCGGCGGGCTTGATCGCCGGCTACGGGCTGTTGCTGCTGGGGTTCACTTCGACGGTGTGGTCGGCCGCCAGAGACGCAGAGCCCGGCCGCGGAGCGCCCGAGGAGGTCTTCACCTGGGGCCCGTACGGCTGGGGCGCCATCGAGCCGCTGGCGATGGACGAGATCGTCGCCGTGGCGGCCGGCGTCGACCATGCCCTGGCCGTCGACGAGTGCGGACGCGTGGGTGCCTGGGGCGACAACACGATGGGCCAGATCGACATCCCCGAAGACCTGGGTGACGTCATCGCGGTCGCCGCCGGAGACGGCTTCAGCCTGGCCCTCCAGGCCGCCGGGACGGTCGTCGCCTGGGGCGCCAACGATCGAGGTCAGACTGACGTCCCGGCCGGCCTGGCCGGCGTGACTGCGATCGCCGCCGGCCACGGATTCGGGCTGGCGCTGCGCTCCGATGGAACGGTCGCGGCCTGGGGCGACCCGGCCGGCGGCGCAACCTCCGTGCCGGACGATCTCACCGGCGTGGCCGCCATCTCGGCCGGCGCCTGCCATGCCCTGGCGCTTCGCTCGGACGGCTCCGTGGCGGGCTGGGGCGACAGCAGCTGCGGGCAATCGGGCGTGCCGCTCCGGCTCCGCCAGGCCAAGGCCATCTCGGCCGGGGGCGATTTCAGCCTGGCCCTGCTCGCCGACGGAACGGTCGTGGCCTGGGGAGACAACAGCTACGGCCAGCTCGACGTCCCGGATACCCTGGCCAACGTGACCTCCATCTCGGCCGGCGCCTTCCACGCCGTGGCTCTCCTGGCCAACGGCGACGTCATCGGTTGGGGCGGCGGCCGCATGGCCGGCGAGGCCGATCACCCCTGGCGCCTGGTCGACTTCAAGGCGATCGCCGCCGGCGACGGCTTCAGCCTGGCGATCCGCGTCGCGTAGGGGCGTCGCGGAGGTTCCACACGGGGCCGGCATCCTCGATTGCGTGCGCTAGCCGGTGCCGTATCTTTGCACCATGAGCGCGAAGACCATCAAGATCGGCGGAGAGCTGGAAGTCGGGCGGCTGGGCTTCGGGGCAATGCGGATCACCGGGCCCGGCATCTGGGGGCCGCCGCGGGACAAGCCCGAGGCGCTGCGCGTGCTGCGTCGAGCGATCGAGCTCGGAGTGCGCTTCATCGACACAGCGGACTGCTACGGCCCGGAGATCAGCGAGCTGCTGATCTCCGAGGCGCTGCACCCCTATCCGGAGGGCCTCGTCATCGCCACCAAGGGCGGCTACGTCCATACCGGGCCGGACGAATGGGTGGTCGATTGCCGCCCCGAGCGTCTGCGTCGGGCCATCGACGACTCGCTGCGCCGCCTGCGCCTGGAGCGGATCGACCTATACCAGCTTCACGCGATCGATCCCGCGGTACCCCTCGAGGATTCGCTGGGGGCGCTGGCCGACGCCCAGCGAGAGGGCAGGGTCCGCTTCGTGGGCGTCTCCAACTTCTCGGTGGAGGACCTGGCGCGGGCGGAGAGGGTGGTCGAGGTCGTCTCGGTGCAGAACCGCTACGGGCGCTCGGACCGGACTTCTGAGCCGGTGCTGCAGGCGTGCGAGAAGAAGGGCATCGCCTTCATCCCCTGGTCGCCGCTGTGGGCAAGCGCCGACGGCAGGCCGGCCTCGCCCGTCGACAACCTCGTCTGGCTGCTGCGCCACTCGCCGGTCATCCTGCCGATCCCGGGCACGTCATGCGTCGCTCATCTCGAGGAGAACATGCGGGCCGCGGAGCTGGCCTGAGCCAGCGGCGTCCCCGATCCCGGCGATCGGCGACGATGGCCTAGACTTGGCCGGGGTCGCGGCAGGCCGGCCGCGTGGGCCCAATCGGAGAGGTGATGCGAGCGATCCTCGTTGGCGCGGGCGGAATCGGGCGGGCGGTCCTGGAGCGGCTGGGCGAGCACTGGCAGGTGACCGCGGTCGACGTCGAGGCCGATCGCCTGGCCGCGCTGGCCACCACGCGCGATATCCAGTCGATCCAGGGCGACGGCTCCAGCCGGGTCATTCTCGAGCGCGCGGGGCTGAAGAAGGCGGACGCGATGATCGTCGCCCTCCGCGACGATGAAGTCGCCCTGGAGGTGTGTCGCCTGGCCAGGGCGGCCGAGGTGCCGAGGGTGGTCGCGATGGTGGTCACAGCGGCCCGGGTCGCGGAGTTCACCCATCTCGGCGCGACTGCCGTGGCTCCCGACCGCCTGGCGGCCCGCCAGGTCGAGCTGACTCTGGAGCCTCGCCGAGTGGCCTCCGCCGCCTTCGCCGACGGGCGAGCAGAGGCCATCGAGTTCCGGCTCGCCCCGGACTCGAAGCTGGTGGGAAGAACCCTCGCCGAGCTCGGGCTCCACGGATGGCTGGTCGCCGCGGTCCTGCGCGACGATGAGGTGATCGTGCCTCATGGCAAGACGACGCTGGCCGAAGGCGACAGGGTCACGGTCGTCGGCCCGGCCGAGAACCACGCGGACATGGTCCGGGTCTTCACCGAGAGCCAGGCCCGCTTCCCCCTGTCCTACGGCCGGCGGATCGGCGTCGCCATCCGCCGCGGCGACGACGAGGTGGTCGCCGAAGCGATGGCCTTCTTCCGCCTGACGGCGGCCGACGCCCTGGTCGCGATCCATCCCCGACGGTCGCGCCTCGACACAGCGGCGGCGGCGGAGCTCGACGAGCGACTCGAGGCGCTGGGCGCCAGCGGCCCGGGCGTGGAGTTCGCCGAGGGCGATGGTGAGCAAGTCGGCCTCTCGGACCTCCTGCGCCTGCGCGAGCCTCAGCACCTGGGCTGTTTCGTGGTCCCCCGGGCGCGCAGCCTGCGCTCCGCAGTATCGCTGCTCAGGAGGCTGACCAGGACCGGACTGCCGAGCCTCCTGAGTGCCGGGACGACCCGCTACGAGAGGCTGGTCATCCCCGCCCGCGACAGCCAGGGTGCCTGGGAGGCGGCCTGGGTTGCCCTCGATCTTGCGGCCCACAACGCGCTCCCGGTCGAGGCGCTCGGGGCGAGCACGCCCCGCTTCCTGGTGACGGACGATGACGAGAAGGTGGTGAGGGACGCGGTGACGCGGCTGCGGGACGAAGGGTCTGTCCGCGCCGTGGAGGTCGTGGGACGGGTCGTACGGTCGAACCCGGTCCGCCTCTTCCGGCAGGTTCCACCATCCTCGCTGCTCGTGCTCAGCCATGGCGGCGCCTCCGGCAGCATCCTCAGGCCCGCATTCACGGCCGCCGTGGCCGCCGGCCTGACCGGCTCGATGCTCGTCGTGCCCCCGGATCCCGGACGTCGCCCGTGAGCGACTCCGGGGCGCTGCTCGTCGTCGCGCTGGCCGCCCTGAGCTTGCCCCCGCTGGCGACGACCGTCCGGTTGCCGGCCGTGGTACTGGAGATCCTGTTCGGAATCCTGGTGGGCCCGGTCCTGGGCATCTTGAGGGCCGACGCGCTGATCGAGTCGCTGGGCGAGCTGGGGTTCCTGCTCCTGCTCTTCCTCGCCGGCTTCGAGATCGATCTTCGGCTGTTCGAGCGATCGGGCCCGCGGCCGGTGGTGCGCGGGACGCTGCTCTTCGCCCTCAGCCTGGGGCTGGCCGCCTGCGGTGCGCTGCTGCTCGACCTGGGGATCTTCATGACCCTGGTCCTGGCGACAACGTCCGTCGGCCTGGTGGTGCCGACGCTGCGCTCGGGCCGGGTGCTTGCGACGCCGCTCGGGCAGGACATCCTGATGGCCGCCCTCATCGCCGATTTCGCCACGCTGGTGGCCGTCTCGCTGGCTTCTCTCGTCATGCGGGTCGGCGTCGACGCACGGCTGCTCCTCTTCCCTCTGTTCATAGCCCTAGTGCTGGCATCGTTCGCCGGGCTCAGGCTCGTCGCCTGGTGGTGGCCGGATCGGTTCAGCCGGTTCTTCGATCCCCGAGACCCCGAGGCGCTCGGGGTACGATTCACCATGGCGATGGTCCTGGCCTACGCGGGTCTTGCGACGGCCATGGGCATCGAGGCCGCGCTCGGGGCGTTCCTGGCGGGCACCGGGGTGGCCACCGTATTCAGGCACCGGGGCGAACTGGACCAGACGCTCGATGGGCTTGCCTATGGGTTCCTGATCCCGATCTTCTTCATCGGGGTCGGGCTCAGCTTCAGCCTGACGGCCATGAGCGATCCGGCGGCCATCGGCTTCCTGGCCCTGCTCATCGCCGTCGCCTTCGTGGTCAAGCTGGTTCCGTCAGTGGCGGTGTTGGGGCGCCGCCACGGCCTGCGTTCCGGCGCCGCGGCCGGCATGATCCTCTCGGCGCGGCTGTCGCTGATCATCGTGGTAGCCCGGATCGGGGTCGAGCTGGGCGCCATCGAACCCGAGCTGGAGGCCATGATCATCCTGCTCGCCGCGGCGACCGCGACCTTCGCGCCAATCGGCTACCGGATCGTGGCCCATCCTGGGCCTGCAGGCGCCGCCGCGTCGGGTGCCACGGCGTACCCGCAGCGCTTCTTCGAATCGTCCGAGACCAGCTGAGCCGGCACGGCCGCTCGGGTCCCGGCTCGGGGCCTACCCGCCCTAGTTGACGCTGAACGGCGGGTAGCGGTCCGTTACCAGCAGACCCGTGTAGGCCCAGACGCGAATGCTCCACCGCATCACCCCCACGACGAAGTCGAAGAGGGGCCGTGGGTAGCGGCCGGTGATGAGGATCGCGAACCAGGCGATGACGATGCAGATGAAGGCGAAGAACCCAAGGAAGAAGAGGACGATGTAGTGCGGGATCGCGAGCAGCCACTTGATGAGGGGCAGCCAGCGGTTGAGGTCCTTCTCAACGTCGGGGTACTGGATGCTCAGGTGGACCGCCTGGTCCTTGGTCGTGGACGGGTACTTGTCCGTGAGCAGGGCCGCATAGGCGGCGATCCGCGCCCCGAGGCGCGCCAGCTCTCGGGCGAAGTCGAACCACCAGCGCGGGTACTTGCGGCGGAAGACGATCATCAGCGCCGTCGCGAGCCACAGACCGCTGCTCAGCAGGTTCTGGATGATCAGGATCGGGATGACCATGATCAACCGGAAGAAGGTGGTCAGACGGTTGAGGTCGCCCGGGTAGTCGATATCCATCCGCGCGGGATAGGTCTTGGACGACTTGGCCACTGCTTCTCTCCTGATGCGGCTAAGGGGCCGCGGCCAGACCGCGGCGACAGCGCCACCAGCCTACGGCTTCCGGGCCCGCCAGTCGACCCAGGATTCGCGCAACAATCCTGCGGCCCGCCCAGCGCCCAGCGGGCCGGCCACGCTCACAAGTAAGCGTAGAGGATGTACTCCTTGGACCAGGTGTTGTTGGTCTCGTAGACCTCGTCGATTCTGTGGTACGGATCGATCTCCACGGCTATGACATGGTGCTGGCCGCAGTGCTCGGTGAGGGTGAAATGCACGTGGACCACGGCGGTCTCGCCGGCGGGGATGGTCGGGAAGCTCACATAGGCGGTTTCTTGCACCTCGCCGCCATAGGTGTCGACGAACTTGACGACGTCGTAGAGGGCCTCGACGGTCCCGGTATTCCAGACGGTGATCTGGGCGGTGAACTGCTCGTTGCATTTCGGGTCCGTCGGGCTGATCGTGATCCCGTAGGTACGGAGATCCGGCTTGCCGGCCAGGAGATACGACGAGTGCCGGACGTTGTTGCCCTCGTCGGTCTCGGCAACGAGGTCGTTCGGGTCCACCTCGACCACGATGATGTGCGTTTCATTGCAGGCGGTGTCGAGCGTTATCCCCACTGCTCCGTCGAAGATCGCGCCCGGCCCCAGAACGGGGACCGAGAAGACAGTCGAGTACGTCTCATCGCCCCCGTACATGTCAGTCAGCCGGGCCTGGGTCGCTCGGGGAGTAGCCACCGTCCCGTTGTTGCGAATGTCCACACGTATGATGGACAGCTGGTTGCAGACCATGGACGGGAGCGCCAGAGGATCCACCGTGAGGTCGGGCTTGGGAGAGGGGGTGGCACCGGGTACCGGCGGCGGAGTCGCGGTCGCGGAGGCGGTCGCGGACTCGCCCGATTCGGCCGTCGGCGAGGTCTCATCCGTACTGGCGGTCGGGCCGGGCGTGGCCGTCGAGCCGGGATCGTAGACGACGTAGATGACCTGGGGGTCCTTGGGCCGGAGGTTGTTCCAGGCCCACCAGCCGCTCCCGCCTGCCACCAGGACCACGGCCAGCAAGGCCAGCAGGACTGCGACTCGCTTGCTCGGCCTTCGCTTCAACACCGGTCGCTGAGGCATTCCCGTCTCTCCTCCTGCGATTTCGCCAATCATCGCCGCCCGGTCAAGGCTTCCGTCAGCGCCGCCGAAACGACGGCAGCCGGGAGTGGCTGCTCGCCGCCGTCCCTCGCCCCAGCGTCATCCGGGCCGCTTGATCAGGCTCGTCAGCTCGCGGTGCCAGGCCACGTCACGCCACATGCCCACGAACTGCGGCTCGCAGAAGTTGCTGGTCGCGATCGCCGCCCAGCGGCCGGTTTCCGCCGCGGTGCGAACGCCCAGCTCGCACAGCTCCTTGATCAGGTCCCAGTCCAGCCCGGGCAGATCGCGCCATTCCACCAGGGCCCAGCATTCGGTCGTCGCCACCGGCCGGTCCAGCTCGACCGACAGCTCGGCCGTCTCCCTGATGAGCCGCATCAGCTCGCCTCGATAGCGATCTCGGCCGGCCAGGTACATCGGCAGGGCCTGCTGCTGAAGCATCCGGTAGCCGCCCAGGCCGTGGACCGGGTACTCGTAGCCCATCCGGTCGTAGTAGTCCGAGGCCTGAGCCATCCAGATGTGCGGCTCCAGGAAGTCCATGAACCCCAGATCGCGGCGGGCCCAGCGCTTGTTCGGCAGGACCGAGAAGGTCAGCGGCAGCCCCCGCGCGTTCGGGCGGAAGGCTTCGATCGCCGCCCGCATCCAGGCCATCGCCGGTTCGGTGCTCCAGTCGTCCTGGGCGGCGCCCGCGGGCTGGTCCTTGAAGAACGGCGCCCAGTTCGGATGCGGCCACTCGTTGCACAGGTCCACGTAGAGCAGGGCGTCGAGCAGGCCTTCGCTCTCGAAGAGGTCGAGCGTCCGGGCCCAGGCCGCGGCGAGATCGGAGGGTGAGGTCAGGCGCAAGCACGCCTCGGTCGGTTCGCGGGGGAACCAGGTGGACAGCCCCACGGCGATCCCCCGCTCCCGGCAACGGCGCGTGAAATCCGCCAGGGCCGGCCATGGGCGTGCCTTGACCGGCAGCGGCGCGGCCCAGTCGTGGCAGTCGGCGCCGGGGACGAACTCCCACTCCGCGTCCGGGTCCACGGAAAGCAGATGCGGAAACGCCTCCAGGCGAACTGCGTCGTAGCCGCGCTCGACGAGCTGGTCGAGAGCCCTGTCCCAGTCCTCGAAGCCAGCCCCCGGCCAGCGGCGGAGGAGCCAGGAGATATCCCACATGGTGATCGCGCGGGGATGGCCTAGATCGAGAGCAGTCATGGCTGCCATGATCGCGACCAGATGCCGGGCTGTCGAGGGCGATGCCTCAGCGGCTGGGTTTCGCCCCCAGCCGGAGCCCTCGGCCGAAGCCCGCGCCGCTGCCGATCGCCTGGATGGCCGAAAACATCGGCCCAGCCTCGGCGACCGACGCGGGTGGCGTCGCGCGGAGCCCGGCGGCCCCGGCGGTGTCCCCGGCCGAGGCCGAGGAATACCAGGCGGGGACGAAGGCCGCCGCGGAGGCCTGCCCCTGCTGGAGCAGATCGCTGGTGCGGGCCAGAACCGCTTCCACGTCGCTTCGAAGGCCGAGCGCCACACCCCAGACGAGGGCCTGATCGGGTGTCTCGATCCAGGCCAGCCGGTTGGAGGCGACCGCTTCGTCCATCGTGCGCGCCTGGCCGAACGTCATCTTGAGCGTGCGCCGATAGGCCGCCAGCTGAGCCATGACCCTGGCGCCGGCGGGCGTTCGGGCGGTCATCGCGGGGGCCATGAGGAACGTCGCCCCAGCGCCGGCCAGCCAGCCGGCGGTGAAGCCGATGGCGATGCCCGAATCCAGCTCGAAGGCCGCGGCCAGCGAGCCGGCCACCAGCAGCGCGAACGGAGCGGCAACGACTTCCACGCCGGCGATGATCCGCCACTTGAGTCTTTGCCAGACCGGCAGCCCCACTACCCAGCCGTGGCGGGCCGCATAGGCCTCGACGAGCGGGCCGAACAGAAGGGGCGCCCTCAGCATCCGGGCTCGTTCGGCCGGGATGTACTCAGGCTCTGCGGCCGTGGCGTGGCGGGCCTGGTAGCGAGCCACGGCCTGGCTGAGCTGGGCGCGGTCCTCTTCGGTGTAGGGCCTGCCCGTGGCGGTCTCGAGCTGGCGGAGGTAGCGGTCCGGGTCGCGAGCGATCTCCTCCGGATCGGACAACGTCCGCATGAGCTCCCCCGCCGTGGCGGCCGCGGCCGCGCGCTCGTCCGCCGGGATCGTGCCGCCGTCCATCCGAGCCAGCAGATCATCAGCGGCCGCGGTGAGGTCCGGCGCGGGAGCAGTCGTGAGGCCGGTCCTGCGCGCGGAGCGAGCCTCGGCGCTATCCGTGTCCCCCAAAGAGAACGCCCCAGCTCGAACAAGGCCGGCCAGCGAATCGCCGATTCTGTCCGCCAGGTTGATGTCCCCGGGCACGCCGCCGGCCTCGTGCATGGCCGCCGTCCGGAGCTGCATCAGCAGCCAGGCCTCGCCGCCGCCGATCGGCTGGCGGCGGTTGAGGATCACTCGCGCGTCGTCGGTCTCGCCGCCGTGGATGGCGATGCCCACCCCGGCCGGACTGCCGGCGCCACCCTCCTGCTGGAACGCAATCTCGTCTCGGCTGGCCAGGTCCAGCAGAGCGGCCAGGAACGCCAGCCGCGTGTGGCCCCCTGCGACGATCGTCGCGGTCGCGGCCGTCATGCCTGGAGGAGGGGCGGCCAGGAGGATCGATTCGTCGTCGCGGACCGATGGGTCTCGCCCGCGTCTCAGCCACGCCAGGCCGGCATACCCGGCCACCAGTGCAAAGCCAAGGATGGCCGCCGTGAGTGTCGGTAGCTGCATGTGGTTCCCCCTCGACCGGCTAGAACGCGATCGATATCCTAGCGCCTCAGCCTCGCCCGCTGCCTGCCGGGCCGGGGCTCCGGCTATGCTGGCAGTGACCGGCATCCCGCTCCGAACTTTCGCGGCCCAGCCGGCGCTTCCGCCCGGGAGATCCCGCATGAGAGTCCTGTTCATCGGCGGCACCGGCCTCATCAGCACTGCCTGCACCCGCCTGGCGCTCGAACGCGACATCGAAGTCGTCCACCTGAACCGCGCCAGCGGCGCCCATCCGATCGAAGGCGTCGAGACGCTCGTGGCCGACATCCACGACGAGGCGGCCGCCCGGAAGGCGCTCGGCAGCCGCGAGTTCGACGCCGTCGTCGACTGGATCGCCTACGGCGCCGAAGACATCGAGCGAGGCATCCGGCTGTTCCGCGATCGGACCGGCCAGTTCATCTTCATCAGCTCCACCAGCGCCTACCGCAAGCCGCTCGGCCACTGGCTGACAAGCGAAGACACACCGCTCGCCAACCCGTACTGGGACTATGCCCGCGGCAAGATCGCCGGCGAGGAGCGCTGCATGCAGGCTCTCCGCGAAGAAGGCTTCCCGATCACGATCGTCCGGCCGGCTCACACCTACGGCGATTGGTCGATGCCGCTGGCGGTCTGCAGCTGGTCGCACCCGTTCAGCTCGATCGCCCGCTGGCGCGCCGGCAAGGCGAACATCGTCCCGGGCGACGGCCAGACCCTCTGGACGCTGACCCACAACAGCGACTTCGCGGTCGGCCTGGTCGGGCTGCTCGGCCGCCGCCAGACCATCGGCCACGCCTTCAACATCGTCTCGGACGAGGCGCTCACCTGGGACGAGATCCACCGCCAGGCCGCGGCCGCTGCCGGGGTCGAATGCCGGACCGCCCACATCCCGACCGACTTCATCGTCGCCTGCCGCCCGGAGATGGAAGGCCGGCTGGCCGGCGACGCCTCGAACTGCCTCGTCTTCGACAACAGCAAGATCAAGCGTTTCGTGCCCGATTTCCGTCCGTCCATGCCGTTCTCCGAAGGCATCAAGCGCACCATCGCCTGGTTCGACGCCGATTCATCACGCCAGACTGTCGACGCCGAAATGGACGAATGGATGGACCGCCTGATCGCGGCCTACGAGGCCGGCCTGGCCAACGCCCGGGCGCAGTTCGGCCGCTGAGGCAGGGCGCGCCCGCCGCGCTTCAGGGCGCCTGAGGCGACTCCCCTGCGGGCTCACCTGCCCCCGCGACCTCGTCGAGGACGTCGATGGCGACGCCGACAAGGACCAGCGCCACGAGGCCGCCCCCGGCAACGGCGGCGGCGGCGATCGACTCGAAGACGACGGCCGCAAAGGCCGCGACCAGGATCGCCGAGGAAGCCGGCAGGCTCTCGGCGGAAACACGATCCGGAGGTTTCGGTCGCCGCCCAGGCCCGGGCTCCGGCTATCCTGGCGGCAGATCGCGGACGGTTCGGGAGCCCTGGCGCACGACCTGGAGGGCAATGCGATGCAACGGCAAACGCGCCCCGGCAGCGCCCTGGTGGTCCTGGCAGCCATCGGGCTGGTAGCCGGGTGCGCCGGCGGCGCGTCCTCGACCAGCCCGGCCGCGGGGTCCGTTCCGCCGACCATCGCCCCTGCGAGCCCCGCCCTCGCCCCGATGAGCCCGGCCGCCCTCCCGGGGACCGTCTACTACGTCCGTCCCGACGGCGGCTCGCCGGAGCAGTGCACCGGCCTGGCGGACGCCCCCTACCCCGGTAGCGGGACAAGTCAGCCCTGCGCCTGGGACCATCCGTTTCGGGCCTTTCCGCCGGGAGACACGCCGCGCATCGCCGGCGGCGACGCACTCATCGTCGGTTCCGGGTCCTACGAGATGGGGTACGGGGCGCCGGGAGCGGAGGCCTGCGACTACGAATCCTCCTACGACTGCCTGATGTCGCCCGTTCCTTCCGGACCGGACGCTGCTCATCCAACGCAGATCCTGGGCGCCGGGTGGGACAGCGGCTGCGCCGGCTCTCCTGAGCTGTGGGGCTCGGGCCGGCCCTGGTCCGTCTTCAACCTGACCGGCTCCAGCAACGTCCAGGTCGCCTGTCTGGAGATCACCGACCACTCGAGCTGCATCGAGGACCACGCCTCCGCGGCAGGCGGCTCGGAGTACACCTGCCGGCGCGACGAGCCCCCCTACGGCGACTGGGCGGCGACGGGCCTGTACGCCGAGGATTCGGCCAACGTCCTGCTCAAGGACCTCGACATCCACGGCCTGGCCAACACCGGCGTCCTGGCGGGCCGCCTGGCCGATTGGACGGTCGAGAACGTCCGCGTGGCCGGGAACGGATGGGCCGGCTGGGACACGGACCTGGTCGGCGACGGCTCGAACTCGGAGAACCACGGCACCTTCCACTTCCGCCACTGGACCGTCGAATGGAACGGCTGCGGCGAGACCTACCCCGACGAAGAGCACCTCGCCTGCTGGGGCCAGGAGGCGGGCGGCTACGGCGACGGCGCCGGCTTCGGCGGCACCACCGGCGGCAGCTACGTCATCGAGGATTCCGCCTTCCTCCACAACACCTCGGACGGCCTGGACATGCTCTATACCCGGCTGCCGGGCGTGACCATCGAGATCCGCCGCACCATCGCCGCCGGGAACGACGGCAACCAGATCAAATTGACGGCCGAGCGGGCGGTCCTCGAGAACGTCGTCCTGGTCGGCAACTGCGGGGCCTTCCACGGCATGCGCTACTGGAACAACGACGACGACTGCCGGGCGGGCGGCGACGCCCTTTCCCTGGACCTGCAGCCGGGCGGCCGGGTAGAGGTGAGGAACGCGACGATCACCGGCCAGGGCAACGTCCTGATGACCGCGGGCTGCGCCCTGGGTAAAGAGTGCACGGGCGAGGAGACGGTGCGGGTCAGTAACTCGCTCTTCCAGGGCCAGCGGGCGTTTCAGGATGACGAGGACGTAGCCTTCGCCTGGTACGACGACGAATCCTCGCCACCCATGCCCGCCGACCCCTTCGTCGTGGTGAACTCGCTCATCACCGGGGTGCGCTTCGGCAACGTGACGCCATGCCCGGGCACGGGCAACCTGTGCGGCGTGGCGTCCGGCCTGACGGACCCGAGCATCGAGCATTTCGATCCGATGCCCCGCCCGGACAGCCCGGCGCTCGATGCGGCGCTCGCCTCGGAGGCGCCCCCGGACGACATCACCGGCCAGCCGCGCGACAGCCGCCCCGACATCGGAGCCTGCGAGCGGCGCTAGGGCGAAGGAGCGACCGCGCCCCGACGGAGTCGGACGCGTGCTGGCCAGACCGCGCTAGACTGGTCTCGCCGGAGCCCGCACCGAGCCTGCTTTCCGATCGTGCCTGAGTTCGCCCTTCCCCTGACCAGACTTACCGGGCTCGTCGCCGCCGCGATCCTGCTCGCCGGATGTGTCGGGGCCGCCCCCACGGAGCCGTCGACGGCCGCCACCGCCAGTCCCTCCCCGACCGTCACAGCGTCGCCCTCCAGGCGCCCGATGATGCCCATCCCGGCGACCCAGTACCCCATCCCGGCCGATACTGCCCCAAGCCACATCGCGATCACCATCGTCTACAACAACGTCGCCTACGACAAGCGGCTTCAGACCGACTGGGGCTTCTCCGCCCTGATCGAGTACGGGGCCGAAACGGTCCTGTTCGACACCGGCACCAGCGGCAAGATCCTGCTGGCCAACATGCGCACCCTGGGGATCGACCCAGCATCGGTCCAGCAGGTCGTGCTATCGCACATCCACCTGGACCACACCGGAGGGCTGACGGCCTTCCTGGGCGTCTCGTCGAAGCCTCCCGTGTACCTGCTCAAGGACTTCGGCGCGTCCTACATCCGGGGCGTCCGATCACGAACGGACGTGATCGAGACGTCGCCGGGCATGGAGATCGTGCCCGGCATCTTCACCACGGGCAGGGTGAGAGGCAGCGTCGCCGAGCAGGCGCTGGTGCTCCGCACCTCGCAGGGGCTGGTCGTGATTACCGGTTGCGCGCACCCGGGCGTCGACAAGATGGTCAAGGCCGCCATCGACCTGACGGGGCAGCCGGTCTACATGGTGATCGGCGGATTCCATCTCTACGATTCCTCGCGGGCGCACATCTCCGCGGTGATGGCGGCGCTTCGCGACATGGGAGTGCAGAAGGTCGCGCCGTCGCATTGCACCGGGACGGCCGCCATCAAGATGTTCGCCGACGAGTGGGGCGAGGATTTCATTCCGTCCGGCGCGGGCAGCGTCATCCTCCTGGAAGGCTAGGCTGGGTGCTGGTCCTGCTCATCGGGCGCACTTTCGGCCTGGTCGAGACGGGCGAATT
>Ga0316577_10000181_pt1 | contig 20471 bp, 22 predicted proteins | sample S5NA_FD_203073 | JGI IMG/M metagenome (GOLD analysis project Ga0316577, IMG submission 203073) | Rhizosphere microbial communities from salt marsh grasses in Alabama, United States - S5-7_050615r2r1 | ecosystem: Host-associated > Plants > Roots > Rhizosphere | place: USA: Alabama | collected... | reverse complement strand
ACATCCACCTCCTGGCGGACCATTCCCCATGTCACCCAATTCGACCAGGCTGATATCACCGCCGTAGAATCGTTTATCGAGCAGAACGCCAGCGCCGTCCGGGCGGCCGGCGGCAAGCTGACCCTGACGGCCATTTTAATGAAGATCTGCGCCCTGGCCCTGGCTCGCTTCCCGCGTTTTAACGCTTCCATTGACCTTCCCGGACGGCGGTTGATCATAAAGCGCTACATCCACATCGGTTTGGCGGTGGATACCCCCCATGGCCTGCTGGTACCAGTGATCCGTGATGCCGATCAAAAGCCCATCACCACCCTGGCCGCGGAGATCGTCGAGAAGGCTGAACGGGCCCGCCAGCGCAAGCTCAAACCCGAGGAGATGGAAGGCGGCACCTTCACGCTATCCAACCAAGGGGGCATCGGCGGCGTCGCCTTCACCCCCATCGTGCTCTGGCCCCAGGTGGCGATCCTCGGCGTCAGCCGTGGGTCCATCCAACCGGTCTATATCCAGGGAGAGCTGCAGCCGCGAAAGATCCTGCCCCTATCGCTCTCCTATGACCACCGCGTCATCGATGGCGCCGACGCGGCGCGCTTTGTACGGTTTATCTGCGAGGGCCTCGAAAGCCCCTTAACCCTCTGGCTATAGGTTTATCCCAATGCTGCATAAAAAAGATGGCGAAAGGTTGGGGTTTATCCTCTGGCCACCGACCAAGCACCCCTTGCCCAGCCGGGCTTATCACCCCCAGCGAGCGGGCGGTGCTTGCCATTCGGGAGTGTGCAATGACAGAAAAATCCACTGAACTGGCGGTGATCGGTGCCGGACCGGGCGGTTATGCCGCCGCTTTCATGGCCGCCGACCTGGGCATCGCCGTAACACTGATCGATCCCCACAAGAACCCCGGAGGCACCTGCCTCTACACCGGTTGCATTCCCTCCAAAGCCTTGCTGCATGCCGCTCACCTGATCACGGCGGCCCGCCAGGCCACGGCCCTTGGCATCGAATTCGCTAAACCGCGCCTCGATATCGCGAAACTCCGCAACTGGAAAGATGACGTGGTCACCCAGCTGACCAGCGGCATCGGCCAACTGGTCACCCGGCGCAAGATCCACTACATCCAGGCCAGGGCCGGCTTTCTGGATAACAATACCCTGTCCCTCCGACGGGAAGGTAACGAAACCGAGCGTCTCTCCTTCAAACACGCCATCATCGCCACCGGTTCACGACCAGCGACGGTTGCCCCCCTGGCGCCGGAGGGCCGACGGATTCTCCAATCTGCCGACGCCCTGGCGCTTGCCGAGGTGCCCAAAAAGCTGCTGGTGGTGGGAGGCGGTTACATTGGCCTCGAGCTCGGCACGGTATATGCCGAACTGGGCGCCCAGGTGACGGTGGTGGAGATGGTGCCCCAACTGATGCCCGGGATCGATCGCGACCTGGTCAATGTCCTGCGCAAGCGTCTTGAAGCGTTGTTCGAAGGGATCATGACGGAAACCACGGTCAAATCCCTCAAGACACAAAAAAACGGCCTGCGGGTCTCTTTGCAGCGCCAGGGTCAAACAGTGCAAGCGCGCATTTTCGATAAAATTCTGGTGGCCGTGGGGCGCCGGCCGGACGTCTCTGATCTGGGTCTGGAGCATACCCGCATCCGCGCCGACGAGGGCGGCTTTATCCCGGTGGACGCCCAGCGCCGCACATCCGAAGCCCACATTTTCGCCATCGGCGACGTGGCCGGCCAACCCATGCTGGCCCACAAGGCCGCTCACGAGGGAAAAATCGCTGCCGAAGTGATCGCCGGCCGGCGGGTCGAATATGCGCCCCTGGCGATTCCGGCCGTGGTCTTCACCGATCCGGAGATCGCCTGGGCCGGGATCACGGAAACCGAAGCCAAACAGCAGGGGATGGCGTACAAGGTGTCTCGTTTTGCCTGGGCAGCTTCGGGCCGTGCCAAGACCCTTAACCGCAATGACGGGTTGACCAAGCTGATAGTGGATCCCGATAGCGAGCGCATTCTCGGCGTCGCCATGGTCGGCCCCGGGGCCGGTGAGCTGATCGGTGAGGCGGCCCTGGCGATTGAGATGAATGCCAATGTGGAGGACTTAGCACAGACGGTGCATGCCCACCCGACCCTATCGGAAACACTCAAGGAAGCTGCCGAGGCCTTTCACGGCACGGCCACCCATCTGTATCGTCCTAAACGCCCGCCCAAGCGGGAGAAGGGTTGATAACAGCCGTCATCGGGCATTCGCGTATCCACCCCCAAACAGCTTTTGGGCATTGCCCACCGTGGCTGGCGGCTCGCCTCTTGGCTGAAACCCTGCGCAAGGTTCCTTGAGCGCATACAGATGTCCACGAACTGCTCCGATTTCTGTTTCCTTCGATACCGCCCTTGAAAAACCTGTGACTATCCTTTTAAGACCCATAATGGGGGCATTGCCGGGCTCGAATCTTCGTATTATTATTAGTTGACGCAAGAAATAACGATGCAATATGCCATCCGGGGGGCAAAAAATGCGCCGAAATATAATGGGTTCAAATATAGGCAAGGGTACCCATAGGGTCAGGCGGGCAGTCCAGATCAGTCAGTCCCGTCGTGGAAATGTGCGGTACGGCTCGCCTTTCAAAGCGGTCCCATCCGGCTTGATCATCCTGCTGATAGCACCCCTGCTGCTTTCGTGCTCGGTGATGTCCAAGGAGCTGAAAGATCAGGCCATCGGCCAGCCGCCGTTCAAAGAGATAGTGCAACAGGTGCAGCGCTATCGCGGGGATACGGTGATTGTGGGGGGGTACGTGATCAAAGTTGAAAATAAAGCCCGCAAGAGCATTGTCGAGGCGGTCCAAGCCCCCTTGAAATACAGGGACGAACCAGGAGCAAAGGACCTCTCCCAGGGCCGGCTGGTCATTACCGTGGATGGCTTTCTCGACCCGGAGGTCTATACCAAGAACCGCAAGATCACCGTTGCTGGCAAAGTCACCGGTAGCTCAGAGGACACGCCGGACGCCGCCCAATACCCCTTTCTGCGCGTGGATGTGCTTGAATTATATCTGTGGCCCATATCTAAAGCGTCACCGAATCGCTACCCGTACGATGATCCGTTCTACCCCTTTGGCTTTCCGTGGTATTGGTACCGACCCTACCACCACCATCGCTGGTGGTAGCCGTATTGCCATACACGAGGTTCAACAAGGAGGTGTCATGGGTTCCATTTTCAAACAGACTGCCATCATGGTCGTGAGCCTGTTTTTGCTGGGCGGCTGCAGCGCGGGAATCTCCAAGCAAGCCCGCTCCCAGGTCACCTTCACTCGCCCATTTTCAGAGATGCAGCAACATCCGGATGACTTCATTGGTGAAACAGCCATATTGGGCGGCAAAATCATCGAAACCACCCCCCTGCAGGGTGCCACAGAGTTGAACGTCCTGCAGCTCTCCCTGGATAGCCAGCAGCGGCCCCGGGACAACGATCAGAGCCAAGGGCGCTTTCTAGTGGTTTCAGACCAATTCCTCGACCCGGCCATCTACGCCAAGGGTGAGTTCATCACCGTTGTGGGACGTCTGGAAGCATCCGTCAAACGCTTTATCGGCCAGCGGGAATATCTCTATCCCAGACTGCGCGCGGTGGAGATCAAGTTGTGGAAAAAGAGCGAGCTGAAAGAGCCCAAGGTTCATCTGGGCATCGGCTTCGGCACCTCATTTTAGCGTCACCTGGACCCAAAACGAACGTCGGCAGGTGACTGTCCTGCGAGGGGAACGCATGAAAAAAATGTGCATGTTGATCTGCATTACGGTTCTGAGCGCAGTCGGCTGGTGGATCGGAAAGAAGATCGGAATCATGACCGGCTACATCCTCAGCGGTGTCGGCAGCTTGGTGGGGGTTTATGTGGGCTGGCGCATCAACCGCGATTATTTGGGGTGAGCGGCAGTTACGAGCTGCTCAATAGTAAGGGCCGCTTCGGGGCCCGAATCTGGTGCAGCGAAGAGTTCTACCTTTTTCTTCCCTTTCTAACAATATCTACAATTTCTTTTGTTGTGATATTTACCTTAATATTTTGAAGATTGGGACAACTGCCCTAATCTTAAATTTAAAGTCAAAAGGAACTGTCTGGATCCCAACGTTCGTACGGCATTACACGGCCACCCGGCATTTGGGGATCTCGACGGCCGCTGCAGCCAGGTACTCGTCCCTCAAGGAATCGATCAGCTCTTTGACGGAGACGATCTCGCGGATGCGGTAGGCGTTTTGACCGGCAAAGGCGAAGCCGTGCTTGAATTTGCCCTTGCGCGCACTGGCCAGGGCCAGGGCGATGCAGTAAGGAGTGGTTTTGGGGTCGCAGGTTTTCAGACAGTGATAAGCACATTTGAACGGTTTTGTGCTACCATGGTTGACCGCGTCGATGAAGGCGTTGCGAATGACCCGACCTGGCAGGCCCACCGGGCTTTTAATGATCACCATGTCCTCCGCCCGGCTTGCCACATAAAGTTGCTTGAAGGCCAAATCGGCGTCACACTCATGGGTGGCCACAAAGCGGGTTCCCATTTGAACACCCGCGGCACCCTGGCTTAAAAAGTAGTGGATGTCGCCGCCGTCAAAAATGCCACCGGCCGGAATGACCGGAATGGCAGTCTGCTTAATGGCTGAAAAGGGCCGTATGGCCGCCATGACCTCGCTGAACAGTTTCTCGATGGCGAAGTTGGGGTTATCGATCTGTTCGGCCTTGAAACCGACGTGGCCGCCGGCCTTGGGCCCCTCCACCACCAGTGCGTCGGGCAGATAGTCGAAGCGTGAGAGCCACTTGCGGCAGATGATGACGGCGGCCCGGGCAGAGGAGACAATGGGGACGAGTTTCGTTTTTGTACCAGGTGGCATATAGCCGGGCAGGTCCAGGGGCAAGCCGGCACCTGCGAAGATGATGTCGACTCCCTCGGCCAAAGCGGTTTTGACCATATCGGCATAGTGGGTCAGGGCCACCATGATGTTGACCCCGATGATGCCACGGCTCTTTCGGCGTGCCTCGCGAATCTCCTGCTTCAGCACCCGGATGTTGGCCCTTTGCGCATGGACCGCAATATCCGGCTCCCCGATCCCCGGCATGGCCGCCGAGATGACCCCAACGGCGCCTTGGTTGGCCACCGCCGCCGCAAGACCGGAAAGGGATATGCCGACCCCCATCCCCCCCTGGATAACAGGTACCTGACAAACCATGTCCCCGATTCTCAACTGTGGAAAATCCATCGCCAATCTCCTTTAAGCTGCTTAAGTTGCACCGCCGTGTCACAGATCACCAGAGCCATACCGCCTTGCCTCGACCACAGGGCGATGGGTTAAATCTTAAGGACTATTGTAAAAACGAAGCCTCCATGCAATGCCATTTTTTTTTCAGACAAAAGTTTTACAAAGTATCCCTTGGCCGCTTCCCGGGTCCTCTCTGAGCCTTGCGGCATTGTCGGGATTAAACGTTCATCTTTCCAATTGGATGACGAACGCATCAAGATGAGACATGCCATCGGGGAAAAGAGATGCCAAAAAATTAACGGTTAGCCTTTAGCAATTAGCTGTTAGCCCCTATCTGTTGAGCATTTATCAGTCGTTCAACGAAACGCTCAACAAGGATTGCTGTCAAGCTACGAATTCGTTTTTATTATCCCACAGCCTGATCACTTCAATTAAACAAACTTTCTCATTTCGTTCACCACAACATAGTGGGGCAATGTTAACATTGCCCCACTATGTTGTCTGTGGTATACTTGGCCTCACAAAAAGCAAGTTCCTATCTGTATGTCCGCATCATCGCAGCCACCAACCGCGACCTCGAAGAGCTGTTGGCCCAGGGCCGGTTCCGGCAGGATCTGTACTACCGGCTCAATGTGGCCCGTATCCATCTGCCGCCGCTGCGGGAGAGAAAAGGGGATATCCCGGCGCTGGTGAACGAGCGCATCCGCATGCTCAATCGCCGCACGGAACGCAGGATCTCATCGGTGGCCGAGGATGCCATGGCGGCGATGGTGGCGCACCACTGGCCCGGCAATGTGCGTGAGCTCAACAACCTGATCGAATCCGCCATCATCAATTGCGAGACATCCCACATCCGCCTGGCCGACCTGCCGCCCGCTTTTATCCGCAGCGTGACTTTCCACCGTAAAGACGGCGACAACGAGCGCGACCAGCTGATGGAAGCGCTGGCCGCCACCCAATGGAATAAAAGCCTGGCCGCCCGGCACCTGAAATGGAGCCGCATGCGCGTGTACAGGGCGCTCAGGCGGTATCGGATTGAAGGGCCGTAACAGAGAGACCGATTCAGATTCCCGCTTTAATCCACGGCACATGCAAACCTATTGACCCTCAACCACGCGATCGATCATTTCCCATAAGGGAAGCTTGCCCAGACCGCTCTTGGCGGAGAAGAGCACGAAATCTTCGGCATTGATGCCGAAAATTTCGGCGGCAAGTTTGCGTTGCCGGTTCTGCTGGGTCTTGGAGAGCTTGTCCGCCTTGGTCAGGACCAGGATGGTGGGGATCCGGTTATGATGCAGCCAATCCATGAGATTGAACTCTTCGGTTTTGGGCGTGCGGCGGATATCCATCAGCAGGACCACGGCTTTCAGGTTGGTGCGATTGGCGATGTAGGCCTCGACCATGGGGCCCCACTGTTTTTTCACCGCCGCCGGCACCTTGGCATACCCATAGCCGGGCAGGTCCACCAGGGAGAGCGCCTCGTTCACCAGAAAGAAGTTGATCAGCTGCGTGCGTCCGGGCGTGCTGCTGGTTTTCACCAGGCTCCGGCGGTTGACCAGCTTGTTGATCAGGGAGGACTTGCCGACGTTGGAGCGTCCGGCAAAGGCGATTTCCGGATGCTCCGGCTCAGGATACTGCTCCGGCTTGACCGCGCTGGTTACGAATTCGGATGATTTGACAATCATGACGCTACTTGCCCAGGCTGCATCGGCGCCGGGTGCTTCCCGGGCCGAGGTCCTGGGATCTTCGCCGTGGATTGAATGGGGATGACCCTAACGGCGTTATTCATACATACACCCGAAACCACGATCAACCTGTTTTAAAATTTGTTGCGGCAAACTCCGGCGGGCTGCGCAACTTTTCTCGTTGCTATCCGGACATCAAGCCTCCGTAGAGGCGAGAACCGGCTGGGGGGTCGCATCAGAGCATTTATATTCCGAATAATTTCCGGCCTGGCCATCAGGATTATGAATTTGACTTATCGTCAATTCCAATGGCAAGCCGGTGGCTGACCACCAAATGCAACCAAGAGGTTTTCCGCGCCGAACGATTCCGGCTTCTTCACATGAGTGCTCCCCATAGCGAAAAGAAAGGATCTGATCATGAGTGAATCTTACCGCGGGATGTGGTCCGCACTGGGGCTCGACCTGACGGCCCATGATGCACTGTTGAGCGTTTTGGGAAAGGCGTATCAGGATATTTTTCTGGCACAGAAGAGCCGTCCGGAGGCCATGGGCTATTTCGACTTTGTCATGAGCGAGGTACACGGTTTGAGGATCAAGGAGCTCCTGGATGAGAAGGCCGCGGGACGGAAGATCATTGGCTCCTACTGCGTTTTCGTGCCCGAGGAGATCGCGCTGGCGGCCAACGCCACCCTGGTGGGGCTGTGCTCGGGCGCGGATTTTGCCACCGAGGAGGTGGAAAAGCTGTTGCCGCGCAATACCTGCGCCCTGATCAAATCCTCTTTCGGCTTCAAGCTCGGCAAGGTCTGTCCCTACCTGGAGAGCGCGGACCTGATCGTGGGCGAAAACACCTGCGACGGCAAGAAAAAGGCCTATGAAACCCTGGGCACGCTGGTCGACAAGCTGCATGTCATGGATCTGCCCCAGGTCAAAACCGCCCAGGGGCGGGACCTTCTCAAGTCCGAATACATTCGCTTCAAAACGGCCGTGGAGGAACTCACCGGCGTGGCCGTGACCGCCCAATCCCTCAAGCAGGCCATTGAGACAGTCAACGCCAAGCGCCGCGCCATCCTGCGGCTCTTCGCTCTGCGCAAGGCCGACCCCGCGCCCATCTCCGGCCTGGATGCGCTGCTGGCCAACCAGGTCTTTTTTTACGATAACCCGGCCCGCTTCACGGAATCGGTCAACAAGATCTGCGATGAGCTGGAGCAGCGCATCGAAGCCAGGCAAGGCGCTTTCCCACAGGGCGCGCCGCGGGTTCTCATCTCCGGTTGCCCCCAGGCCGTGCCCAACTGGAAGCTGCCCTTCATCGTGGAAACCTCAGGCGCGGTGATCGTGGGTGAGGAGTCCTGCGTGGGCGAGCGCGGCACCCGCAACCTGACCGACGAGGGCGGCGAAACCGTGGAAGAGATGCTCGAAGCCATCGTGGACCGCTATTTCAAGGTGGATTGCGCCATCTTCACCCCCAACCCGGAGCGACTGGCCCATATCAAGGAGATGGCCGCCGCTTACAGGGCCGATGGCGTGATCCATTACGGGCTGCAATTCTGCCAGCCCTACCTGATGGAGTCCATGCCGGTGGAAAAGGCCCTGGAGGAGTCCGGCATTCCCTGCCTGCGCATCGAGACCGACTACAGCATGGAGGATGCCGGGCAGTTAAAGACCCGGATCGAGGCCTTTATCGAGACGCTGAAGTAGTGCGCAGGTCATCGCCGCACAACTGTTTGCCGGCCGGCGGCCCCTTCGGGCGCCCGCCGGCGGTGAACCCAAAGGAAAGTCAACCCATGCCATACGCAGGTATCGATATCGGCTCGCGCACCATCGAACTGGTGGTGGTCGATGAAAAGGGGGAGATCCTCCAGAATCTTCAGGCCGACACCGGGTTCGATCCCATGCAGGAAGCCCGGCAGATGGTCGACGGCACCGCCTACGACGGTATCATGGCCACCGGCTACGGGCGCAACCTTTTCGAGCTCTCCTTCGAGGCGCCCACGGTGACCGAGATCAAGGCCCATGCGCGGGGCGCTTTGCACTTTTTCCCGGAGGCGCGGGCCGTGCTGGATATCGGCGGCCAGGACAGCAAAGCCATCGCCCTGTTCGATAACGGCCGGGTGAAGAAATTCGAGATGAACGACCGCTGTGCCGCCGGCACCGGCAAATTCCTGGAGATCATGGCGCGCAGCCTGGGATACGACATCGAAGCTTTCGGCCGGGAGGCCCTGCTGACCGAAAAGGATGTCAACATCTCCAGCATGTGCACGGTTTTCGCCGAGTCCGAGGTCACCTCCCTGATCGCCAAGGGACAGGACCGGCGCGAAATCGCCCGGGGGCTGCACGCCAGCGTCATCCGCCGCGCCGTGGGCATGATCAACAGGGTCTCTGCGGCGGGCGAGATCGTTTTTACCGGCGGTGTGGCCAAAAACCCCTGCATGCAGACCATGCTCCGGGATAAGCTGGGCCGCCCGGTGCTGGTGCCTCCGGATCCCCAGCTGGTGGGCGCTCTGGGGGCGGCGCTGCTGGCCGCGGAGCGCAAGGCAGAAGCATGAAGGAAAGGCAAAAGACCATGACACCTTTGATGAACGATGGCTATGACGGCGAACCGGCGAAAAGGGTGCTCAGCTACATGCAGGCCCAAAAGGAGCAGGGACGCCCCATTGTCGGCATATACTGCGGGTATGCGCCCATTGAACTGATCCAGGCCATGGGAATCGTACCCGCCGTGCTGCGCGCCTTTTCCAAGGTGCCCATCGCCAGCGCCGAAACCGTGCTGCCGGCCAATATATGCCCGTTGATCAAATCCAGCTACGGATTCATCCTGGAAGGCACCTGCCCATTTTTTGCCATGTCCCGGGCCGTGATCGGCGAAACCACCTGTGACGGCAAAAAGAAGATGTTTGAACTGGCCGCCAAAGTCAAACCGTTGCATGTGATGGATCTGCCGCAACTGGCCGATGAGCCCGAAGCCAGGGCCAACTGGACCGCGATGATCCGCAAGCTTCAGCGTTTTTTGGAAGCGACCTTTGACTGCAAAGCGTCCGATCAGGAGATCGAAACCGCCATCCAGGGGACCAACCGCAAAAACCGGCTGATGCGTAAATGCTTCGACTACGCCGCCATGCATCCCCCACTGATCAACTGGCAGGAGATGTATGATCTCGGGTTTCTGGCCCTGGCGGCCACCGCCGACCACATGACGCCCATTCTGGTTGCCGTTTTGGAACGCCTGGAAAACCGGCTGAGCCAGGGTCTGTATTTCAGCCGCGCCGACGCTCCTCGGGTGCTGGTGACCGGTTGCCCGGTGGGCGGGGATGCCCTCAAGGTCTTCAGGATCATAGAATCCTGCGGGGGAATCGTCGTGGCGCCGGACGCCTGCACCGGCATGAAGGCTTTTACAGGCGAAATCGAAGAAGATACCGGCGACCCCATCCAGGCCTTGGCGCGCAGGTATCTGGACATTCCCTGCGCCTGCATGACGCCCAACGGCAAACGCCTGTCGGCGCTTTCGGAGCTGATCGAGCGGTTCAAACCCGATGCCGTGGTCGACTTCGTGCTGACCGCCTGCCACGCGTACAATGTAGAATCCTACAAGATCGGTCGTCACATCAACGATCACCATGGGCTGCCCTATCTGAAGATTGAATCGGATTACTCGGACCATGACGAAGGGCAGATCCGCACCAAGATCGACGCGCTGTTTGAAATCGCCAAAAATTAGACTTCAGGGGTGATTTCAAATCATGACAAACTGCCATAATGACGAGATGGCCTTGGGCGCCCTGCGCTCCATCATCGCCGCCAACCGGCTCGATGGGATCAAAGTCTTCGGCATCGATGCCATCGCGGATGCCAAGAACGCTGTAAAGAACGACCAGATGGCGGCAACCGTGCGGCAGCAGCCCTATTTGCATATGGCCAAGGCCGTAATGTCGGCCGACAGGATTTTGAAAGGAGAAAAGGTGGATAAATTGATCCTGATTCCACTGCAATTGGTCAACAAAGAGAATTTGGAATAGTGACCGAACCCTCGGCTTCAGGAAGCACCGCCTTCTATCGGCAGGCCGTCAAGGTGGGCAAGGCGGTCTACTGGGGCGGCCGTATCCTGATTTTCGACGAACCGACCAACAACCTGAGTGTCATGCAGGAGCGGACGCTGATCGATCTCATTCGAAGATACCGGGATGCACACCACGTCGCCGTCATCGTCATCAGCCTCAACACCGGGCGCCTGTTTGAACTGGTGGATCGCTTCGTCGTGCTCAGAAATGGACAAATCGTCGGGCAAAAGCGCAAGCTGGAAACAACGCCGAACGAGATTGTGACCATGATGACCGGAATGACCCCATGACGCGCCTCATCCGGTTTCAGCGCCTGGGGCTGCTGCTCTTTCTCATCCTCACCGGCACTTTTTTCAGCCTGATGTCGCCCTATTTCGCCACCTGGGAGAATTTCACCAACATCCTGGTGCAATCCTCGGTCCTGATCATTGCCGGCACTGGTATGACCCTGGTGATCGCCGTGGCGGGCATCGATCTCTCCATCGGCGCCGTGCTGGCCCTGAGCGGCATTGTCATGGCGGCCGTGATGAAGGCCGGCTGGGGGGTGTGCGCGGGCATGGGACTGGGCGTGCTGGCCGGTGGGCTGATGGGGCTTTTGAACGGATGGGGCAATGCCCGGCTGAGGATCTCCGCATTTATCGTGACCTTGGGTACGGCCGGCGTCTTCCGGGCCCTGGCCCTGATTTTTACCGATGCCCAACCCATTTACGGGCTGCCCATGGGGTTTCGCCTGATCGGTACCGGCCGCTTGGGCGTATGGCCGCTGGCGGCGCTACTGGCCTTTGCCGTCGTGGGCGTGGCCTACGTGATCGTCGCCTGGACCCGTTTCGGGGCCAATGTGCGGGCAGTGGGCGACAACCCGGAGGGTGCCTTTCGCATGGGGGTGCCGGTCCGGCGGGTGCTGATGGGGGTCTATCTGCTTTCGGGCGTCACAGCCGCGCTGGCCGGCATCGTGGTGACGGCGCGCCTGAACACGGCCGAAGCCATTGCCGGGCTGGGCATGGAGCTGGAGGCCATTGCCGCCGTGGTGATGGGCGGCACCAGTTTTTCCGGCGGCGAGGCCAGCATCAGCGGCACGCTGTTGGGCGCCTTGATTATCGGTACCCTGGGCAACGGCCTGACCATTGTCAATGTGCCATCGTACTACCAGCAACTCGTGATCGGCATGGTCTTCATCCTGGCGGTCATGGCCGACCGAATGCGCCGGCAGGCCGTCAAGGCCTTCCAGAACTAGAGAAGAGATGAATCGAAAGAGATCGGAGGAGAGAAGATGAAAGCAAAGAGGGTCATGAAGCTTATCGGCGGCCTGCTGGCCGCGGCTGCGGTTAGCGTGCCCGGTGGTATCACGGCGGCCCATGCCCGGACCACCTTGTTCGAGCAGTCACGCGCGGAGTCCTTCGCCCTGCTGGGCGAGGTCTCCAAGCCCAAACCCGGTTTCCGCCTGGGCGCGGTGCTGATCACCCTGGCCAATCCCTACTGGGTCTCCATGAAGAACGGTTACGAGCACGCGGCCGAGGAGTTCGGCATTACCGTCGACGTCCAGGCCGCGCCCCAGGAGAACAGCACTACGGCCCAGCTGGACATCCTGGAGAATATGGTGGCCAAGGGTTACGACGCCATCGGGGTGCACACGATAACCGCCCATAACCTGATTCCGGGCCTGGTCAAGGCCAGGCAGAAAGGCATTGTGGTGGTGGCCAGCAAACGCGTGGATCTCAAGGCCGCCAAGGAAGCCGGCGCCGACCCCATAGCCCTGGGCCTGGTGGATTACTATGCCCAGGGCAAGCTGGGCGCCGCCTATATCGCCCACGAGCTGGCCAGGAAAGGCGGCGGCGAAGTGGCCATCATCGAGGGGCTGCCGGGGGCGCCCCAGTCCGGGGCCCGGCGCGATGGGGCCCGGGCGGGATTCGCAGCCGAGCCCTCCGTCCAGATTGTCTCCGTTCAGCCGGCCGATTGGGACCGCAAGAAGGCCTATGACGTGACCGCCGGTCTGCTGCAGGCCCATCCGGATCTCAAGGGCATCATGTGCGCCAACGACGTGATGGCCCTGGCCGCCCTGGAAGCGATCGACAGCGCCGGAAAGCGCGGGCAGGTCCTGGTGGGCGGCATCGATCTGATCGGCCAGGCCAAGGAGGCCATCGCCCAGGGGCGCCTGGCCTGTTCGGTGGCCTTCAGCCCCTATGTGATCGGCGAAATCGTCACCCGCTCGGCCATCGCGGCCGCCATGGGCCGTAAAATTCCGGACAATCTGCGGGTGATCAGCGTTCTGGCCAACAAAGACAATATCGGTTTGATGGATGACTGGAAGTAAAACCGGGATGACCGGGCGAAACAGGTCGCCCGCTAGGACGGATTTCGAGCAACCGGCCGCTGCGGACGGGGCCGTTGCAATGAAGAAGATCCGCAAGCGGTTCGGCGGCCGGATCGCCCTGGACCGGGCCGAGCTCTGCCTGCACCAGGGGTCGATTCTCGGCCTGGTGGGCGACAACGGGGCCGGCAAATCCACCATGCTAAAGATTCTCGCCGGCGTTTTGAAACCCGATGCCGGCGAAATCGTGATCCGGGGCCGGAAAGCCGTAATCGAATCCCCGGCCGCGTCCAGGGGGCTGGGCATCGAGATGGTGTACCAGGACCTGTCGCTGTGCGAAAGCATGAGCGTCTGGGAAAATCTCTTCCTGGGGCGCTATGCGACCCGCGGGCTGATCGCCTCGTGGCTGCCGATTCTCGACAAAGGCCGCATGGCGCGTGAGACCGCGGTGGTGCTGGCCGGCCTGGGCATCCGGCTGCCGGATGTCCACCGCCCGGTCGGCCATCTCTCCGGCGGGGAGCGGCAGGCCGTGGCCATCGGCCGCTGCCTGCTCTTCCATCCCCGGATCGTTCTGCTGGATGAACCCACGGCCAGCATGGCTCTGTGGGAGCGGGAGAAGATCCTGGACCTGATACGCCTGCTCAAGGAGCAGGGGTGCGCCATTATCATGGTCACCCATAACCTGGGGGAGCTGTTCAAGGTCGCCGACCGGGCGGCGGTCCTGAAAGAGGGCCGCACCATCTGGCAGGGGGCGCTGGCCGGCATGGCGCCGGACGACCTGGCGCGGATGATGTTTCTGGGAAAAGTGTAAGCGCAAAGGGGAGCGTATGGAGAACCGGCTGCATCGGAAAATTCTCGGCTGCCTGGGCGCGGTCGCCATCGGCGACGCGTTGGGCATGCCGTGCCACGACATGACCAGCGACGAAATCCGGCGGCGGTTCGGCGGTCGGGTGCGCGCGTTCCATCCGCCCTTTGGCGATACCCGGGTCCATGGCGGCCTGGGCGCGGCGCGGGTAACCGACGATACGCTGCTGACGCTGGCCGTGGCCGACGCCTATCTGCAGAACGACGGCCGGATCACGTCGGCTGCGGTCGCGGCCGGTCTGCTGCAAAGCTATCAGCGCGCCCGGGACGCCGGCTGCGGCACCATGTTCGGTCCCAGCACGCGGCGGGCCGCGGAGGCCATTGCCGCCGGCCGGGACCCGGTGCAGACCGGCCTGACGGGGAAGCATCCCATGGCCTGCGCCTCCAACGGCGCGGCCATGAAAATCGCACCGGCCGGTCTGGTTCACCCGGCCGACCCGGACGCGGCCATCGCGGACGCCGTCACCATCAGCCTGGTTTCGCACGGCACCCAGACGGCCATAGCCGCCGCCTGCGCCGTCGCGGCCGGGGTGGCCGAAGCGATGGCGGAGGGCGCCGACGTCTTCTCCGTGGTCCGGGCGGCGCTGTACGGCGCCCGCGAGGGGGAGCGCATCGGCCGGCAGCGGGCGCGCACGGTTCCCCTGCCATCGGTCGCCAGGCGCATCGAGCTGGCAGTCGGACTGGCCCTGAAGGCCGAAGATGCGGCGGCGGCCGGCCGCAGCCTGGCCGATATGATCGGAACCGGCCTGGCCGCCTACGAATCAATCCCTACGGCCATCGGGCTTTTTGTGGCGGCGGCCGGCGACCCCCTTGAAAGCGTGATCGGCGGCGCCAACGTGGGGTATGACACGGACACCATCGCCGCCATGGCCGGGGCACTGGCCGGCGCCCTGAAGGGATTCGAGGCCGTGCCGGCCGATCTGTTCGCCCAGGTCGGGCAGGCCAACGATCTCGGCCTGGACGCCGTCGCGCAAGGCCTGGCGCACATCGCGCGCCGGAACCGGGACGCCGGGCGGAGGCCGTCGTGAGCTGCGAGGTGTTGGGACTGGGGGCCGTGGCCATGGACATCGTTCTGTCGTGCGAGGCCCTGCCGCCGGAGGACGGCTATGCCGTCATCGATCAGGAGAACGCCATGCCGGGCGGCAGTTGCGCCAATGTGATCACCGCCCTGGCCGGCCTGGGAACCCGCGCCGGATTCATCGCCCGCCTGGGGGATGACGACCACGGCCGGGCGCTGCTCGCCGATCTGCAGGCCAACGGCGTCTGCACCCGGTATATCGCCGTCAAAAAAGGCGGCGTCTCCATGTACACGTACGTGGCCGTGGCCCGCGGCGGCGCCAAGACCATTTTCTGCCATATGGGCGACAGCCTGCTCTCCCTCTCCGAAACGGACGTGCATGCGGGGATGCTCGACGGCGTCAAGCTCTTCTATACCGCCATGCAGCCCTGCCGGCCGGCGTTGAAGCTCGCCCGCCTCTGCAGGCCAAGCGGCATCCCGGTGGTCTGCAACCTGCAGGTGGAGCCCGCCTTTCTGCACCGCTGCGGCGTTTCCCGAGCCATGATCGATGAGATGCTCGGCCTGAGTCAGCTGGTGATGACCTATCGCCAGGGGCTGGCCGCCTATACCGGGCGAAGCGGCGTCCGGGCGGGTGCCCGGGAGTTCTGCCGCCGTTACCGGCCGGCGCTGGGCCTGGTCGTGACCCTGGGCGGGGCCGGCGCCGCCTGGTTTGACGGCCGGGAGCTGCTGGAGGTGCCGGCCTTCGTCGTGCCCAGCCGGGACACCACCGGGGCCGGCGACGCGTTCATCGGCGGGTTCATACGCGCCTTTTTTTTCGAAGACCAGGACCCCAAAGCGGCCCTGCGGTTCGCCAGTGCCTGTGCCGCCGTCAAGTGCATGCGCCCCGGTCCGCGGCTCAAGGCCTCGGCCGCGGAGATCTTCGATTTCCTGCAGGATAAGGAATGAAGGAGTAAAGATGAAAAGCGAATTGATGAACAGGCTGCAGCAGATCACGGAGGAGAACCTGCTGGACATCGAGCAGGCCAAGGCGCAAGGCCGCGGGGCGATCGGTTTCTACTGCCTCTATTCGCCCACGGAGATGGCCGTGGCCGCCGATGCCATCCCGCTGCCCCTGTGCGGCACGCGCAACGATCCCATCGCGGCGGCCGAAGAGATTCTGCCGCGCAACCTCTGCCCCCTGATCAAGAGCAGCTTCGGCTTTGCCGTCTCCGACACCTGCCCCTTTTTCCGGGCCTCGGAAATCATCATCGGCGACACCACCTGCGACGGAAAGAAGAAGATGTTCGAACTGCTTTCCCGCCACAAGCCCACCTTCGTCCTGCAGCTGCCGCAGAACCAGGACCCGGGGACCGCCCTGCCGTTCTGGCGGACCGAGCTGGAGCGGTTCAAGGGGATCGTCGAGGATTACGCCGGGGTCAAAATCACCGACGAACGGCTGCGCGCGGCCATCCGCCTGATGAACCGCGAGCGCAGGGCCCGCCAGGCCGTCATGGATCTGAACCAGAAAAGACCGGCCCCCCTGAGCGGTAGCCGGATGCTGGAGATCCTGTTCAAGGTGGGCTTTCTGGCGGATAAGGAGAAAGCCATCGAACTGATGGAAGCGGTCGTGGCGGCCGCAGAGGACGGCACCCTGGCAACGGCGCCCGGCAACGGCGCCCGGCGCCCGCGCATCCTGCTCACCGGTGTTCCCGTGGGGCTGGGCAGCGACAAGGTGGTCAGGATCGTCGAACAGTGCGGCGCGGACGTGGTGGCCTTTGAAAACTGCTCCGGGTACAAGCAGGCCTTCACGGTCGACGAAACCAAGGACCCCATGACGGCCCTGGCCGAGCAGTACCTGACCACGCCCTGCTCGGTGATGAGCCCCAACACCGGCCGCTTCGACCTGCTCAAGCAAATGATCGAAGCGTTTGCCGTGGACGGGGTGATCGACCTGACCTGGCAGGCCTGCCATACATACAACGTGGAGGCTTTCCGCGTGGCGGAGATCATCCAGGCCGCCTGCGGTCTGCCGACCCTGCACCTGGAGACCGACTACGCCGAAAGCGACACCGGGCAGCTGCGGGTGCGCATCGAGGCCTACCTGGAAATGCTGCCATGATCTGGGTCAAACGATCGCTTGTCATTCTGTCGCTGCTGGCCGCGTGGAGCTTGTGCGCCCAGGCCGGCCTGTCCAACGCCTATCTGCTGCCGCCGCCCGGGAAGATCGCCGCGCTGGCCGGCCGGATGCTGCTGGACGGCTCGCTGGGGCACAACATTCGCATCAGCCTGGTGCGGGTCGTGACGGGCTTCGGCATCGCCTTTGCCCTGGCCTTTCCGCTGGCGGTCCTGGTAGGGCTCAACCGGTTTTGCTTCGAGCTGCTGGAAACACCCCTGGAATTCGTGCGCCATATTCCGCCCCTGGCCACCACGCCCCTGCTGATTCTATGGCTGGGCATCGGCGAGGGTTCCAAGTTGGCGGTGATCGTGCTGGCGACCTTTTTTCCCATTTTCCTCAACACGGTCAGCGGCGTGACCCAGTGCGACCAGCGGTTGATCGAAGTGGGACACGTGCTCGGGCTGGGGCGCTTGGAGCGCATCCGGCGCATCATACTGCCGGCGGCCCTGCCGATGATCATCGTGGGCATGCGCCTGGGGCTGGGCTATTCATGGCGCGCCCTGATCGGGGCGGAGCTGCTGGCCGCCACGGCCGGCCTGGGGTACATGATCATCGAGGCCGAAGAGCTGGCGCGCCCGGATATCGTACTGGTGGGCATCATCGCCATCGGTCTGCTGGGGCACCTGCTCGACGCGCTTTTCTCCAGGGCCAGCCGCCGCCTGATCCCCTGGCAGCGGGCGGAGGCCGCCTATGAACAGGCTTGAAATAGACGGCCTTTGCAAGCAGTACCGCATCGGCCGGCAGGCGGTGCAGGCGGTTCGCAGCCTCGATCTGCAGGTGGCTGAGGGCAGCTTCGTCACCGTGGTGGGTAAAAGCGGTTGCGGCAAGACGACGCTGCTGCGGCTGATCTGCGGGCTGGAGGGGCCCGATGGTGGCTGCGTCCGGCTCTCCGGCGGCGCCTGCGGAGGCAGCGGCCGGCCGATCAGCATCGTCTTCCAGGAGCCCCGGCTCATGCCCTGGCTCACGGTCCGGCAGAACATGGCTTTCGGCCTGACTGGAAAGATGGCGCGCGCCAGGGTGCGTCAAGTGGTGGATCGGTATCTCGGCCTGCTCGGCCTGACCGATTTCCAGGATGCCTACCCGCGCCAGATCTCCGGCGGCATGGCCCAGCGCACCGCCCTGGGGCGCACCTTGTGCCTCGATCCGGAGATCATCCTGATGGATGAGCCCTTCGGTGCCCTGGATGCCTTCACCCGCCGCAACCTGCAGCAGGAGTTGATCGCGGTCTTTCGATCGCAGAACAAGACGATCATTTTCGTCACCCACGACGTGGATGAAGCCGTGCTGCTGGGGCAGCGGGTCCTGGTGATGGACAAGGGGGCGGTGCTGCGCGACCTGGCCGTCTCGCTGCCCTATCCGCGGGATGCCATGGGCCGGGATTTTTACCTTTTGCGAGAAGATATTTTACGGACGATTCTGACCTCTTGACGATGAGGGAGATTTTAATCGGGTTGAAAAGGAGAAGCGCGGATGAAGAAAAAAGTGGCGGGGTTCGTGTTGGTGGTGATGCTGGTTGTGGCCGGCGCATCGGCGGCGGATGCGGCCGGCGTGGAAAAACTGCGGCTGACCTATGTCAAGCTGCCCTTGAATGTGCCCACGGTGCTGATGAAGCATTTCGGCCTGCTGGAAAAAGAGCTGGGAAAAGAGCGGGTCAAGGTCGAATGGCTGGAGATCACTGCCGGCGGCAAGCAGACTCAGGCCCTGGCGGCCGGCTCGATCGACATCGCCAGTGTGGTGAGCAGCACGGCGGCCATCACGGCCAGGGCCAACGGCATGGATCTGAAGATCGTGGCCGCTTATGCGCGGGCGCCGCGGGCCTTCAACGTCATGGCCATCGACCCGGCCATCCGGAAGGTGGCGGATTTGAAAGGCCGCAAAGTGGCCGGCCCCAAGGGCTCGCTGCTCAACCAGACCTTGTTCGCCGCGTTGCTGCAAAACGGTTTGAGGCCCGCAGATGTGGGCTATGTGCATATGCCGGTGCCCAAGGCGCTGGCCGCCTTGATCGGCGGCAGCGTGGACGCGGCCCTGATCGCCGGCCCGGCGGTGGCCAAGGCCGAGTCCCAGGGCGCCCGGGTCATCGCCAACGGCCAGGGGCTGGTCAAAGGCTTGATCGTCACGGCCGTGGGCGGTCCGTTTTTGAAGCAGCACGCCGATCTGGTGAAACGCTACTTGAAGGTGCAGCGCCAGACCCTGGCCTACATGCAGGCGCAGCCCGAGGAGACCTTTCGCATCGTGGCGCAGGAGACCGGCCTGAGCGTGGAGGAGGTCCGGCGCATGTACCCCTGGTATGACTTCAACCCGGCCATCGATGCCGCTGACATGACCGATCTGGCCGCCACACGGGATTTCCTGAAGCAAAGCGGCATGCTGAAGGCGTCAACGGATATAGAGGCGCTGGTCGCGGACATGACCCGCTAGCCGGGTCTGTGCCGCGGATGAAAGGAGGGACGCGATGACAGCCGCACAGGAGGTCCTTATACTTTGCGATGACGCCGGCGAACTGGCCGTCACTTACGAGGAGATGCTCAAGTATCACGGCCGTGATTTTTACGGCGGCGTGGCCCTGGCCTTCAAGGTGCTGCAGTTGGCCTTTGCCAGGCTTTTGGGGAAACAGGTGCCCCATCGTAACAAGCTGCGGCTGGTCGTGGGGTTCAATCCGCCGGGGGTGATCGACGGGCTTGAATACGCCACCCGGGCCCTGACCCGCCAGCGGCTGGTGCTCGATCCGGACCCGCCCCAGGGGCCGCCATCGGTCTTCGGGCGCTACTACTTCGAGGTGCACTACGAGAGTCGGGCCCTCTGCCTGTGGCTTAAGCCGGATATATTGCCCGAAGCCTTTACCCCGCTGGCCCGCAAGGCGCTGGCCGGATTGGCCACCGACGAAGAACGGTCGCAGTGGCAGGATTATAAGCTGGCCCTGGGACCGGCCATCATGGCCATGGCGCCGGAAGCGCTGCTGGCGTGCAGCGAGCCGGGCCGCAGTCCGGGTGATCTGAAATGAAGGGCGGTTTGATGGCGGAACCATTCAGCCGGCGAGCCGGACGGCCAACTTTCAACCTTCAAGGGGTTGATGAACTCGTAAAAAGTCCGGAAACCGTCTAAAGTGTCATCCCGGATCAAGTCCGGGATGACACGGCCCAGTACTTTTTATGAGTCCATCAAGGAGT
>Ga0316577_10000180_pt1 | contig 20479 bp, 16 predicted proteins | sample S5NA_FD_203073 | JGI IMG/M metagenome (GOLD analysis project Ga0316577, IMG submission 203073) | Rhizosphere microbial communities from salt marsh grasses in Alabama, United States - S5-7_050615r2r1 | ecosystem: Host-associated > Plants > Roots > Rhizosphere | place: USA: Alabama | collected... | reverse complement strand
TTGCGGGTACCAACCTGTGCCAATGCCTGATGCATGAAATCCAGCTCGCCGCGGTAATTGAATTCCCAGGCAATTCCATTTAGAGGGAAGATTCCCGCATCGGTAAGTGGTGAACCGGGGGTATCTTTGCCCATGCCGGTCGCGTTGATCACGATACTGTAATTTGGCAGCTGCGCCATCAGCTCATCATTCTTGCTGGGATCGCTGTTATGGACATATTCCACTTCAATATCGGTATCAAACTGTGCTACCATTTCACGCATATGGTCCAGTTTGCCAGGCGATCGATTGACCGCAATAAATTTCTCTGGACGATCTGCTGGTTGTTCTTTATTAATCAGGTACAGTAAAGTCGCCACAGCCGAACCACCAGCGCCAAGACATAGAATATGCCCGCCTGTCATCCCAAAATAGCCTGGATCAATGATTGCTTCTAAACTGAGCCCCGCTGTAATTGGATCCTTGGCATGCCCGCGCAGCTCACCGTTCCTTTTCGAGATGCAGGATAGTTCAGCTGTTACCTTCGCATATGGATCTAAATAGATAAACATATCATGCGCGGCTGAATAAACATCCATTTTATGGGTGGTTACTAATGCACCCAGGGAAAAAGGGTCATTTTTTATTTGAGCGACAGACTTGCGGTAATTTTCAGGCTTATCATGGATGGCGTGGTCAATGCCTTCCAGGATGACCTCGGGTTTTCCAAGGACCTCCATCCATAAAGGGAAGACCTTGTTGATTGAAGATTTTCCCGTGGTTACACCAATGAAATAAAAAGTTGGAACAGTCTTGTTGATTATGTTGTAATCCATTTTAACCTTTTTTGATGTTATTGCGTGCTGTGTGTACTGCGGATATAAATTTTTTTGCAATCGCGGTGATCTCCCCAAACTTACCAGCCATTGCAAGCTCCTTAGGACAAAGGTTGCTCCCAGCTCCAACCGCAAATGCGCCGGCCGAGAACCAATCTCCCAGGTTATTTTCGTTCACGCCTCCTGTGGGCATCATCGGAATATCGGGAAAGGGACCTTTGAGGGCTTTCATATAAGCCGGGCCACCCAATGAGCCAGGAAAAATCTTGACTACATCGCTGCCGTAAGCCCTGGCCCGCATCACCTCCGAAGGCGTCAATGCGCCGATCATTACCGGCAAGCCACAGCCGGCCATTTTCTTCGCCAACATTTCCTCGGTATGCGGACTGACCAGGAATCTTGCTCCAGCATCTACTGCTTCCTCCACCTGCTCGGGCATAGTAAGCGTTCCCATACCGAGCATTATTTCTGAACCAAACTCTTGATCCAGAGAACGGACGACCTCTGCCGCATTGGGCGTGGTGTAAGTGATCTCGATCCCTGTAACCCCGCCTTCGATAAGAGCTGCGACCATTTTTAATGTCAGATCCGGGGAAGGTCCCCGCAAGACAGCCAAAACCCCTAATTGCTCAATTTTTTGTAATATGCTCTCTTTTTCCATGAACTCCTGCCTTCATACAATACGGTATTTTGGTTCCTTGCCCTGCAATACTGCCAGGCATTCCTCCAAAGCCATCCAGCCCATCGCGTTTGTCGCAGAATCAGAGTGTGATCCCATATGAGGTGTCACGATTACTTGATCTAGGTGCAGCAGCGGGTTATCTGCATCTGGAGGTTCTTGCTTGAACACATCTACCGCGGCACCTCGCAAATAGCCTGATCGCAGTGCATCGGCCAGGGCATCTTCATCCAGCAGATCACCACGAGCTGTATTTATCAAAAAGGAGCCGGGTTTCATTTTCCCAATGAAATCCAAATTTACCAGCCCGGATGTTTCGGGAATACCGGGCAGGTGTAAAGACACAATATCGGATTCGGCAAGCAGTGCTTCCAACGGAACATAGCGGACGCCATATTCTGAAGCGAAGATTTTATCCTCATCAATATCAAAAGCCAGTATTTCACAATCAAATCCAGCCAGCTTCCGAGCAGTGTCCTTACCAATTGCTCCACATCCCACCAGGCCAACCGTTTTCCCTTGTAACGAAATTCCTTTGAAGCGGGGCCACTCGCCTTGCTTTGTCTTTTGAGCAGCGGATATCACCGGGCGCAGCAAGTTTAATATCAGCGTGATGGTAAGCTCAGCAACAGATTTTGAGTTCGCGCCTGGGGTATTGGTCACTGTGACATGGTTCAGCCTGGCGGCCTCCAGATCGACATTATCGTAGCCGACCCCATAACGAGCAACAACTTTCAGTTTGTTTGCGGATGCCAATGCGGCAGCATCAATCTCGTCCAATCCAGCGATCATGCCATCCACGTTTGGAAGCAATTCCTGCAGTTGGGAGGATGAGAGCGGTCTACCGGTGGTGTTGTAGACGACCTCCCCAACTTTTTCCTCCAGTACTGTCCGCAGGCGTTCGTCCTGGGAGGCGTAGGAGGTGGCCGTGACAAGTACCTTACTCCCCGACAGGCTGCTCATTTCCCCTCCGGATGCGTCCAGCGCGGGTTATCCACGATATCTGGCTTCCCATCTTTCTCGACAACCAGTTTCTTGAAGCCTTGAATTTCAATCGTACCGTAATCGTGGCCAGCATTGCCGGGGTAAACGAAGAACATCACCAGGTCTTCTTCTGGGCTGACATTAACCGAACGGTGCGCCCAGCGGGGCGGCACGTAGAGAACTTTTCCTGATGCCAGCTCTTCAACCACACAATCACCTTCAGGAGTTTCCATCACCATAAAACCATGGCCTTTCAAGGTGAAATAAACCTCTGCGGTTTCCAATACAGTGTGGAAATGTCCCTTGGTCATAAAATATTCATCGCCAACTTTTCCGGGATGGACGATGGAAATGCCATGCAGCAGTTCACCTTCAATCTCAGGGCGCTTAAGCTCGTACACCTGGTAAAGCAGAATATCATCCTGGGACAGCATCTCCCGATATGCATCCTGGTTGAGATATTGACCTTTCATGCTGCTGAGGTTTCGCTGGATGTGATTGTCAAATTCACTGGGTATATAATCCGGTGCCTGTATGTTGAATGAAAAGGGTGCTTCCCTCATTGATCCTTTCTCCTTGATTCTGAAATATGTGTCATTTGAAGGGAACCAATTGAAAATATCCAGGTTTTGTGATCAGATTCGGATGGCCATTTCTTCCGGCAAATAATTCATCGAAAAGTGCTTCTTCGGCCAGTTCTGAGTCATGGAATCAATGAAACTCGCAGGTTGGTTCCATTTTCCGCAGCCGCGAAGGCTCGATTAACTTCAGATAATGGGAAGCGCTCGGTCACCAATTTTCCGAGTTCAATGCGTCCTGATCTGACCAGATCAGCGGCCTGCAAACAATCGTAGGTTGAGCAGGCGGTTGTACCGGTGACCAGCAATTCTTTATAATGAACTAGATTGGAATCAAAGTGGATCAAAGAGTCATCTTTAGGCAAACCGCCAAAAAAGTTGATCCGTCCCCAAGTGGCTGCGATCTGAAGAGCTGATTCCTGGGCGATTTTTGAGGGCGCTGCAACAATGATTACGTCTGCTCCCCGGCCTGCGCTGATCTCCTGTACCACCGATGACAAGTTTTCATTGACCGGATCAACCACGCGATCTGCCCCCATCTCCAAAGCCTGGTCCCGGCGGAATTCCAATGGCTCACTGACCAATACGCATCCTGCACCACGCGCTTTTGCCACGAGCATGTGCAGCACACCAATCGGACCTGCGCCCATCACCACCACAATATCACCACTGTGAACATTCACCGCATTCTGACCACGCACAACGCAAGCCAGTGGCTCGATCAGCGCAGCGATGGAGGGATCTTCATCCGGGGAAATTTGCATCACATTCCCCTGGCGGATTGCCTCGGCCGGTACACGCATATACTCGGCAAACGCTCCATCCAGGTTAATGCCAATTGCACGGAAGTTTGGATCCAGGTTGTTGTTTCCGGAGATGGTCTCCCGGCTGTCTCCATCGCCCATATTCGGGGCGATAAAAACGTGATCACCTACCTGGTATTTTTGGAGTTTTTCACCCACTTTGACGACTTTACCGGCCATCTCGTGACCTGGGATGCGCACGGTGCCTTCAGGATATTTTGAGTGGTGACCGTGCATTATTCGCAAATCCGTCCCGCATATATTGGCGCTCAATACCCTGACCAGAATCTCATCCTGGCCAATTTGAGGTACTGGTACCTGTTCTATGCGGATATCATCAGGCCCATGGTAGACAGCAGCCTGCATCATTTCTTTCATCTGTTACTCCTGCATCACCTCGCTGAAGAGCACGGGCCGCTCTTCTAAGAAAGACTTCGTGCCAGCCAACACACCAGCTACAGCCCAACGACCATCCTGACCGCCGACTAAAGGCTCCGTATCGTCCTGAATAGATTTGACGAAATGCTCCATCTCATGGATATATGCCATGTAGAATCGATCAGGCCAGCGGCTGAAAATCGGAGAAACAAGCCCGGTCTCGCGATCGATTCCCACGGTCAGCGCCTTCCCCCTTAACTCACCGACGATCATGATCCCTTTCTTGCCGATGATTTCCATCCGGGCATCGTAACCATAATCACACGGACAAACGCCAGAAATACTGCCAACGCCACCAGATTCAAACTTGAGGTTGACCATCATCGTGTCGTAAAAATTCTCGCTTTCCACACCTCGCTCGGCTCCCTTGAAATTAGATACTTCTACATAAATTCGAGCGGGGTTCGATTCCATAAACCAGCGAGTCGCGTCTAGGTCATGGCTGTTAACTTCGGCAAGGTTGCCATTCGATGTTTTTAAATCACGCGCCCAGGGTGGCGGTAAACCCGGCCCATGGGTCAATGATTTGACCATCATTGGTTCTCCAATCTCGCCTGCATGAACTCGTTCATAAGCCAGGGAGAAATCTGGATCAAAGTGGCGCATGAAACCCAGTTGAAGGTGCACCCCGTTCTTTTCACATGCTTCAATAATCGTGTCACATTGTTTCAGATTCATCGCCATCGGTTTCTCTAGAAACACATGCTTCCCATGCTCGGCAGCCATGACAGCCAATTCCTTATGCGTTGGTGTTGGGGTGGTGATTACAACCGCCTCAAACCCGGATTTATCCAGAGCTTGCTCAAGCGAGGTGTATAAACTTTCAATTCCAAACTCATTTCCTGTTTGCGCGAGAGTTTCTGGAACAGTATCCACCAGAGCATTCACTTCTCCACCAGGGATATAGCGGCGGAAATTGCCCGAGTGGAGTCTCCCCACCCGTCCTGCTCCGATAACACATATTTTGGTAACCTTCATCTTATATTCATCTCCTAACTAACCCTGCTGCTGGAAAAATCATGAAAAGTGCTTGCCAGGATCTTTTGTAATTGGATATAGTTGCCCACTCGTTTCCTGTACTTTTGATGGCGATCTCGATCTGGATGAAGCGGATGCCCTGCAGGTTGCGCATGTTCATAGGCAACCTGAGCCAGATCGTCGAATATTCCGGCTGCTTTGCCAGCAATCATTGCGCTGCCCCATGTGCCAAATTCAGATCGATCTAAACGTACATAAGGGACATCCAGGACGTCTGCTTTGATCTGGTTCCAAAACCCACTGCGCGCACCACCGCCGATCGCACGTGCTTCGGTTAGGTTCAACCTGGGGATCAATTCTTTGAGGATTTGTAAGTAATAAGCATATTCATAAGCTATGGATTCAAGGATGGCACGATAGAAATGCCCACGATTGTGTGAAAAAGAAAATCCTATCCAGGCACCGCGCATTTCAGGTGTTGCGGGACAGATTCGACCGGTTAAATGGGGTGAAAAATACAGACCATCCGCACCCAGGGGAGTTTTTTCTGCCAATTCTTCCATGTGTGTGTACATTTCTTCTTCTGTGTGCAAATCTCTGTAATGGGTGTCAAAGAATTGATCTCGGAACCAAGTTAATGCCTGACCCCCACCAGCGATGTAAGCAAGCGGATGCCACAACCCGGGAATAACAGAGCGCATCGTCAGCAAGGCCCGATTTTTAATATCAGGTGCAAATTGCTCAGTGCAGCCAGCCAGGACCGAAGCGGTTCCCGCGGTATCGAAAAGCATACCAGCCTTTACTATTCCCGCTCCCAGCGCGCCGGCAGCTGTATCTCCACATCCAGCTGCGATAAGGGTACCTGGAGCCAATCCAAAATCAGAAGCAGCTTGAGCTGTTACCTCGCCAACAACGTGCCAGGGTTCGACGATCTGGGGCAGCCGATCCATATCGACCCCGGTCCGATCGCAAATTTCTTGAGACCAATCACCCTGTAAAGCATTGCTCAAAGCCGAAAAATGTACATAGGTGTGATCGATAAATGCTTGATCTGCTTTCAAACCTGCCATTTTCCCGGCAACATAACCACCGGGCATGATAAATTTAGCAATTTGCTGGTATTCTTCAGGGCGCTCGTTTTGCCACCATAGGATTTTAGGACCGTGGTCGCAAGTTGGCGGGCAGCCGGTAAGGGTGGTGATCAGCTCCCCAAAATTTTCTTCTAAATATTTAATATACGGCTCACAGCGCATGTCCAACCAGGAATCAAAACGTGAGACCGATTCAAAGTTTTCATCAACCGCACCGACTCCGGCCATTTGGCTGTCAAAGGCGATGGCAACGATCCCCTTCGGGTCGATGTCGCTCTCACGGATACAATTTTTAACAGTTTGCGCAGCTGTGCGGTAAAAATCTTCGTTCTCCTGTTCAACAACACCAGGTTCCGGGTAGTAGATCGGCACATCCGCCGCTGACTCAGCCACCATTTTGCCATCGATTTGAAACAGGGCAGCCTTGGTCGAACTGGTACCCAAATCAACACCGATCAAATATTTCATGCTCATAGCAATCCTCACATGACAGAGTGAAATATTGTCATGAGGAATTCGATTAGTAGAACAGGCAAACTGGCCTGCAGAGCTACTGCTCTGCTGCCAAATCCTGTTGTTGTCAAATTTTAGCTTGCAGCGATTCTACTGTTGGCGTCGTCTACCAACTCGCGGACAAAGGCCAGGCTCTTTTCGATCATGGGACCACCTTGGCCTTCACATTCAATACTAACCACGCCGTCATATTTGATATCGACCAGGATATCAAAACATTTTTTGATGTTGTCTACATTGACGCCATCACCAATTGCTGTATGGCTGACGGCGATACCGGTCAGTTCACCACGCAGAGAGGCTGCCAAAGATTCGCTGACATCCTTGATATGCACGTGGCTGACCTTCTGCTTAAATTTATTGAGAAATGCCACCGGGTCTTGTCCGGCGATAAAGGTGTTGCCTGTGTCCATATTCATCCTGAGATATGGTGAATCAACAAAATCCAACATTTGCTCCATGAACTCAGGTTTGGTAGTGTAATAACCATGCGGTTCGATGTTGATGATCATTTCGTAGCGCTGGGCAACATCGATAACTTCACTGTAAATACCCCTCATCATTTTCAGCGCCTGCTCATCTGTCATTCCTTCCGGTTTAAACATGTAATCAGTGGTGTCGATGTGGGTGCATCCCACCAATTTTGCCCACCGGATGGAATTGAGAATATAGATCAATCCCAATGACGCACCTTCGGGCAATGAAACCGGAAAAGCTGCATCTAATTGGGAAAACTTGACTCCATAACTCCCCATTTTTTCACGGAGTGCGTATGGATCTTCAGTCAGTGAGACATGCGGTTGGTAGCCCAGACCGTGAAGCCAGCTGACTCCATCAATGGTACCGCATTCGATCCAATGGACATCATTCTTCTGTGCCCATTGCATACATTTCTCGAAACTCCAATAGCTGCTATTGAAGGCATCCGTATGAAAACCTATCTCGATCATATAGATTAACCTCTTTTGAATGAATTGTTTTTTACCAAAATTGAGCCCGCCCGAAGATCGAGCGGGCTCGAATTTAATATGTTGAAATTTTGATTTTACGGAGTATCAACATACTTGTTGATATCAGGATTCTGCCAAGAATCCGGATAATTCGTCATATCCTCGCAGCCACACAGTGCGTAATGCAACGGGGGCATATCAGGATTTTCGTATTGATCCAGATTTTCTGCAGTGACATCGGGCTGGGGCAGGTACCAGTTGTGCTGAACGGTCTCGCCCTGCAGGAATTTGACTGCGGATAATACGGCCGTTCGCCACTGGAAGGTTGGGAAGGTGGGGGCAATTGCGGTCAAGTCATTTTCCTTCCAGTAAGCCAGGTAGTCTTGCTGATCTTCACCAACCATGACTTTTGGATAGGGGGCTCCGGCATCCTTGAAGGCTTCCAGGATGGTTACTGCGGTGCCACCTGCGTCCATCCAAACTGCGTCGATGGTGCCGTATTTCGCCAGGTAATCACTCACAACGGTGTTGGCTTTGAAGGAGTCATATCCAACAAATTCCACACCGATGACGTTGAGCTGTGGGTTCTCCTCGAAGATCTTGCGCGCTGCACCCCACCGCTGCTCAAGCACGTCTACACCCGGTAGAATTCTGAAGGCAAGCACATTACCACCTTCAGGCAGATTGTCAACGATGAAATTCGCACCGGAAATACCGAAGGCATAGCCGCCGATAGTACGTTCGGAGACAACCGGGCAGTCAGTCTGGGCGTAGCGGTCAAACTGCACTACGGGCATAACTTCGCAAGCTTTTTCAACTATGGGAGTCAAGGCTTCACTGGTGTTCGATGCAACAATCAATATGTCACATTTTCCAGGGGTGTTAATAATATCCTGGATGTCAGCGATCTGCTTTGCATCGTCACCCTGTGCATCCAGGTGATAGAAGTTGTTCACCAAGCCTTGAGCACGTAGCTCCTCAACTTGTTCGCGGATGTCGATATAACCCACCACACGCCATGGGTTGTTCACACCAGCGTTGGAGAAGCAAACATTGTACGGGGGTTCTTTAGCTGCAAAATCAGCATACTCTGGATACAGACTGATATCCGTTGGGCTTTCCTCAAGATACTGCAGGTAAATGGGGTCACCCGGATTTAACGGATCTTTCGTCATCAGATCAATTGATTTATTGTATTCTTCTTCACTCCAGAATTGCTCTGCAACTTTTGCAGTTTCCATCTGCAGACCGGGATTTGACTCTGCAGCTGGTTGTTCTGCTGATGCTTCAGTAGTGGAAGGTTCTTCGGCTACAGGAGCTTCTGTTGCAGTTTGGCATGCAGCGATCAGCATGCTTAAGATAATCAGCAAAGAAATGACGAACAACATGCTCTTTTTCATTTGTTAATCTCCTCCAAGGATATTTGTATTTTTTTTATATTAATCTAACCTTGCATGATGATCAATATGTTTCTATACACACCTCCTATATCGCTACGGGTCTCGCCGTTGATCTCTACAGCGAATCCGAGCCGAGACCATGACATAAATCTACTGTTTCTTCTGCGAGCTTAAACCAACATAAGCAACAGCTCCAATGATAATCAAACCCTGAACGACATCTGTGTAGGGTTTTGGCAAGCCGAGCAAGTTGAGCAGGTTGACAATCGCCTGCAGGGTGAAGGCACCAATAATTACATTCATCACGGATCCCTTTCCTCCACCTAAAAGTACGCCGCCAACCACGCAGGCAGCAATTGCCTGCATTTCAAGTCCTTCACCAATGGTTACATTTACCCCGCCGTAGCCTCCAATCACGATCCCACCAACGATCGCAAACACTGCACAAAGCACGAAGGTTAATACGCGCACCAACCTGACCTTCACCCCTGATAGTTGACTGGCTCTCACATTATCACCGATTGCCAGGATCTCTTTTCCAAAATTCATCCTATTAAACAAGATGATTGAGATTATCGCGATCACAATCAAAACGATCAACGCGTACGGAACGCGTTCAAAAACAGGGACATTCTCGAAGTAATTCCGCCCAAAAGCACGCCAGTTGTCCGTAAGATACCCCTGCGGTGCCCCTCCGACGTAATACAGGGCACTGCCACGGACAACTAGCATCATACCCAAAGTCGTGATAAAGGAGGGTACTTTCAAATAACTCACTATAAGGCCGTTCGTCAATCCGATCAAGACCCCAGCTACCAGCATAATCAAGATGGCAGGGGCGGCATTCGCCGGGTCATTTGCCAGTAATTTTGAGCTGACCAGAACAACAAAAGTGACAATAGCGCCAACCGTGAGATCGAAACCACCGATCGCAAGGACGAACATCTCGCCGATTGCCAGTATAGCCAACGGGGAAGCTGTGCGGAGAAAAGTCATGATCCCGTTCATGGACTGATATTTGACGGGATTGAGGAAGCCCAATACAAGAAAGATGAGGATAAAGACAGGATAGACGGGGGGTATTTTCCTGATCCACGCCCATAAAGCTTGAAGAGCAGTAACGAAAGCGTTCTGAGATGCTACGGTAGATGACGCCATTATATTTGCTCCTTAAGCCGCTTCTTTCTTGGAGCGTATCGTGTAACTTGCAACAGCTAACACAATGATAGCACCCCGCAAAACCATTTTGAGATATGGATTTACACCCAGCTGATTAAAACTTGTGTCAAGGATTCCAAATATTAATACCCCAGCAAGCGTACCCCATACGTCCCCTTTTCCGCCCGAGAGGGCAGTACCACCGATTACAGCGGTAGCTATTGAGTTTAGATCATACAATCCATTTGGCCCGACCCAGGGAGCCCCGGACCGCATTTGGCTGACCAGGAACAAGCCTGAGAGGACTGCGGTCATACTGCAGATGATATGCGCGTAAATTAAGGTTCGGCTGGTTCTAACACCTGAGAGACGAGCGACCTCAGAATTTCCTCCAACACCATATAAATGGGCTCCAAATTTTGTCCTGGAAAGAAGGAACCATCCCACGAGGTAAACCAGCAGCATGATAATGATCGAAACTGGGATGGGTCCGATCGTTCCATAGCCAAAAAACTCAAAGCTTTCAGGAACGCTTCCGGTATAGTTGGAGAATGTGGCATTGATGATTCCCTTGATGATCAAGCTTGTGCCGAGCGTGGCGATGAAGGGATTAACTTTTAGTTTTGTGATCACCAGTCCGTTTGTCAAGCCGATAATCAGTCCTATCCCAAATACAGCCGGGATCGCAATGGGTACATTTGCTGTTTCCCCCTGCATTATGTAGGATGACATGACGGCAGTAATACTGATCGTGTAAGCAACGGAAAGGTCGATCGATGCGCCAATGAGCACCAGGGTTTGTCCGACAGCCACAATTCCCAATGCCACGGACCGAACCACGATGTTCAGCATAATTGCCGGGTTGGTTAATATCTGGCCATCTGAATAGATCTGGTCCAGCAAACCACTGACCAGGAAGATAAGAACCAGGAAAAAATAGACGGGGGGAATGCGGATCGAACGGGCAGTCCGTCTAAACCAGCTGTCGGTACCAGTTATGGTCGTCATATCATTCCTTTTCGATTGCGGTCAACGTATCTTCGTGATTTCCATTTTCATGACCGGTAGCCAGCAGCATGATATCACCTTCGCTAGAGCCTGCCGGCAGCTCACCAGCAATCCGATAATCTGCCATCACGATGATCCGGTCGCTCATGCCAATGATTTCTGGCAGTTCGGAAGATATCATCAATACAGCCGTGCCCTTTTTTGTCAATTCACGGATCATGTCATGGATACCAGCTTTTGATTCCACGTCAATACCACGGGTCGGCTCGTCAAAAATGAACACATCCGAATCCGAAGCCAGCCATTTGGCGAGAACAACTTTCTGTTGATTCCCACCGCTCAGGAATTGGGCTTCGCGATTAAATGAATCAGTTTTTATATCAACTTGTTCTCCAAGCATGGGGACAAGTTTTCTAGATTGCCTGATTCCATCTTTGAAGATCAGTCCGAACAAAAATTGAACCGCGCGCACCGTTAACAACATATTGTCCCTGATCGGCTGTCGAGGGGCAATTCCTTCTGCCTTCCGATCTTCGGTAACAAAACCCAACCTGTTTCTGACTGCCATACTGGGACTTCTCACCGCGATGGCTTTACCATGAAGCTCCATCTTGCCAGATTTGAAAGGCATCACCCCGAATAATGATTGTGCTAATTCAGTTCGTCCAGAACCCTGCAGCCCTGCAACACCGAGCACTTCTCCCTTGCGAAGTTCAAAGTTGATATCACTCAGCACCTGGTTCGAAGCATCCTTGACTTTTAATACCACGTCACCAAAGTCTTCCGGATCACCCAGCGGGGGGAAGTAATGGTCGAGTGCCCGTCCGACCATCATATACACTACATCGGCGGGTGTTACATTCTTACTATCGACGGTATCGATCAACTTTCCATCCTTCAACACCGTGATCTTTTGTGCGATATCAAACACCTCTTTCAAGCGGTGGGAAATAAAGATGATTGACATCCCCTTTTGTATTAAGCGGTCAATCATTTTTACGAGCAGGTCAACTTCTGTGTAGGTCAGTGCTGCAGTTGGCTCATCCATGATCAGAACTTTGGCATTGAAAGAAATCGCTTTTGCTATTTCAACCAGCTGCTGTTCAGCGACTGAAAGGCTACTGACCAGGGAGGTTGGAGAAATCATTTTTTCCACGCCGAGATCTTTCAGAACTTCCACTGCTTCTTTATTCATCTTGCGGATATCCAGAGTTCCGAGCTTGGCGGATTCCCTTCCAAGGAATATGTTATGCGCCACGGATCGTTCGGGGAGCAGATTGAACTCTTGATAGATGATGCTGACTCCTTTCACCTGCGCCTGTCGAGGGTGAGAGAAGGAGACCTTTTCGCCATCCAGGTAAATTGTCCCAGAATCCGGAATATATGCCCCCGACAGGATCTTCATCAGGGTGGACTTGCCCGCTCCATTTTCCCCCACGATGGCATGGATCTCACCCGGGAAAAATTGAAGGGATACATCATCGAGTGCAACCACTCCTGGGAAACGCTTGGTGATATGCTGCACTTCCAAGATCGGTTGAATATTTTCTGCAGATTTTGTATTTTGTTGTTCTACTTCATCTGTCATGTTAAATTCCTCGTACTATTCACGACCATTGGTTATGCGAGCAATGAATCTAATCATTATGCAGATCATACTACGCCAGGCAAAGATTTCAAAAATTCCAGGCCATCTCGAGCGATGGCGTCCTGGCTCGGGGCGATTGTGCGCCATATGCAGACAGCCCTGGCGATCGACTTGACTGCGGGGGTGAAGGATTCGATAGAAACTATACCCCGATATTTTATGTCCCTCAAGGCCATAAAAATATCCTGCCAGGCAACCTGACCGGTTCCCGGCACTCCCCGGTCATTTTCGCAGGCGTGGACGTGAAACACACGATCAGCGGCATTGCGAATTGCTCCAGCTGGATCTTTTTCCTCCAGATGCATATGAAAAGTATCAATATGCAAACCGAGGTTTGGTTCGCCAACGTCAGCGATCAGCTTTAAACCCTGCTCAACTACATTCACCAAGTCTGTCTCGAAACGGTTCAGTGGTTCGAATGCCAGACGAACGTTGCGATCAGCAGCATAAACGCACATCGCTTTTAATCCTGAAACTGCCAGCTGCCACTCGTGTTCCCGGTCACCTGGATCTTCCAGGCGCGCTTTTCCTACGGATGAATACATCGGGCCGATCACAGGCCCGGCATTCAGCTCGGCTGCAGCATCGATCATCCATTTAAGATAAGATTCAGCACTGTCGCGTTCCGCAGCTTCCAAGCTGCTGAGATTCCTGCCCGGTCCGAACACGCCACACATTACGCCTTTGATCCCTGCTTCTTGCAACGCAGACTTCAAAGTTGCAAGATCGATCAAGTCCGGGGTTTCAACCGCGATTTCAAGTACATCAAAACCCATCCCCCGGACCTTGTCGATCAGGTCAAGGTCGGTCCTGGTGGAAAAAGGTGAGCGCCAGATAAACGAGTTTGCACCAATTTGCATTGATTTCCCTTTACATCATGCGGGTGAAGCTGGTAGATCCAGCTCGACCATGCGGGTCAATCCATAAACTCCAGCACTGGAATCCATGTCTGCATTTTGCAGAAGTTCAAGCGCCAGCAGGTTTTTAATCAATAACACCGCTGCGGAAGATACGTTCTCTTCCGGCAACTATTCAACCAAAGAGGCAATTTCTTTCAATTTTTTGACACTTTGTGCAATCGCCTCATGCTCCTGATTTTCGTAATCTGGATGGAGAGAGTCTGTTTCTACTGCCAGGAAACCCTTGTAATTTGCATCGTACAGCAGCTGTGCAATTTTCTGGTTGTCTACCAGGCCATCTCCTACTGGAGTTGACGAGAAGAAATACCATTCGGTGGCATTCAGACCCTTAACAGGTTTTAGATCTTTGATATGAGTGGCTAAAACTTTGTCAGCCAGCTTTCGAGTCCCTTCAACCGGATCATCCAGCAGGCGCAGGAAATTGCCCGTATCCAGATTCAAACCCAGGTAAGGTGAATTCACGCGCTCCAGGAGCTCAAGGCATTCATCGGAGGTATAGTCAATGTGGTTTTCTACAGCCAGCTTGACATCATAATCTTCTGCTACCTTGACCGCCTCTCCGAACCACTCAGCCAGGATATCAATTTGGGGACCATGCGGTTCAAAGCGGAACATTAAACTGCTGGCAACCACGCGCATCACATCCGCTCCGATCAGCTTGGCGTTTTTGATCTGGCTTACCATGCTATTATACTCATCCCGATTTTTGCCAGCCTCCAGGCCGTCGGGGTGCCCCCAGGCATAAACACGATCGAAGCCATAGTCATCCAATTGGGCTTTAAGATCTTTGAACCAGGCTTCCTCAAAAGACGGGAAGAAGCAAGATTCCAGGGATACACCATCCACGTCCAGTTCTTTGGCGTATGCCAGAAAATCTTCCATGGTCATTTTTTTATCCGGTGCGGTCTGGTGATCATAGACTTCACCAAAATAACGGTGGAAGCAGTAGCTATCAATGCCAACTTTCATCTTTGTCATGGTTTACTCTCCTGTCTATAAATTGGTTAGGGGTGTTCTCTCACGAGCAAAATTGTCATAAGATGAATTATCGACTGAAGTCGTTCGATACCTCGATTAGATTTTGACCCACATCATATGCCTGATCCACACGGATCAATTCAACCTCGAAACGTGAACGGTCCCCACGATGCAGGGCATGAAAGTACTCTAAAGGCGTTCCATCAGAAAGGAAGCTGATGCTATCTAACTGGATTAGGGGCGAACCGATATCTACCTCCAGCAGTTCAGCATCCAGCTGGTTGGCTGGTACTGCTTCTATGTAACGCTTTCCGTGAGATATCTGAATTCCATGCACGTTTTCCAGGTACACGTACAGGGATTGGTCGCTCAGATCAACTTTGTCCAGTTCAGGTGCAAGATCATAAGGCAGATAAGAAGTCACCAATACGATCGGTTCCTGCCCCAGGAAGCGCAGCCTGTCTATTTGAATTACAGGCGTACCTTCCGCGAGATTTAACTTTGCAGCTACTTTCTTAGCGGCTGCAACTTTCTCCTGTTTCAGCACCTTTGAATGCGGCCGGTGACCCTTGGCCTCCATATCCTGGTAAAAACCAGTCAGGTTTTGGACTAGGCTTTCGTGAATTTTTGGCTCTGCGATAAAAGTTCCCCGTCCTTTTGAGCGGAAGATCAACCCCTTGTATTCCAGTTCTTTTAAAGCCTGGCGAATTACAGTGCGGCTAACCTCAAATAGGCGGCACAGCTCAGCCTCACCAGGTAGTTGGTATCCAGGACTGAACTTATTGCATTCGATGTAATCAGTCAATGAATCAATCACCTGGATGTAGAGCGGGACATACGTGTCGCGGTTGATTTGCGTACTTAATGAATGCTCTGGCAAGGTAAGTTATCATCCTGTAATTACAGGTTTTATATTCTCATATTTATTTTCTTTTGTCAAGATTTTTTATCAGCGATTCGCTGATTTGCTGGTGTGGGTTCATTTACAGATTTCAGCAATGCAGAAGAATTGATCACGAAAGCTTCAGTCTCTGACACTCTGCTGGAAGGAAAGGTGGCATCCGATCAAAATTATGAAATCGTTCTGGTGACTCCGGTCGCATTAGTGCCAAATCCCGGATCCATTATCGGGAACTCACGGAAATGCAAAGATTCTCCTCATTATTTCGACCCTGCCACCAGTCCCTCAACGAGGAATTCCAGCGAGATTCAGCATGCTATAATGAAAGAAACCAACCTCAAATGCCCATCAATTCAAGGTTAGCAAACTGCGAGGCCGCTGAAAGATTTTTAATTCCCCTGAGTAAAGACCCAACGACTAGCCAACATGGAGTTGGTTCTTTTTTACAATACCACGCTTTCCAAGGTCAAAATTGGAACAGATCCTCACCACCAAACTTTTCATCCCTCCGCTGCGCTCAGATCTGGTTCCGCGTCCGCAACTTTCTAATCGCCTGAATGAAGGGTCAAAACAAAAACTGACTCTGGTCTCCGCTACGGCGGGATTTGGAAAATCAACCCTGGTATCCGGCTGGCTGACAGAGATGGGTATTCAGCCTGCCTGGTTTTCGCTTGACGAGGGTGATAACGACCCGGTCAGGTTCTGGACATACCTGATTGCGGCCATTCAAACTATCCAAGAGGAACTGGGGGTAGAAGCTCGCCAAATCGTCAGTGCTCCCCAATTGCGCACCACCGAACCCGTTGTGATCAGTCTAATCAACGACATATCCCAATATCATCAGGATCTTATCCTGGTTTTGGATGATTATCATGTCATTGAAGCAGGTCAGATTCATAATGATCTGAGCTATTTATTGGAACACCAACCCTCAAATCTTCATCTGATATTGATCACCCGGATTGATCCTCCACTGTCCTTTGCCCGTCTGCGGGCTTACAACCAATTGGTAGAAATAAGGGCCGGGGATCTCCAGTTCTCTACCGATGAGGCTGCAATCCTGTTTAACGATGTGATGAGGCTGGACCTAAAGCCTAAGCAGGTCGAGGCATTGAACTGGCGCGCAGAGGGCTGGATCGTTGGCTTGAACCTTGCGGGCCTAACTTTAAAGGGAAAGGCCGTTTCCGAAGCGAGCATCGAGCATTTCACGAAGAGCCACCAGTTTATCCTGGATTACCTGACTGAAGAGATCCTGGAGGTCCTGCCCAATGAGCTCCGGCAGTTCTTGCTACGCACCTCAATCCTGGATAGGTTCTGCGCCGCGTTATGTGCTGCTATAACCGATAATCCAGGCAGCCAGCAGGTGTTGGATGAACTTCACAACGACAATCTTTTTCTGATCCCTCTTGATCCCAGCGGTACCTGGTTTCGCTACCACCACTTGTTCGCTGAAGTCCTGTATTCCCTCCTGGAGCGCGATCATTCCGGCGAGATAAGCGCACTCCATCTGAAAGCAGCAGCATGGTTCGAGAGTGCAGGGTATCCCGGTGAAGCCGTGGAACACGCGGTGCGCTCTGGTGACATGCGGCAAGCAAAGGAATTGATCCTCAGACACTGGCCCTCGATATTGCACAGGGGCGAAGTGGTCACCTTGCTGCGATGGCTGGAAGGCTTACCGGAGGAGATGGAGTGCGACGATCCATCCTTATCCCTGGCAAAATGCTGGGCTCTCTTCCTCGGGGGGCAAAGTTCGGCAATCGGGCCACACCTGGAACAGGCAAAGACCGCCTACGACTGGCTGGTGGGCGAAGGACTCTTGAGCGGCGTGGAGCAGGACCTGATCGCAGCCCAACTTGCGATGATGCGTTCTGTGCTGGCGCGCGATCGAGGTGATCATGCCGGATCAGTAGCTCACGCTGAGGAAGCCATTCGCCTTGTGCCACCGGAATCAATGGAGACCACCGGTATACAGTGGAGCATGTTGGCTGCGGCACGTGGCGGAGCAGGTGATTTCGATGGCGCCATCGAGGTTTATGGGCGGGGTATTGAGCTGGCTTACGTGCAGGGCAATCTAAGCGCCGCGCACTCAGGTACCTATGGGAAAGTCATGTACATGCTGGTCCAGGGGCGGATGAACGAAGCCGAAAAGTTCTGCCTTTCTACCATCGATCGTGCTGTAAGAGAGGGTTATGGAGATTATGCCCCTACGGGGTGGTTGCACCTCGCCATGGCCAGGATTAAGCAGGAGCGGAATCTCCTGGATGAAGCAGGGGTTTACCTGGAATCCAGTCTGCGCACCGCCCGCCCAGGTGGCTTCGGGGAATTGGAGCGTTCAGTTCGCTACCTTCGAGCACATCTGGCCGCCGCACACGGCGAATTTGAAGTTGCCATAAAGATCTTTGAAGATACAGAGCGAATTGTGAACGCCTTGGATGACCCTTACCTGACCGGGGAGCTCAACCGGGATTGGGCAATGCTCTACCTTAAAGCAGGCGACCTGGAAGCTGCACGTCTGAAGTTGCATGTCTTGGAAGAGAAGATCGCTGTTACAAAGCACTCCCATCTGTTGCTTGGGAGGAGGTGGCTTGTTCCATGCCTGCTGTGTGCCGAGGGCCGCTACAAGATTGCACTCACTGAGCTGGATGAATCTATCCGTTTTACTCGGGTTGCCAACAGCAATGGCGAATTGATCCGTCTGTTGGCGCTGCAAGCTCTCACTCTGGAAGCATTGGGAAACCGTATGGACGCTATCTCCGCGCTACAAGAGGCGTTAACGTTAGGTGCCTCTGAAGGCTATATCTGGCGGTGGTTGTATGCTGGTCCTTCCCTTGGACTTCTGCTGCGCGAGCTGAAAGGTTACAGCGATACGTCGCAGGCACACCAGCACTACCTGGATTCCTTGCTGGATGCCTTCCAAAGCGCATTTGGGAAAATGGCAATGCCAGATCCGGGAGGGCTGCTGGATCCGCTCACCCCGCGTGAACTGGAAATCCTGCACCTGATCAGCAAAGGTTATTCCAATCCGCAGATCGCCAGCGAACTGGTGGTGACCATAAACACGATCAAGAAACACACCAGCAACATTTACGGCAAGCTGGGGGTTCGCAGCCGTACCCAGGCGATTGCGCGGGCCCAACAATTGAACCTGCTCTAAATCCCGCAATCTCTTATCCACATACTACCTTTGAGTAATACTCAAATCTAAAGCCACTTGCTGAAGATTACTCAACAGCATGGTGACAAAGCCCATCCGGATATCTATACTTATCAATAGATATGCAGGGAAAAACCTGCGATGCCAAAGCCCCAAAAATCGTTATGGAGGGTCGTCTATGAATGCTAAACGAATATTAAACACCCCCGAGTTATTCGAAATCAAGGTTGCTGGTCACCTGAGCCCCAGCTGGGCTGCGCAGTTTGAAGGATTGTCGATGCAGCACGAACCTGATGGGGAAACGGTGCTGACAGGCTGGCTCGATCAAGCTGGATTGCATGGTGTCCTGGCAAGAATTCGCGACCTGGGTTTGAAACTCATTTCTATCAAACCGATAGAAGTGGACAATGGCATTTAATCCGTAAATCATATTTGGAGGAAATCATGACAATACTAGCTTACTTTCTCTCGGGCTTGTCACTGCTAATGTGCACCTTATTCCTTCTGAAACCAAAAGCTGAATTGTTGATGGTCTTATTTTTACCTATGTTCGCCGCAGCATTGTCTCCTATTTGGGTGGTAGTGGGTGTAATTGGGGCTGTTCTTAGTTGGATATCTGGTGCTTTCTGGGCTGTTCCGATGGGGATCCTAGGTGCGGGCTGGATGAGCTTGTACATCTGGTGGTGCACCCGCGAGAATGAAAGTTTTGAAAAAGCCTTTGGTGCTGGCTGGCAGGAGCAGATACTCCCAGAGCAAGCTGGTCACATGCTCAAGAGACGCTGGTCACCTTATTTGAAACTGAAAACCTCTCCAGAGCCTATCTGGGAACGTGATATCCCCTTCTGGACCATACCTGGCACGGACCGGCAACTGCTGTGTGACATCTGGCGTCCAGCCGATGGAAAAACGAGCGGTCTGGCATACATTTTCTTGCATGGAAGCGCCTGGGCAATTGGGGATAAAGATCTATTTTCTAGGCCTTTCTTTCGTCACCTGGTTGCACAGGGACATACCGTGATGGATATTGCCTACCGGCTTATTCCTGAAACGGATATCTACGGTATGGTCGGAGACGCAAAAAGAGCAGTTGCCTGGATGAAAGCGAATGCAGAACGATTCGGTATTGACCCGAATAAAGTAGTCTTAGGGGGTGGTTCTGCCGGGGCACATATCGCCCTGCTGGCAGGCTATACACCTGAGAATCCTGAATTGACACCGGAGGATCTCAACGGTACCGACCTGTCTGTTTGCGGCCTGCTCACTTACTACCCTCCCACGGACCTGGTGGCTGGTTCCAAGCGATATAACCACAAGCGTCAACCTCCTGTACCCCTGGGCACAAAAGTTGATCCAAAAAATGCAATGCTGTATGCCGGCCGGTTGGATATCCTGTTAGGCGGATATCCCGAAGACGTCCCTGATATGTACAGGATGGCCTGCCCGACCAACCACGTTCATCCTGGCTCTCCACCTACCCTCATCT
>Ga0316577_10000179_pt1 | contig 20543 bp, 15 predicted proteins | sample S5NA_FD_203073 | JGI IMG/M metagenome (GOLD analysis project Ga0316577, IMG submission 203073) | Rhizosphere microbial communities from salt marsh grasses in Alabama, United States - S5-7_050615r2r1 | ecosystem: Host-associated > Plants > Roots > Rhizosphere | place: USA: Alabama | collected... | reverse complement strand
GACAGACCGTCGGGAGGCACCGGCTGCAGCCGGGCGTTTGGTGCCACCGGCGAGCGCGGCTCGATACGAACGTCGGTGAAGCCAGCGGCGGCGGCCAGAGAGCTCAGCGCATCCGGGTGGAGCGGTCGCTCCCGGGCAAGGTCGCGCCGCGCGCTCTCGAGGAGGCCCACGACCGAGCGCGGGTCGCCCGCTTCGAGGAGAAGCAGGCCGCCCTCCCGGAGCGTCCGGTGCGATTCCTCGAGAAGCGCCGGGAGCGCGGCGGGAGCAAGGCGTTCGACGATCCCGCCTCCGAAGACAGCCCCGAGCGATCCCTCGGGCTGACCGCGCAGGAAGGCGATGGGCTCGTCCTGGACGACGTCGAGGTTCCTCTCGCGGCACTCCCTCACCGCCCCGGCGCTCGAGTCGAGGCCCCGGGACTCGATGCCGGCGGCGCGCAGCGCCTCCAGAAGCTGCCCGTCCCCGCAGGAAAGGTCCACAACCGGGGCGGACTCGCGAAGGAGCGCCACGTTCGCCTCGAGCTGTCGCCGCAGCTCATCCGGGCGTCTGCGCCCGCGGTCGTTGCCGGCCGTCTCGCTCATCGTCTCCATCCGGTCGCCGAGGGCAACGAGGCTTTCGAGGCGACGACCCAGCGACTCGAGCCGCCGGTCGAAGCTCTCGAGCACCAGCTCGGAGCGCGTCGTCGCCAGGGACGAGGCCACGCGGGCACGGGCGTCGATGAGCGGCTGGACACGCTGGACGTACTGCACGACCGCGCTCGCGAGCTCACGCAGGTGGGTGTGCAGGGTCTCGAGCGGCGCGAGATGGGCGTTCAGCAGCTGGACGAGGGCGGCGTTGAACTCCGACTGCCTCTCGAGCGCCGGGGCGACCGCGTCCCAGGCGCGCTGCCGGAGCGCACCTCCGAGGCCGCCGCCGGCCGGACGCTCGGGCGGCGACCAGAGGGCGTTGAGCCGGTCGAGCCGTTCACGGACCTCGGGGGCGGTCTCGGAGGGAAGGGGAAAGGAGGCCAGGCGATCGACCGCGGCGAGCACCTCGGAGTAGGCGGCCTCCTCTTCGTCGAGGCGGGCCCGGAGCGCCTCGAGGGCGGGGTCGCCGTTCTCCGGGGACACCGGTCGCGCCTACTTCGCCGCGCGCGCCGCCAGGAAGGTCAGCACGATCTCGTCGAGAGAGAGGTCTTCTTTTCCCCGCTCCTCGGGGGCCGGCGCGAAGCCTCCGTGCTTGACCTCGAGGATCATGGAGCTGTGCTGCTCCTCCATCAGGCGGGAGATGGCCTTCTCCTTGTCTTCGTCTTCCCCCTGGATGAGATCGGCGTAGGGCAGGCGGCGCGAGGCGAGGATCTCGCCGCCCTTGTAGATCAGCGTCTCGATCAGCGGGTTCTCCGCGCCCTTGTCCTCGGTCTGGACGTGGTAGACGAGCCCCCGGTACTTCACGTCCGAGTTGAAGCCCGTGATCACGGCCCGATTGTCGCCTCTGTCCGGTGGCCAAGGCAACTCGTAGACATACCGAGCGCGCGACCGGGGCCGACGCGCTCGGGATAGAAGGACTGCTCGGAGTCCGCAACCGGGACGTTCCCGAAAATGACGCCGTCTTCCATCTACCGAGCCCCGTTGCGCGCTCAGGATGTCATCATGTCCGTACGCCCATGCCGCAAGAGACGGCCGGTCGACGCGACGACGAGAGCCAGGTCCCGCTCTTCGGGACCTGGCCCCGGATCTACGGGGCGGTGGTCGTCTCTGCGCTCGTGGTCATGATGCTCCTGACCCTCTTCTCCGGGTGGCCATTTTGACCGCGGGGTTCGGCGCCCTCTCCCGCGCGGACTGGGTCGTTCTCGCCGTCTACCTCGTGGCCATCGTGAGCTTCGGGCTTTGGATGGGCCGGGGAAACCGTCGGGTGGACGACTTCTTCCTCGCGGGTCGCCAGATGCGATGGTGGGCGGCCGGCCTTTCCGTCATGGCCACCCAGGTCAGCGCGATCACCTTCGTCGGCACGACCGGACAGGCCTACACGAAGGGCATGAGCTTCCTGGCCTTCTACCTGGGCCTGCCGTTCGCGATGGTGATCCTGAGCATCACCCTCGTCCCGTTCTTCTACCGCGCGGGTGTCTTCACCGCCTACGAATACCTCGAGCGTCGCTTCGATGCCCGCACGCGCACTGTGACGAGCCTGCTCTTCCTGCTCTCCCGGGGGCTCGCGCTCGGAGTCACCCTCTACGCACCGTCGCTCGTGCTCTCCGTCGTCCTCGGCTGGAGCGAGACGGCCACCATCCTTCTGATGGGCGGGGCCACCATCCTCTACGTCGTCTATGGCGGGAATCGCTCGGTGATCTGGACCGACGTCGTGCAGATGGGCCTCATCTGGGTCGGGATCTTCATCTGCGTGGGGGTCGCCATCACCCGGCTCCCGGACGGCTTCGCGCTCCGCGACGCCCTCGCCCTCGCCCAGACCACCGGTCGCCTGGAGACGATGGACCCCTCGCTCGACCCCACCCGGCCCTACACCGTCTGGAGCGGTCTGTTCGGGGGCATGTTCCTGGCGATGGCCTACTTCGGCTGCGACCAGAGCCAGGTGCAGCGATACCTCTCCGGGCGCAGCCTCACCGAGAGCCGGCTGTCGCTGCTGTTCAATGCCTTCCTCAAGGTTCCGATGCAGTTCCTGATCCTGCTGACCGGGGTCCTGGTCTTCGTCTTCTTCCACTTCCACGCCCCGCCGCTGCTGTGGAACCGGGCCGAGCTCGTCCGGGTCGAGCGGGCGGTGCCGCCGGCGGAGCTTCAGCGGGTGCAGAGCGTGTTCGAGGCCGCTCACCTCGAACGCCGGGCCGCGGCCGAGGCCTTCGCCCTCGCCCGCCACGACGGCGGGGACGAATCCGCGGCCCGGGAGGGCTACCTGGCCGCCGGTCGACGCCTGGATGAGGCGGAGGCGGAGGCCCGTCGGCTGGCGGAATCGGTCAGCGGCGAGCCCTACAACGACACGAACTACATCTTCCCAACCTTCATCGTATCGCAGCTCTCGGGGGGGCTCGCCGGCCTCATCATCGCCGTCATCTTCGCCGCGGCGATGTCCTCGCTCTCGGGTGAGTTCAACTCACTCGCCACCGCGAGCCTCGTCGACTTCTATCGCCGCTACGTCAGGACGACCGCGAGCGACGGGCACTACCTCGCGGTCTCGCGTCTGTTCACGGCCTTCTGGGGTGTCTTCGCCTGCCTTGTCGCCCTCGAGGCGGGGCGTCTCGGGTCCGCGATCGAGGTCGTGAACAAGTTTGGCTCCTATTTCTACGGCTCGATCCTCGGGGTCTTTGGCCTCGCCGTCCTCACTCCCTCGGCTAGGCCGCGCGGTGCCTTCTACGGCCTCCTGGCCGGGATGACGGCGGTCTTCGTCGTCTCGCAGCTCACCGCCGTCGCCTTCCTCTGGTACAACGTGGTCGGCGCGGTGACCGTGTTCCTGGTGGGGCTGGCCATCACTGCCGTCGCGCCGGGCCCTCGCCCGGCCGGGACACGCTGAGGCGCCGCGATGCCGGACCACACCGAGCGACCCGCTGCCTTCCTGGACCTCGACGCCGCGGACGACGAGCTCGTCCATCGCTTCGATGCCGCGATGGGCGACGCCATTCGGCGGTCGGGGCCGCTCTTCGGCTGCGGTCCCGGCCACAGCCGGTGCTGCCGGGGGCTCTTCCCGGTCAATCTCCTGGACGCGCGGCGGCTGGAGCGCGGCATGGCCGCCCTCGCCGCCCGTGACCCCGCCCGGGCCAAGACGGTCCGCCGCCGGGCCCGCAGGGTCGTGCGGCGGTTCGCCGGGGAGTTTCCGGGGGACCAGCGCACGGGGCTGCTCGCCGACGACGAGGAGAAGGAGGAGCGGTTTTGTGCGCGTCACGGCGGGCTGATGTGCCCGGCCCTCGATGGCGCGACGGGCCGGTGCGACCTCTACGAGTGGCGACCCCTCGCCTGCCGGTCGATGGGTCCGCCGGTCCGTCTCGGAGGCGTCGATCTCGCGCCGTGTCCGTACTGCTTCGGGCCTGTACCCGCGAAGGACCTCGAACGGTACAGGGCCGCCCCCGACCCGGAGGGTCGGGAGGAGGCACTGCTCGCCGAGCTCGAGGCTCGTCTGGGACGGCGCGGGGACACCTTCATCGCATACGCGCTGCTCGGCCTGCCGACCGCCCGCCGCTGACGCCGTCCCCCGGCCCCAGGGTCGGTCCCGGCACCCGGGTGGGCCCGGCTCGCTCCAACGGGCCTCGGGGCAGCCCCGGGGTGCCCGCAAGAGCTTCGCCGACGCTCCCCGAAGGCGCATTCGCTGCGGGATTTCCAGGGCGGCTCTCGTAGTGCATTCGCTCCATTTGCTAGAGCGAAAAGCATTTGTGTCGGGGGGCGTTTCCCCCTAAACTTGGAATGGAAGTTGAAATCGGATTTCACAATGGCCGGGGCCTCCTCCACGATTGTGTCCAAAGGGATCGGGGGTGGGGTGCGCCCCTCCACCGAGCGACTCCGTCGTGTCGTCCTCCTGGGCAACCCGAACGTCGGGAAGAGCGCCCTCTTCAACGCGCTGACCGGGCTGCGGGCGACCGTTTCGAACTACCCCGGCACCACCGTCGAGGTCGCCCGGGGCCGGCTCCCCGGAACCGACACCGAGGTGATCGACTCGCCCGGCCTCAACTCGATCCTCCCCTTGAGCGAGGACGAGGGGGTCACCTGGGACCTCGTCCGCGACGTCCGCGACGCGCCCGGGTCGGTGGTCGTCCAGGTGGCCGACGCCAAGAACCTCCGCCGCGCCCTTCTCCTCACGCTGCAGCTCGGGCAGCTCGAGGTGCCGAGCGTCCTCGTCCTGAACATGAGCGACGAGGCGGAGGCGCGGGGGATCCGGATCGATCGCGAGGGGCTCGAAGGCGCGCTCGGCATCCCGGTGCGGACCACCGTGGCGACGCGGGGCCTCGGGATCGCGGAGGTGTCGACGGCCCTCGCCGAGGCGCGGCACCCGCGAAATCACCTCCCGCTGCCGGAGGACCTGGCCGGGCCCGCTCTCGCCCTCCTCGCGGACGGGGTTGCACCGGCCTCGGCCGGGCCCGGCCTGCTGGCGCGGTATCACGAGGCACTCCTCGGCCACGCCGACTCGCTGGCCGGGCGCTTCGCGACCGAAGGTGAGCCGGCCGGGCGGGCCCTGTCGCGCCGCCTCGGCCGGCTGGCCGTCCACCCCGTCTGGGGATGGCCGATCCTCGTGGGCATCCTGTTCGCGGTCTATCAGTTCGTCGGCGTCCTGGGGGCGGGCACGCTCGTCGACCTCCTGGAGACGCGGTTCTTCGGGGGAGTCGTGAGCCCGCTGGCGATCGCCCTGTTCGCTCCGATTCCCTGGGCCCCGGTGCGCGATCTGTTCGTGGGTGAGTACGGCCTCGTCACGATGGGCCTCTCCTACGGTCTCGCCATCGTGCTTCCCATCGTGACCACGTTCTTCGTTGCCTTCTCGATCCTCGAGGACTCGGGTTACCTGCCGCGCCTCGCGGTGATGACGGACCGGGTCTTTAAGGTGATGGGGCTCAACGGCAAGGCGGTCCTCCCGATGGTTCTGGGGCTGGGCTGCGACACGATGGCGACCCTGACCACTCGCATCCTGACCACGCGCAAGGAGCGGCTGCTGGCCACCCTGCTGCTGGCGCTGGGGGTCCCGTGCTCGGCCCAGCTGGGGGTGATCCTCGCGATGCTGGCGGTGGTTCCGCTGTCGGCGGCCGCCGTCTGGTTCGTGGCGGTGGCCGGGGTCATGGTGACGGTGGGCTGGCTCGCCGCGCGCGTGCTGCCCGGCCAGAGAGGGGACTTCGTCGTGGAGCTCCCCCCGATGCGCCTTCCCGCCCTGGGCAACGTGCTGTCGAAGACGGTGGCGCGGGTCGAGTGGTACCTCAAGGAGGCGCTGCCTCTCTTCCTCCTGGGGACCCTGGTTCTCTTCACCCTGGACGCCTTCCGTCTCCTCGACGCCGTCATCCGGGCCGGACGGCCCCTCGTGACCGGGATCCTCGGGTTGCCGGCCGACGCGTCGGCGGCGTTCCTGATCGGCTTTCTCCGGCGCGACTTCGCGGCAACGCGGCTCTTCGACATGTCCCGCGCCGGCGCGCTCGACACGGTGCAGCTCGTGGTGGCGATGGTGACCATCACGCTCTTCATTCCCTGCATCGCCAACGTCTTCGTGATCGCGAAGGAGCGGGGCTGGAGGACGGCGGCTCGCATCGCCGCCTTCGTCTTCCCGGTGGCGTTCGCGGTGGGCGGGCTCGTCCGCGTCGTGATGCTGGGCCTCGGGATGGGGGGCTGAGGTGACGACGCTGCCCCTGGCTGCTCCGCCCGTCGACCCCGTGACCTGCGCGCTCTGCGGCTTCGAGTACACTCCGGGTGGCGATTCCTGCCGGGAGCGCGGATGCCCGATCGCCTTCGGCACCTGCGCCACCCGCCATTGTCCCAACTGCGGCTACACCATGCCCGATGAGCAGAAGAGCTCGACCCTCGGCTTCCTCCGGAGGCTCCTGGGCCGCCGCGAGCCGATGGCGGTGGGGACGGTGGCGGAGCTTCCCACCGGCACCCGTGGCGTCGTGGCGCGGCTCGAGGGTGATCCGGAGCTGCTGACACGGCTCACCGCCCAGGGGTTTGCTCCGGGCGTGGCTGTGCATCTTCTCCAGCGCTCGCCCACCTACGTGATCGAGATGGGGGAGACGACGATCGCGCTCGAGCGTCGGGTGGCGGAGGCGATCGTCCTCCACGATCCGGACGGACGCGGCTAGGCCGATCCGAGCCCGGGGGCGGCACCTCGGCAAGAGACCCTGAGCGCATGACCTTCCCCAACGACCGCGCCCGTGAGCTCTGGGCTCGGACTCGCGTCCATGTCTGGCCCGAGCCCTATGTCCTCGTCAGCCTGCCCGTGGAGCTCGCGGTGAAGGCCGCCGCGGCCGCAGCCCGCGCCCGCCCCGCGTTCGCGGCCACCGTCCTCGAGCGCGACGAGGTGTCCCTGACCCTCCCCGAGACGACGTGGCGCTCGGACCCCTTGCGCGACCGGGAGCGGGCCGAGGCGGGCCCGTTCCGTGTGCTGAGCTTCGATCTGGACCTGGATCTCGACGTCTGCGGCTACCTGGCCCCGGCCGCCGCCGCCCTCGCCGCGGCCGAGGTCCCCATCGTCCCGCAGTGCGCCTACCTCAAGGACCACCTGCTCGTGCCCGCCGAGAAGCTCGACGCCGCTCTCGCCGCCCTCGAGGCCCTCATCGCCGAAGCCCGCAACGGCCGCTGACCGCCGCTCCGTCGTCCCCAGCGAGTCGTCGCGCCTACTCGCGCATCAGCAGGGCGAACCGCGCCGCAGGCTGCAGGTCACAAGCGCGTGTGCGGCGGCGGCGGCCGGGACCCGACGAGGACCGCAGCGCCAAGTCCGGCCCGGCGCGAGGACCGCAGTCATCCGTTGACCAAAGCGAGTCGTCGCGCCCTGCTCGCTTCAGACGCGAGTCGCAGTTCGGGTCGCTCGGAGCAGGCATGAAGCGACCGCGGCGAGCGGGACCCGACGAGGACCGCAGCGTCCACTCGAGGCCGGCGCGAGGACCGCAGACGGGTGGTCGCCGCGGTCGCCACAAGAGGCAGCTGGAGGCTACAGCGACTCGCCGCCCAGCGCGATCAGGTCGTCCACGACGAGCGGCTCGCGCGTGACGAAGCCCTCCCCGTACGCCACTCCGATGCGCTGGCCGTGGCGGCGGCCCGCGAGCTCCACCCGCTCCTTGAACAAGTCCAGCGGCAGCTTCTGGGCCTCGCCCCCCGGAGGGGGCGTGAACTGGCTCACGTAGGCCGCAATCGCCTGGAGCTTCGTCTCCCAGAAGGCGGTGATGTCCACGACGAACGTCGGCTGGGCTTCCGTCACCTCGGTCATCGTCAGCGCGTAGGCGAGCTTGCGCGGCCGCCACGCCGGACCCAGGTTGGGCCGGTAGTTGCGGAGCCCGGCCAGGAAGCACCCGCCGTAGACGATCTGGCTGGCCGCGGCGTGGTCGGGGTGCCGTTGCTTCCAGTATTGCGTCAGGACCACCCGGGGCTGCAGCCGTCGAACCACCTCGACCACCGCGTCCTTGTACTCGGGCGTTGCCTGCAGCCGGGCGTCGGGCAGTCCCAGCGACTCGCGATGGGCCGCACCCAGGATCTTCGCCGCCGCCTGCGCCTCCCGGGCCCGGATGTCCGGGGTCCCGCGGCTGCCGCACTCCCCACGAGTGAGGTCGACCAGGGCCACGCGGCGCCCCCGGGAGGCCTCGCGGGCGATCGTGCCGCCCATGACGAGCTCCACATCGTCGGGGTGCGCCCCGACGCCGAGGATGTCGAAGCTGTCCATGCCCCTACTGTGGCACAGGTTCCGGCGGTTCAGATGCCCAGGACACGGGCATAGGCGGCCTCGTACTGGCTCACGACCCGGTCGGCGTCGAAGAGCGACTCGACGCGGTGACGCGCCGCCTCGCCCATCGCCCGCCGCCGCTCGTCGTCCTTCAGGATCTCGATCGTCCGGGCGGCCATGCCCTCGACGTCGCCCACGGGCAGGAGAAACCCGCTCTCGGCGTGGCGGACGACCTCGGGGAGGCCGCCGGCATCGGACCCGACGACCGGGACCCCGCAGGCCATGGCCTCGAGAGCGGACAGCCCGAAGGATTCCAGCTCCGACGGGAGCAGAAACACGTCGGCCATCGCCGCGATCTCCGCGATGTCCTGCTGCGTCCCCAGGAAGCGCAGGCGGTCGAGCACGCCGAGGCGCCGCGCGAGGGCCTGGGCCGAGGACCGCTCGGGTCCCTCGCCGACCATCAGCAAGACCGCGTCCACCTCCCGGCTCACCCGCTCGAAGATCCGCACCGTGTCGAGGGGCCGCTTCACCGGCCGGAAGTTCGACACGTGCAGCAGCACCCGCTGCCCGGGCTTGGCGATGCCCGCGCGGTCGCCCTTCTCGGTCGAGTACTGCTCGAGATCGACGAAGTTCGAGATGACGTCGATGGGCCGCGAGACCTGGAACTCCTCGAGCGTCATGCGCCGCAGGAACTCGGAGACCGCGGTGACGCCGTCGGAGCGCTCGATGCCGAACTTCGTGATCTCGAAGAACGAGTGGTCCTGCCCGACGATCGTGATGTCGGTTCCGTGCAGCGTCGTCAGCATCCGGGGGGCGCCGTCGCCGAGCATCTGCTGGGCCAGGATGCCGGCGATGGCGTGGGGGATCGCGTAGTGAACGTGGAAGAGCTCGATGCCGTGCTCCCGGACCGCCTCCGCCATCTTCGCCGCGAGGGCCAGGTCGTGCGGCGGGAACTCGAACAGGGGATAGGAGGAGACGTCCACCTGGTGGAAGCAGATGTTCTGCTGGAAGTCGCCGAAGCGGAATGGAAGGCGGTACGAGATCACGTGAACCTCGTGCCCCCGGCCCGCCATCTGCTTGCCGAGCTCGGCCGCCATCGCCCCCGAGCCTCCGACGGTGGGGTAGCAGACGATCCCGAGTCTCACAAACGCACCACCTGGTGTCCCCGGGCAAAGGGGTCCACGCGCTCCTGCAGCTCCGCGAGCACCCCGGGTCCGTGACGGGCCACCAGGCCCAGAAGACCCAGACCTCGCTCCTGGAGGGAGCCGCCCGGGAAGAGGGCATCCCGCGTGCGCCTCAGCCGTGCCACTCGTCCCTGGTCCCGCTTCTTGAGCGCCCGCATGGCCTTCTCGTGAAGCCCCTCAACCTGGTGCAGCGCCCGCCCCCGGGCGGAGACCGCGGCGGCACGCAGCGTGGGATCCACCGCAGCCAGCCGCTCCTCCACCTCTCCCATCTCGCGCTCGATCGAGCCCCGGGCCTGGGCGAATGCGGTCTCCACATCCGGGTAGGTCTCGCGTGCCCACCTTGCCACGACCGCCTCCGGATCACCGGTGAGGTCGGGCAGCGTGAGCCCTTCCGCTTCGAGCGCACGCGCCGCCGACGGGCCCACGACGGTGACGCTCGGTCGCGGGACGAGGCCGGGCCGCGGCAGCCCGAAGTGCTCATAGGCCATCCGGATCTGGGCGTGGTAGGCGATCTCCGCGGGCCCCCCGACGTAGGCGGCGGTCGGCAGCATGGCGTCCTGGGCCAGAGGTCGGAGGAGCGCGTTCGGGCTCCAGAGCCCCGGCTCGGTCTCGAGCTGGTGCAAGGCCTCCGCGGTCGTCCATCGCGTGCCGAGACCACGGATCTCGACGCCGTCCTCGCTGAGCCCGAGCGCCCGCCGCTCGCCTCCGGCGAGCACGAAGAGGTTCAGGAAGCCCTCGCGAACCGGGACCTGCTGGTGGTAACCGGCCTCGAGGAGCGCCTGACCGGCCTCGAGGGCCAGGCGCGAGCTGGGGGAGGCCTCCTTCAGCTCACGCGTGAGCACCGGAGAGCTGGCGGACTTCAGCGCGGGATCCGAGGATTCGAGAACCACCAGCTCCGGCAGGAGCCGCGAGAGCAGGCGGGCGAAGGCCCCGGACAGCGTCTCGCCGGATCGGTAGCACTCCGCCACGACGCCCAGCATCTCGTCACGGCTCGGGCTCGGGGGCAGGGCCTCGCCGAGCTCCTCCACGAGGCGGGTCACCGTGTCGTCGAGGACGATTCTGAAAGCGGGCTGGCCCACCGGCTCGTGTCGGGGCTCGTAGCGCAGGGGTCGAATGGTTCCGGAGCCGTCGAGCAGACAGACCGAGCGCACCTCGGCGAAGTCGTGATCGTCCGCCGCCACCCAGAAGACGGGCACCACGGGGCGGCGCCTCTGCCCGGCCAGGCGGCGGGCGATCTCCAGGGTGGCCAGCGCCTTGTAGAGCACGAACATCGGTCCCCCGAAGAGACCCGCCTGCTGCCCGGTGACCACCGCCACCGCTTCCGGGTCGGCGAGCTCGCGAGCCCGGGCGGCCGCACGCTGCGCCCCCCTCTGCTCCTGCTGCCGGACCAGCGCCGCGGCCACGGTCTCCCGCGGGCGTGGGTGGGCCGCCGACGTCTGTGCCGCCTCGAGAAGCGCATCGAGACCGAAACCGGCCCCGTCGAGGAAGGGCGCGACTCGCGGGCGGCCGGCGAGATAGTCGAGGAAGAGCGGGCTCAAGGGCTGGTGAAGCGCCTCGAAGGGCACGACCTCGGCGAGAGGGTCGGGCATGGGAGGTGACGATGATACCACAGGAGGCGACTGCAACCCCTTAAGGAGAAGCCACTTGTGCCGTTCGTCGGTTTGACAGCGTGCAAAACAGGGTGCTAGATTCGGTTAGTTTGGGGGAGGTGTGTGTGTCGGTTCTCCCCGGGCCGGAGTGATGAACGAAAGCAGCGACGCGCCCGACGACACACCGTCCTCGATCGGGCGCTACGAGGTCACCGGCACCCTGGGTTTCGGGGCGATGGGGGCCGTGTACCAGGCCTTCGATCCCATCATCAAGCGCGCCCTCGCGATCAAGACCATCCGCCTCGACATCCCCCGTCAGAGCCCGCAGCACGCGGTCTTCATCGAGCGCTTCTATCAGGAGGCACGCATCTCGGGGACGCTCTCACATCCGAACATCGTCACCCTCTTCGACATCGGCGAAGAGAAGGGGGTGCCATTCCTGGCGATGGAGTTTGTCGAGGGCCAGACGCTGTCGGAGCTCCTCGACCAGGGTGTCCGCTTCGAGCCCGAAAGGGTCGTGGCCCTCGTCAGCCAGGTGGCGTCCGCGCTGGACTACGCCCACTCCCAGGGCGTCATTCACCGCGACATCAAGCCCTCCAACCTGATCGTCCAGGAGGGAGACAAGGTCAAGGTCAGCGACTTCGGTATCGCCAAGCTCGTGGACCAGGAGATCACCCAGACCGGGGCCCTCCTCGGAACACCCTCGTACATGTCGCCCGAGCAGGCGATGGGGGAGCCGCTCGATGGACGGAGTGACATCTTCTCGCTCGGCGTGTGCGCGTTCGAGATGCTCTCGGGGGAGCAGCCGTTCCCGGGGAACAACGTCACGTCGATCCTCTACCGCCTGGTGCACGTCGATCCCGTCGAGCCCGCCAACCTCGAGATGAGCGGGGTCGTGCCCCACCGGTGGCGGGAGGTCTTTCACAAGGTCCTGGCCAAGAAGCCAGACGGCCGCCACCAGAAAGCGACCGAGTTCGTGCAGGCCCTCGAGGCCTGCCTGGGCGCCCTGTCCGAGGGACCCGGCGAAGAGACCGTCGCCATGGCCACGCCCGACGAGCCCACGGTCACGCTGCAGACTCCTCGCCCCGAGTCGGTCACACCGCCGACGGGCCCCGCGTCCTCCGACTCGACTCCCAGCGAAGAGACGCTCGTGCTCGAAACCTCCCCCGAAACGGAGGGCCCGGAGAGCCCGGCCGCAGGCACGACGCCCGGTGGCGACGTGACCGTCGAGGCCGCCGCCCCGGAGCCCACCGCGATCATGGCCGCCGGGGGCCCGCCCTCCACTCCGACCGAGATCATGAGCGCGACGGCCGGGAAGATGCCCCTGGCTCCGACCGCGATCGTGGATTCGACGTCCGCGGCGGCGACGCTGCCGCCGGAGTCGGCCCCGGCCGCGGGCGAAGGCAAACCCCCGGCCCAGCGGCGGCGCCCCCTGCCCGTGAACTGGCTCCTCGGGGGAGCGGCGGGGCTTTTCGTGGTGGCCGTGGCCCTCGTCATCTGGATGCTCTCGAGCCGCGGCGGAGGACAGGGGCCGTCGGCCGACGTTCTGCCCATGAGCACACCGGTTACGGAAGCTCCCGCGCTGCCCACGACCGGGACCCTGGTCGTGGAGAGCGAGCCGGCGGGGGCCGAGATCACCGTCGACGGCGAACCCCGAGGCGAGACACCGCTTGCCCTCGAGGAGCTTCCCTTCGGAGACCACGAGGTCCGCCTCGCGCTGCAAGGCTACGACGCGGAGAGCCACGACGTGTCGCTGTCCGCCGAAAGCCCGACGGCGGAGCTGCGGGCCGAGCTCAGCCGCAGCCGTCGGGTGGCCCGCGACGGCACCGTCAGCTTCATCTCCGTGCCCCCCGGGGCCACGGTGTTCATCGATGGAAAGAAGGTCGGGACGACGCCGCTCGACGGGGTGAGGCTTCGGGCGGGCGAGCACGACGTGAGCCTCACCCTGGACGCCCACGACCGGTGGGCGGGGTCGGTGAAGGTCGTGGCCGGGCGCCGGGACAAGCTCGAGGCGGAGATGGTGCCGGCTGCGCCCGAGGCCCCGCCCACACCCAAGCCGGTGGACACCGCCCGGATCTACGAGAACAGGGCCGGTCGGGTGGATCGCCTGGCGCGAAAGAAGTCCGGTCTGTCGCCTCGCTACCCTTCGGACCGCGTGGGTCGTCTGAAGTCGGGAGAGAGGGTCTCGGTCGGGCTCACCTTCGTGGTCAACGAGGCGGGCACGGTCGAGGACATCCAGGTCACGGAGTCGGCCGGGCCCATCCTCGACGAGGTGGTGACGAAGGCGGTCCGCTCGTGGAAGTACGAGCCGGCGGCGATCCGCGGGACCCCGGTCAAGGTGCGCGTCCCCTTCCGCCAGACCTTCCTCGGGGGCTAGCGGTGGCGAAGCTCATCATCAACCCCACCGCTACGAACCGGCGAGAGATCGCGCTGTCGCGGGAGGAGATCGTCACGATCGGCCGCGACCCGTCGAACGACCTGGTCCTTCCCGATGCCATGGTCTCGCGTCGCCACGCGGTGATCGAGCGGCGCGGCACCCAGTTCTTCCTGCGCGACTGCAACTCGGCCAACGGTTCCGTGGTGAACGGCGACCGGGTCAGCGAGCGTGGCCTGCGGGACGGCGACCTGGTCGCCATCGGCAGCATGCGGCTGCTCTTCCGCGAAGAGCCCGCGGAACCGGTGGACCCGGCAGCCAAGGTCGTGCCGCATCCCTCGGCGGCGCCCCTGAAGTGTCCTTCGTGCGGCGAGGGATACCGACGCGGGGATCTGTTCTGCCGCGAGTGCGGCGCTCAGGTCGCCCGGCCCAGCGGTCCCCCGAAGGCCGTCTGCCCCTCCTGCGGCGCTGGGGTGCCGCTTCCCGCGCGATTCTGCAACGCCTGCGGCGAGAGCCTGCCGGCCTCCTCGCAGCAGGCGCGGTCGGAGCCCCCGGTCTCGGACGAGCGGGAGGAGGACGGCGTCGGCGCGGCGGAGTCGCCGCGGCCGAAGGAAGCCCGGTCGGCTCGCCCCCCGTTGAGGGAGGAGGGAACGGGCGGCCGGCGGACCGACTCGGCCGCGCGGGCCCCGGCCTTCGAGCCCGAGCCGCCTCCGCCCCGGGCGCCCCGCAAGCCGGCACCCCGGGTTCCGCCGGTCGTGCGGACGGCCACCCCGCCCCCGCCGCCCGTGCGGACCGCCGCGCCGCCCCCACCGCCCGTGCGTCGCCCGGCCGCGCCCCGGGTGTCCTCGCGCCGGGTGACATCCGCCGTCGAGCCCGCCGGGTTCGGCCGCCGCCTCGTCGCCGGGCTCGTGGACGCGGTCTTCGTGCTGTCCGGGCAGGCCGTCCTTCTGGCCCCGGTCGCCTACTACTGGTGGTCACGCGAGATTCCCCGGACGCCGGGTGAGGTGCCTTTCCTGCCGATCATCACCACCGTCGCCCTCGTCGTGCTCGCCGCCCTCCTGGGGGTGCTGTACCACCTCTACTGCTGGGGCGTGCGCGGCAGCTCCCCGGGCAAGGAGCTGCTGGAGCTGAGGGTCGAGACCGAAGATGGCCGCTGTCCGATCGGTCTCGGCCGGGCCGCGCTCCGCCTGCTCGGCTACCTGCTGTCGGCGGCGAGCTTCGGGATCGGCTTTCTGATGATCGCATCGAGCGGTGACGGCCTGCACGATCGGATCGCGGGGACCCGCGTCGTACGAGGGAGGACACGGTGACCCTCGAACCGGGGGGCGGCGAGACGGACGCCGCGGTCGCCGAGGGCGTGGGGGTCGACCCACAGGTGCGCCGACCGGCCCGCGCGCGCGTCTGGCGCGCAGTCTGGGAGCTCCTTCACGACCTCTCGGTCGCGGTTCTTTTCTGCTTCTTCCTCATCACCTTCGTGGCCCAGGCATTCCGTGTGCAGGGAACCAGCATGGAGCCGCTGCTGCGCGACGGCGACCGCATCGTCGTCAACAAGTTCGTGTATCGGTTCCAGTCCATCGAGACGGGCGATGTCGTGGTCTTCTGGTACCCCCGCGAACCCTCGGTCTCCTTCATCAAGAGGGTGGTCGGTCGGCCGGGGGACCTGGTGGAGATCCGCGCCGGCCGCCTCTTCGTCAACGGAACCTGGATGCCCGAGCCCTATCTGGCCGAAGGCTTCCACGACACGGAGTCCTACGTCCCAACGAGGGTCCGGCCCGGCCACTACTTCGTGCTCGGCGACCACCGCCGGAGCAGCAACGACAGCCGGAGCTGGGGCCAGGTTCCCGAGAAGTACATCTACGGCCAGGCCATCTTCCGGTTCTGGCCCCTGCGTGACATGGGGCCGATCCGCTGAGCAGCCGGCGGCAGTCGTGGGCGCCCGCACCACGGTGGCGGGCCCCTGACGCGCCCCGGGGCCTCGCCCAAGCACCATCGGAATGACAGGCCCGCCTGTCGCGGATAAGCTCTAAGCTTCGAGATGCCCAGGAAGCCCGTGCACGATCCGATGGAGGTGCGCCCGCCTGCCCGAGGACCCGCTCGCCGTGGGCGTGCCATGCTGGCCCTCGAGGACGGGACCATCTTCGAGGGCTGGTCGTTCGGACGGGCGGGCGAGGTGACGGGGGAGGTCGTCTTCAACACCGCCCTGTGCGGCTACCAGGAGGTGTTGACCGATCCGTCCTACGCCGGCCAGATCGTCACCATGACGTACCCCCACATCGGGAACTACGGGGTGAACCCCGAGGACGTCGAGTCCGCGCGTCCTCAGGTGGCGGGCTTCGTGGTGCGTGAGGCGGCGACGGTCGTCTCTTCCTGGCGCGCGTCGGGCATGCTCGACCGCTACCTCGACGAGCACGGCATCGTGGGGATCAGCGAGATCGACACCCGCGCCCTCACGCGCCACATCCGGACGCACGGCGCCAAGCGCGGCGTGATCTCGACGGCCGAGCTCGATCCCGAGACGCTCATCTCCCGCGCCCGCGCCTCGCGCTCGATCCTGGGGCTCGACCTGGCGCGGGAGGTCACCTGCGAGCGGCCCTACGAGTTCGAAGCACACTCCGAGGCACCGAGCGTGGCCCCCCACCTCGTCCCCGTGCTGCGGAGGGGCGAGACCCGATCCACGCAGAGCGACCAGGCGCCGCTGCGGGTGATTGCCTACGACTTCGGCCTGAAGCGGAACATCCTCCGAAACCTCTCCGCCGCCGGGTGTGCGGTCACGGTGGTGCCCGGCACGACGCCCGCCCCCGATGCCCTCGCGATGGACCCCGACGGGATCTTCCTCTCGAACGGGCCGGGCGACCCCGAGCCCTGCACCTACGCCATCGAGGCGGCGAAGCGTTTCGTGGACCGCCTCCCCGTCTTCGGCATCTGTCTCGGGCACCAGATCCTCGGGCTTGCCTGCGGGGGGAAGACCTTCAAGCTCAAGTTCGGGCACCGGGGCGCGAACCACCCGGTCAAGAACCTCGAGACGGGCCAGGTCGAGATCACCTCCCAGAACCACGGCTTCTGCATCGAGCCGGACCTCTTCGACGGCCCGGACTTCGTGCAGACCCACGTCAACCTCAACGACGGCACGGTCGAGGGTTTCCGCATGCGCGACCGCCCCGTCCTCTCGGTGCAGTACCACCCCGAGGCCAGCCCCGGTCCCCACGACAGCCACTACCTCTTTGAGGAGTTCGTGTCGATGATGAAGGCCCGCCGGGAGGCTCGATGATCTCCCCGCCGGGCTCGACTCGCGGACGAAGCTGAGATGCCGAAGGATCCCTCCATCACATCCGTTCTCGTCATCGGCTCCGGGCCGATCGTGATCGGACAGGCCTGCGAGTTTGACTACTCCGGAACGCAGGCCATCAAGGTCCTCCGTCAGGAGGGCATCAGGGTCTCGCTCGTGAACTCGAACCCGGCCACGATCATGACCGACCCCGAGTACGCGGACCGGACCTACGTCGAACCCCTGACGCCGGAGGCGGTCGAGGGCATCCTCGAGCGTGAGCGTCCGGACGCCCTGCTGCCCACCGTGGGCGGACAGACCGCCCTCAACCTCGCCGTCGAGCTCGCCCGGCGCGGGGTGCTGGACCGGCTCGGCGTGCGCCTCATCGGGGCCAGCCGCCACGCGGTCGAGGTGGGCGAGGACCGGCAGCTATTCAAGGAGGCCATGGCCCGCATCGGGCTGGAGGTGCCGAAGAGCGGCTTCGCCACCAGCCTCGACGAGGCCCGGACGGTCCTCGAGGTCACGGGTCTCCCCGCGGTCATCCGCCCCTCCTTCACCCTCGGGGGCACAGGGGGCGGGGTGGCCTACAACCTGGAGGAGTTCGAAGAACTGGCCTCCCGGGGCCTCGACCTCTCGCCCGCCACCCAGATCCTGGTCGAGGAGTCCGTGCTCGGCTGGAAGGAGTACGAGCTCGAGGTCATGCGGGACAAGGCCGACAACTTCGTGGTGATCTGCTCCATCGAGAACTTCGACCCGATGGGCATCCACACCGGGGACTCGGTCACCGTCGCCCCCGCCCAGACCCTCACCGACCGCGAGTATCAGGTGATGCGCAACGCCGCCCGGGCCATCATCCGCGAGGTCGGGGTGGAGACCGGGGGCTCGAACATCCAGTTCGCGGTGGACCCGAAGACGGGGCGGCTCGTGGTCATCGAGATGAACCCGCGGGTCTCGCGCTCCTCTGCCCTGGCGAGCAAGGCCACCGGCTTCCCGATTGCCAAGATCGCGGCGCTCCTCGCCATCGGGTACCACCTCGACGAGATTCAGAACGACATTACCCGCGAAACGCCGGCCAGCTTCGAGCCCGTCATCGACTACGTGGTGGTCAAGATCCCGCGCTGGGCCTTCGAGAAGTTCCCGGATGCCAGCCCGAGCCTGGGCACGCAGATGAAATCGGTGGGCGAGGTCATGGCCATCGGCCGCACCTTCAAGGAGGCGCTGCAGAAGGGCCTGCGCGGGCTCGAGACCGGCATCAGCGGCTTCGCCCGCGCCGACCTCGACAAGACCCGCATCAAGGAGAAGCTCCTCGCGCCCGACCCCGACCGCATCTTCTACGTGAAGCTTGCCCTCGATCTCGGCTGGTCCCACGAGAAGATCTTCCGGATGACGGGCATCGACCCCTGGTTCCTGGACCAGATCCAGCAGATCGTCGACCTCGAGAAGCGGCTGGGACCGGAGGTCTTCGAAGACGCGGAAAGCCTCCGACAGGCCAAGCGCTTTGGCTTCTCCGACCTCCGCCTCGGGCAGCTGGCGGGGGCGAGCGAGGCCGTGGTGCGGGCGGCGCGCAAGGCCCTCGGCATCGAGGCCGTCTACAAGCGGGTCGACACCTGTGCCGCCGAGTTCGTCTCGTACACCCCGTACCTCTATTCGACCTACGAAGACGAGTGCGAGGCCGAGCCCACGGACCGGAAGAAGATCGTGATCCTCGGCAGTGGCCCCAACCGCATCGGGCAGGGGATCGAGTTCGACTACTGCTGCTGCCACGCCTCCTTCGCCTTCAAGGAGGAGGGGTACGAGACCATCATGATCAACTGCAACCCGGAGACGGTCTCGACCGACTACGACACCTCCGACCGGCTCTACTTCGAGCCCCTCGCCTTCGAGGACGTGATGAACGTCCTCGAGAAGGAGAAGCCGGTGGGCGTCGTCATCCAGTTCGGCGGGCAGACGCCTCTCAGTCTCGCCCTTCCCCTCCAGCGCGCGGGCGTCGAGATCCTGGGCACGAGCCCGGACGCGATCGACCTCGCCGAGGACCGCAGGCGCTTCAGCGCGCTGCTCGACGAGCTCGACATCCCGCAGCCCCCGAGCGGCACCGCCACCTCGCTCGAGGAGGCAAAGGCCGTCGCGAAGACGATCGGCTACCCGGTGCTCGTCCGGCCGTCGTACGTGCTCGGCGGGCGGGCGATGGCCATCGTCTACGATGCCTCCCACCTCGAGCGCTTCGCGCGCGAGGCGGTGCGCGCCTCGCCGGAGCACCCGATCCTGATCGACCGCTTTCTCGAGGACGCCTTCGAGGTCGACGTCGACGCCCTCGGGGACGGCGAGCGGGTCGTCATCGGCGGGATCCTGCAGCACATCGAGGAGGCGGGGGTCCACTCCGGCGACTCCGCGATGGTCCTGCCGACCTACAAGATCGCCCCGCCGCACCTCGAGACGATCCGGCGCTACACGCGCCAGCTCGGCCTCGCCCTCGAGGTGAAGGGCCTGATGAACGTCCAGTACGCCATCAAGGACGACGTGGTCTACGTGCTCGAGGTGAATCCCCGGGCCTCGCGGACGACGCCCTTCGTGAGCAAGGCCACCGGCGTGCCCTTGGCCAAGGTGGCGGCCCAGATCATGGCCGGGCGCACCCTGGCCGGGCTGGGTCTGACCGAGGATCTCGAGGTCAACCGGATCTTCGTGAAGGAGTCGGTGTTCCCGTTCCTGAAGTTCCCCGGGGCCGACATCCTGCTCGGCCCCGAGATGAAGTCCACCGGCGAGGTGATGGGCATCTCCAGCGATTTCGGGATTGCCTTCGCCAAGTCCCAGCAGGCCGCGGGCTACCACATCCCGACATCGGGGACGGTGTTCGTGTCCGTCAACGACTTCGACAAGCCGGGGATGCTGCCCCACGCGCGGGAGATGCACGAGCTCGGCCTCGAGCTCGTCGCAACGAAGGGCACCGCGGAGTACCTGAACGCCCATGGCGTCCCCGCGGAAATGCTCTACAAGGTGGCCGAGGGGCGGCCCAACGTCGTGGACTTCATCAAGGACCGCCGCATCGGCATCGTCTTCAACACCCCGCTCGGGGGCGAATCCTTTTACGACGACAGCGCGATCCGCAAGAGCGCGGTCCTGCACAACGTCCTCGTGGTGACGACCCTCACCGCGACCGCCGCAACCGTCCAGGCCATCCGGGCGCTGCGCGAGCGGGCCACCGACGTCGCGAGTCTCCAGGAAATCCACCGGGAGGCGGGGACCCCCGGGGACCGGCCCTCCGCCTCCCCTCGGCCCGTCGCCGACGGAGGTCTGGGCCGGCCGGCCCGCCGCGAGGCGAAGTGAAGTCCCTGGCCCTCGCGCTCTCCGGCGGTGGCGCCCACGCCGCCGCCCATTGCGGCGTCCTGCGGGCCCTCGAGCGCGAGGGCATCCCGGTCGCCGGCGTCGCGGGGGTGAGCGGGGGAGCGCTGGTGGCGGCGGCCTGGGCGGGGGGGGCCAACCTCGAACGGCTGGTCGAGCAGGCCTCGGGGCTTCATCCCTGGATGTGGGTGCGGGGCTGGGGAGGAGGCCTCCTCTCCGGTAGCCGGCTCGGCGCCCTGATTGACGAGTTCCTGCCGGTCGCCTCCTTCGAGGAGCTGCGGGTGCCCGTGATCGTCCTGGCAACGGACGTCGACACCGGAGAGCCGGTGGTCTTCCGCAAAGGGAACCTGCGGGACGCGGTCCGCGCCTCCTGCAGCTTCCCTGGCGTCTTCCCGCCGTTCCTGTGGGAAGGGCGGCGTCTCGTCGACGGGGGCGTCTCCGAGGTCGTCCCTGTTCGGCGGGCGCGGGAGCTGGCC
>Ga0316577_10000178_pt1 | contig 20544 bp, 16 predicted proteins | sample S5NA_FD_203073 | JGI IMG/M metagenome (GOLD analysis project Ga0316577, IMG submission 203073) | Rhizosphere microbial communities from salt marsh grasses in Alabama, United States - S5-7_050615r2r1 | ecosystem: Host-associated > Plants > Roots > Rhizosphere | place: USA: Alabama | collected... | reverse complement strand
GCGCATCGTCTGCGGCCAGTACGGCGATCTTGGCGCGCAGAGTACGCACCTCCGGCACCCGATCCAGACCCAAGAGCTTGCCCCACTCGCCCGGCGCGCAGTAACGCAGCGCCTCGATCGAGTCGAGCCGTGCCAGCGCCATGAAGGCGAGCAGCAGCAACAGGCTGTCGAGGCCGTAGTAGCCCTTCGGCAGTTGCAGGTAGCGCGCCACGCCCTCCAGCAGGCCGACGGCGAGCAGCGCCGGCAATGCGCACAGCAAGCCACCATTGGGCACATCCAGTGCCGCGGTGAAATCCGGCACCACCGCATCGAGTTCGCCGATACTGGCGGCCAAACGGCCCTCGACATCCGCCGCGCCCATGCCCATCGGCGCGTGGCGGTCGGCGCTCGAGCGCTCGCTCTTGCTGCTCAGCGCAGCAGCGTTTTTTTTACTGGCTTGTGCAAACGCCCAGCACGCACCGCCTTGGAGAAGGTGTCGCGCTTGACGCCTAGTCGATCGGCCACCTCTGCCGGCTCCAACCCCTCGTCGAGCAACTGCTGCGCCTGCGCAAGCACCGCCACGGTCAGCACTGCCGGCCCGCGGCGCTTGCGCGGCTGATAGAACCCCTTCGGCCCTTCTTCGCGGTAGCGCTTCACCGCCCGCTTGAGGCTGATCTTCGAGACCCCGAAGGCGCGGACGATGTCCATCTGCTTGGCATTGCCGTTGACACAGAACTGCGCGGTGATCATCTGGAAGGAGGCATGATCGTCTTCAGCGTGCACGAACACCGGCAGGCTGCCGTTGAAGTAGGTCACGCGCCCGCCCTCGTTGCTGAATGCCAGCAGCGCGGTGATCTCGGTCACGCCTCGAGGGAAGATCGGCAGTTGGAGCTGCGCCATCGGCTCTGGCCCTCTCGGCGGCAAAAGCGGGTGGCTCGGCGCCAAACTGCGCGCCGAAACCAAAACCGGTATCTTCGCAGAATCCGCCGCCCCGCCACTGCCCCTTATGCCCAAACCTCCCATGCGGCTTCGTTCCGATTGAATTCCCGAAAGTTCTCGGAAATGCTCTGCGCTCGGCCTAGACGCCGAGATCACGTCGTCTGAATCTGCCCGAGCGGTACCACCGTCGGTCCTTGCACCTGGAGTTTGACATCCAGACCGGTGGACGCGAACGGCGCGGGGGCACTGCCACTCAGCTCGATGCGGGTCTCTGCGCTCTGCGCCTGTACCTGGAAGGGCCAGCGGGCACCGGCAGGCCCATCCGCGGCACCCGCGCGAGCATTCAGCGTCAGCGGCGTCTGATTGATGATCAGTTCGGCCTGGAGGACCAAGGGCTCGGCGCCCAGCCCGTCGAGCTGAAGCCGCGTGATCTCAGCGCGTCGCACCGGCGCCTTTGGGGACGCAAAGGTGATTTGCGAATCGCTCAGCTGAACGGTCGGAATCCGCAGGCTGATCTTGCTGGAACCCTTGCCTCTATCTTTGTCTTTATCTTTATCTTTATCTTTATCTTTATCTTTGTCTTTGCCGAGTTGCCAGTTGTCGCGGCCATCGGCGGTCTTCTGGAGCATCACGCGCGCACCGCGGATGACCACTTGGTCGATGCGGACCTGTCGGTGCAACAGCGCGCGGAGCTGCCAGGTCACATCGACGCGCTCGGCCTCCAGCAGGTGCGGACCCAGCGTGTGGTCGGTGTCCCAGTCCGGATTCGATACCCGCAGTCCGTTCAGCACGATCGACAGGCCCGGGCGTGGATGTAACAGCCAGCCCAGCTCCACATCGTCGATCGCGACCGTCCGCCCAACGGCCTTGCCCACCGCGGCCTCGATGTCCGCCTGGTGCGACTGCAGATAGAGCGGTAGATAGCCGATCATCCCCGCAACAAGCAGGAACACCGACAGCAGCAACCAGGCAAGAGCGCGAAGGGTTGTCATTCAGTGGTCTACCAGGGCCGCGAAATCGGCTGGGTTATCCCCGTTGCAGGCACAACGCCACCAGGCAGAGCCCATGGCAAGAAGGATCGGTGATCACTCCCCAATAGCAGCTGCGAAACCCGCTGGTGGCCATGGCGCCGAACTGGGAATGCTGCAAAGAGTCGTTTGGGCCAGCTCTCGATGCTGACGTGCAATCGCCAAGTGGGCTTCCTCTGGAGAAGACATTCTTGCCGGGACGCTCGGCGCAGCGTTGACGGCCTCGTGGGACTCATCGCCCTGACAGCGATAATCCCTCAGGGGCTGCTAGGCTTCCTCGCAGGCCGCGCCGCTTCGCTCAGTACGCTCGATCCGGTTGGTTGTACAGCGTGCGGTGATCGGGGCCCCCACTGGGCATTCCCGCGGCTGACCGGCCAGCCGCGCGGTTCGGTACTCGTCGCGGCGGCACATTTGGCGCAGACCTGCATCGACCGACGGGCAAAACTCGACCACGTCGACGATCCGCTGATGCCCCCCGCGAACGACGTCCGACCTCGGTGACGCCCGGGGCTCCGTAACCGCCCCGCGCGAGCACCGCTGCGGTTTGGCCTGAATCAGCGACGACAGGCACGATCCCCGCGGCAATTCCTGCGTCGCCGTGTTGGAGCGCCCGACTGGCGCCGCGACTACTTGACCCCGCCGACAATCACGTTGCGGAACCTGGCAACGACGCCGTCCCCGACCTTGACGCCGTCAAGCATCGTCGGGTCCTGTACATCGAGGGTCCGGGTTGCGTTGGGACCTTCGATCGTCACCTTGCCCTTGGCCTGGCTCACGCCGACGACCTTGCCCGAAAGCGTAAGGGTTTAGGTCATCGTGCCGCCAGGCTTCTTGCCCGCGGTCCGATCGATCTCCGTGGTCATGACGGCACCGACTGGTCCGGCCTCTGATTGTGGCAAGAGCTCGATCAGGACCGACGACAATTCGGTGATGGTCACCTTGTCGCCAATCTTAATCTTGTCGAGGCGCTTCACTTCCGGCGGTACGTGCAGGACGTGGAAGTTGCCTTCGCCGTCCTTCAGCGTCATCAGACGCGTTTCCATGTTGACGACCATGACCCTGCCCGAAAGCTGGCTCGCGACCTCGCCAACCGCGGCGGGCAGCTCTGTTTGCGCGTAAGTGATGCCGGGCGCAGCGGCACCAACGAGAAGGACGGTACCGAACGCGGCGGCAATGGTTTTGTGTTGCATAAGAGGCATCTCCGAATTGGCTGGCGTTGCGTTGTGACGACTGGAATACTGCCACGCTTCGTCGCCTCGGTCTGACCATGTCACGCCGATCTGCAGGGAGCTCCCCCGTCCGAGCCCACACGGAGACAGCGGACTGACGATCCCCGTCGTCCGGGCGCCTGATCCTTTTGCGAATCCGATAGCGATTTTGATGACGATACCGCGGATTACGACTCGTCGGCCTGAGGCATTGCTTCGCTAAAGGCGCTGCTCCCACACATGCTGCAGGATCACGAACAGGAACGCCGTGGAGCAGCCGAACAACAGCACCCCATGAATTGCGATCAAGGGCCCGAGTTGTCGCCAAGGTCTTGAAAGAACGACATCGCCATAGCCAAGCGTCGTGGCGGAGGTGGCCGAAAAGTAGATGCCTGTCAGCAAGCTCGGAAACAGCCGCGCCCAACGAAAAAACGCGCCCCAAGCCGCAGTTTCCGCGAAGTGAGCCAGGAACAACAAAAGAAAGCAGCCAAGCAGGGAGGCCTTGCCGGCATAACGACCAAAATGCGCCAATAGCCATGCCTCGCGACGAATCAACTCGCCAGCCACATCGATTATGACCACAACGTGAAAAAGGAACAGCAGCAGCGCAAAGACATAAACGCCGACAACCTTGCTGCGAGACAAAGTGCGGTGTTTGTGAACATTCCTCCCACCAGACTGATCTTGACGCGCGAGTGCGATGTCGGGAAGGGGGTCAATGTGCTTGCTGGGCCCCTCTGTTGCCCCATTCACGTCGGGCGTCAACCCCGCGTCATGGATTGAACAGGGCTCCGTCGATCGATCAATTGCTTTCTGGCTAACGCCTGTCTGAGGCAGATAGCGATCGTACGTCTTGCGGCGCAGCCAGCGCCAAGCCACCACGGAGATGATGATCGACAAGCCCGTCACGAGCCAGAAACCGAGCGGATTATGTTCGTCGGGAATGCCCCCGACGTTCATGCCGAGCAGGCCGGTAATGAAGCTCAACGGCAGGAACACGGTGGCGACGATGGTCAGGTTGAGGCTGGACCGGGTCATGGTGTCGGCGCGTTGCGCCTCGATCTGATCCTCCAGCAGCTGAACGCGCGTGCGGCATTCATCCAGACTCCCCAGGTAGCGAGCGACATGATCGGACGCCCGGTTCAGCGTTTGACGATCGTCCGCATCGAGTGCAAGGGCTGGATCGGTCGTCATCGGAGCAAGGACCTGCTGCGTGCCGTTCACTTGTCGTCGGGCGCGGAAGATCCGGCGCCGCAGTTCACTCAATGTCTGCTGGGGTGGCGCGGAAGCCCCGTCGAGCAGTGCATCCTCCGTTTCATCGATGTCCTGGGTCAGGTCGTAGACGACCCCTTCCATCCGGTTGGTCATCGCCGACACCAGGAATCCCAAGAGATCCACCGCCGTGACCAGCGTCCTGTCCAGGTGCAGGTGCTGGCGCAACTCGTCCACTGCGACGAGCCGCCCCGATCGCACCGTGACTGCCCTCGCCGAGCCGATCAGCAGCTTCAGGTCGGCGATATCGGCGACATCTTCGGGCCGAGCTGGACGCTGGGTTTTAACGCTCAGCAACGTGCCGTCCGGTACGTGTTCGTAATGGTTCAGGCGCACCGGCTCCAACAACGCCTGTCTGGTCTGCTTGGTGATCTCCTGCCAGGCCATCAGCCATTCGCGATCGGCGTCATCAGCTATGTCGATATCGAACCAGGTGACGCTACCGGCACCGGTGTTGTCCGAGGCTTTTCCCGGACCGAATCGCGTAATCTCTGGCATGGCGGGTTACCTTCGGGATCAGGGCGCGTTGCCCTTGCCCCGAATCAGCGCGCCTGGGTTGCGCTCGAGGTAGTCGGCGAGCACGCGCACCCCGCGAGCTGCGCGTGCCACCTCCTGCAAGGCATCGCGCAACTCAAACTGGACGGGGGCATCCGGACCGAGCAAAGTGGCATCGGTGTTGTTCAATACCCGGTCGGCGGAGGCAAGGGCTCGCCGGAACTCGACGAGAGCTGACCGCAGCTCCGGCGTGACGCCGGTGTCGATATGATCGACCGCCTTGTCGATATCCCCAATCGCCTTGTCGATGCTCGCCAGCACCTGTTTGATCTCGTTACCGATCGCCTCGAAGGGGATCTTGTCGATCTTGTCCAGAATGCCCGTCACCTTGTCTTCGAGATTGGGCAGCGTGCTTGGGACGGTTGGGATCACCGGGGTCGGTACGCTCCAGTCGAGCTTGACCTTGGGGGCATCTGGGACATAATCGAAGGCGACGTAGAGTTGCCCCGTGATGAGGCTGCCGCTGCGCAGTTGGCCGCGCAGGCCGCGCTCTTCGATCAGTCCTTGAAGAAAAGCATGGCTTTGCTGCTCGTCGCCAATGAGCCTCTCTGTCTTCGCAGACTCCAGCGTTCGGACATGAGCGACGACCCGTTCGGGGTAGGCGACAAACTCCACTCGGCCGCGCAGCACCAAGGCTTCCGGGTCCATCTCAAAGCCGACGTCCGTCACCTCGCCGGCCTCCAGACCCAGCAGGGTCACCGGCGCACCAATGGAAAGGCCGCGCAGGGAATCGTCGAAATAGAGCACGTAGCGTCTTGCGATGGCCTCCGGTTGCTTCATCGCGGTGTCCCGGTCCGCATATAGGGGGAATGAGGTGTCAGCGGCGGCAGGCTCGCCGTCGGTGAGGAAGCTCGGCGTTTCGAACGCGACCCCGCCGATCAGCAGCGACACCAGTGACTGGGTGCGCACGTCGAGCCCCTCCGCGCCGAGAGAGACATCCATGCCGCTGGCATTCCAAAAGCGCGTCTCCGCGCTGACGAAACGATCATAGGGGGCGTTGACAAAAACCAGGAACCGGACCGACGCGCCGTCCGCGGCGAGCTTGGAGCCAATGACCTGGCCCACCCGGAGGCGACGAAAATAGAGCGGGGAGCCGGTCGCCAGAGAGCCCATGTCCGCGGCCGTCAGCTCAAACTGCCTGCCTGGCTGATCGATCGTGATCACCGGCGCGACCTCGAGCCCGGTGAAGTGGCGCCGCCTCTCCTTGGACTTGCCTTGTTCGAAGCCGATGTAGTTGCCGGACAGCAGCGTACCCAGACCGGAGACGCCGCTCAGCGTGACCTGTGGCTGCACCACCCAGAAGTTGGCGTCCTTTACCATCAGATCCTCGGCGTGCTTGTCGATCCTCGCCGTGACCAGCACCTTGGAGAAGTTGTCGTGCAGCTCCACCGCGGAAACCTCGCCGATCTTCACATCCTTGTACTTGATGTGGGTCTTCCCGGCCTCGACGCCCTCGGCGGATCTAAACAGGACGGTGATGGTCGGCCCCTCGTTCATTATGCGATGGACCGCGATGCCGACCGCGACCACGGCGGCAAGCAGCGGGATCAGCCAGACCGCCGATACCCGGCCACGCCGTTTCGGCGTCAGGGTTGCACGGGGCAGGTTCTGGCCGTCGATGACTTCAGCCAAGGCTGGACTCCTGTTGCAGAGGCTTCTCATGGTACGGAGCCGGTTCGGCGCTCGCATCCCAGATCAGGCGCGGATCGAAGGTGCTCGCCGCGATCATGGTCAGAACCACCACGGCGGCGAAAAACAGCACGCCGGCGCCGGGGTGCACGGACATCAGCGGGTCCAGTTGCACCAGCGCGACCGTGAAGGTGTCGACGAAGACATCGAGCATCGACCAGCGACCGACGAACTCCACCATGCGGTAGAGCCGGGTTCGCTCCCTGCTGCCCCGCACCGAGGCACGTTGCACCGTGATCAGCAGATAGCCCAACGCCACCAACTTGCCGAGTGGAACCATGACGCTCGCGATCAGGACGATCAGTGCCAGCGGCCAGGACCCGGAGGTGAACAGGAACACCACGCCGCCCATGATGGTGTCGTACTCGGTGGAGCCCAGCGTGGTGGTGCCCAGCACGGGCAGCATGTTTGCCGGGACGTAGCAGATGGCGGCAGCGATGACCAGCGCCCAGGTCCGCTCGATGGAGCCATGCCGGCGCGATTCGAGCTCGCTGCCGCAGCGGGGACAATACCCGGGCTCGTCGGCGCTGGCCGGTTGCGACAGGAGGCCGCAGGTCTCGCAGGACAGCAGTCGGGCCTTGATGGCGGTGGGAGGGGCGCCGGTCATGACGCGTCCGCTTCGCACGGGGTCTCGGGGCTGCTGGGCGCCGCGTTGCCGATCACATCAGGGCCCTCACTCGGAGGTGAGGCCGCGCTCGGGAGCGGGGCCGGGCTGCGGCTGCGGTTCGTGCCAGGCCACTCTCGACCACAGCTCGTCGGTATCGACGCTGCTCAGAATCGCGGGAAACAGCAGCATCAGGACGCCGACGGCAAACATGCCGATGCCGGCCTCGACCTTGGCCAGGTCCGCGATCTTGATCAGTGCCACCATGATGCCGAGCATCATCACCTCGGTCATCGCCCAGGTTCGCGCGCGCTCCGCCCAGCGCAGCAGGCCGCCGACCCAGCTCGGCGCCGGCGGTCGACGGACCGCCAACAGGACGATCAACAGCAAGAGCAGATATCCGGCCGGTGCGACGACCGCGCAAAAGGCCACGATCACGGCGGTCAACTCCTGCCCCTGGAGCCACATCTGGTAGGCGCCGCCGATGATCGTCGTGCTCGCATGCCGACCAACGGCGGACAGCCCCATCAACGGCGCCGTGTTGGCCACGACCAGCACCAGCAACGCCGCGATGACGAGCGCGAGCGGGCGCTCGATCGGGTCCACCGGACGGGTTGCGAGCGTGCAGCCGCACCGAGAGCAGCTCGCCTTGCCGCCCGCTGGGAGATCGGGCAGTACCTGCAACAGGTCGCACTCATGGCAGGCGACAGGCATCAGCTCGCCGCTGAGGTGTCTGTGCTCAGTCATGCCTTGGCCTGGCCCGCCCGCGGCTGGTCGGAAGTATTAAGATTATTGAAGGAACCACGGTCAGGGCAGCGGGATCTCGATGGCTGTAGCCTCTGACGCCGCCAACGGCGATGCGTAGCCGATTGCGGCCCCGATTGCTGAAGCTGCGCCTGTCTGAGGGCCGTTCAGTCAATAGCCTACGCCAAATCGCCCGAAGCGACTCAGCGGGCGCGGCAATTTGGCGTGAAATGGTCAGCCATGACCGGGGACGGCGCGGCAAACTCCCGATGAGATATCCGGAACGACCCCGGTTTGATCGTGTCGGATGCGACCCCGGGTCCGTTAAAGGTGGCGACACGGCGGAAACTGAGCGGAGTGCCGCGCGTGATCCGCGTCGTCGCGGATGGTGTGAAGAGACGTCCGGCGACCCTGATCAAAGGCCTAGGGGAAGATTGTGAAGTGTGTGCATTGGTGTGGTGTCGGGGGTCTGTCGCTGGCGCTGCTGCTCGGTTGTGCCAGTACGCCACCGTCCAGTTTTTTTGTCCTGACGCCGATCCCCGAGGCGACTGCGCGCGGCGGCGACATCTCCGGCGGCGACGTGTCGCTCGGGCTCGGCCCGGTGGTCTTCCCGCGGTTCCTGGACCGGCCGCAGCTGGTCACCCGTGGCGGCTCCAACCGATTGGATGTGGACGAATTCAATCGCTGGGGCGGCACGGTCCAGGACGACTTCCTGCGGGTCTGGAGCGAGAACCTGGCATATCTGCTCGGCACCAGTCGCATCTACGTGTACCCAACCGAGACCCGGGTGCCGCTCGACTTCCGCATCACGGCCGAGGTGGTGAGCTTCGAGGGCGTGCCCGGTGGTGACGCTGTATTGAAGGTTCGCTGGGCGCTGCAGGACACTCACCTGGAGCATTCCTTTGCGGTGCACGAGGATTTCTACCGCTGTCCGCTGAAGATCGCCGCGCCAGCAGCATCGGGCAAGACCCTGTCCGGCAAAGCCGACCAGCAGGCGGCCGCTGCGGCGCAATCCGAAGCGGTAGTTGCTGCCATGAGCCGATGCCTCGGGGATTTCAGCCGCGACGTCGCGCAGGTGATTCGCACCATACCGCCACCGCAGCCCCCCGCAGCCACCGTCTCGCCGATCTCGAGCTAAGGCGACTGGACAACAATCGCCTGAGGCTGCGTCTCGCTTGGTAACCGACAGGAAGAAGGGGGCGGCGGCTTCCAGGGGACGTCATGCTCAAACTCGAACCAAGGCTACGACTCGGCCTGGTTGAGGACTTCCAAGTCTGGTTTTAGATCAGGAGCACCGTCCCAGGCAGGCGTTTCGCGAGCGGGAAGGATCGGTGGCGTCAGTGCTGGACAAGACGACTCCATCAACATCCGCTCTGGGTCGAATCCTGACCCTCACACCCACTTCCCGCCGTGTCCGTTGTCTGGAATCAGCGTCACGAAGCGATCTGCGGCCTCAAGATCGTTAACCACTGCTCTTGCTACCTCGCCTCGATCCGAAATGATTCGGCGGTCACCAAGGTTCGCCGATAATAGACAACCACGCTTGCGAAAATCGGCCAGAAGCGACACCACTGTTCGAGCGATGAAACGAGGTGGCGGGCCAAATCCCCAGAGGTTGTCACTTCTCATCGTGCTACCCGTGCTACCGGACTGATCAGGCAGGTAATCTAGCCGTGCTACGTCTACGACCTCTGGAGCTACCGTGCTACCCCATACCGGTCGAATGGCTGAGATTCATGACCACAGCCGACAAATGAGCTTTCCCAGAGGGGTCGCCGAGTTCGAGAGCTGGCTTGGCCTGTCGTCGGCCTGTCGTGCTGCTGTCGTTCTGTACCCGTGCAAGCGCAGTACAACACTGATGGTTCCAGCCGCTGGTTGCTCTGTTGTCGTGCTGCAGTCGCTCGCGAGTCGTGCAAGCCACCTCGGCGTCGATCATCGTCAGACCACAGATCAACCCGCTGGTCCGGTAGCCGAAGGAATCCCCGCCGAGAATCCGAACAGATCAGCGCCGCAACGTCGCACGATACGCCAGCTTCGGCGGACGCCCACCCTGCGCTGCCGCACCACACATCTTCGGCGTTCCAAGACCAGCCGGATGCGTCCAAGACCCCCGCAGCGCCGCCTCCCAGTCCGGCCAATGCCCAAGCGTCGCGGCCAGGACACGCGCGGCGCGATAGGAGTGATAGCGCGATGCCGGACTCAGATCCATCAGTCCGCGCTCCAGCACCCAGCGCAGATGCTTTGCGCGCCACTGCTCGGGCCGCTGAATCTGCCAGCGGGCCTGAATCAAGACAGCCAGGCGCTCACCGCGACGGATATGCTGCGCGATGCCACCAGCACTCCCCGGCTGCGCACGTTCGAGCAGGCGCCGAATCGCACTCATCGGGCACTGCCGATATACGCCGCCACCACATCCGTTCGGCCGTGACCGAGTTCGACGGCAATGACTTCCCGAGCCTGGCCATCCGCCTCCCGATCCGCTTTACGCTGACCATCTGTGACCACGGGCGCCGGATCGCCGGTCAGTGCCTGATAACGCTCACACGCAAAGGCTGCGCGGGCATCATGATAACCACGCAGCGCAGCGGCCTTGAGGAGACGACGACCGGCGCGCAGCTCACCCTGGCGCCAACCTTGGTAGGTCTCATCGACGCGCAGCAGGTTCACTGATCCCGGCGGACGCGCAGCCAGTGCCGCGTCGAGCGCCTGACGTCCCCATGCAGTGACGGCCACCCAGCGTGGCAGGGTCCGACCGCCTTTGGTGCCATCGAGAATATTGATCCTCTGCTGTCGATCCGCCTCCTTGGCCAGGCGCTCCAGGTTGGCCTTGACGGCCTCCTCGGAGCGCATCCCAAAGGCGCGTGCGAGCCCAAGCACCGCCGCAGCGCGATCGAGACCCGCATCCCGCAGAGCCGTCTGTGCCGTTGCCACTGCTGCGAGATCCAGCGCTGCTGGTATCTCGGTTCGGACCACCGAGCGTGCGGCGCCGGCCAGTTCACGTGGTGAGACCGGGTTCCAATGGCCTTCGCGCGCATATCTCAGGATCACATTGATGGTGCTGAGTCGATTCTGGATCGTCGACACCGCTCTACCCTGCCCCTTAATGACCTCGGCGTAGCGGCCGACCAGCTCCGGTGTCACCTGGCGTAGATTGCGCACGCCGGCCTCGGCCTTGGCCCAGGTGGCAAAGCAGCGCCAGCGCTCGGCATGGCTGGCGACACTCGCGAAGTGTCCGCCGCCGAAGCGCGCCTGCAGGATCTGCTTGCCGGCATAGGCCAGATCCCGGCCCCAGCCCTGGTTGCGGGCCTGATGGCCGCCTTTATCTCTCATGGTCTTAGATGCTCCTCCGTGGTTCCGCCTCTGGATGAGCGAAACCGAACCCAATAAATCAGACAGAAACGCGCCAGTTGACCGGCTTCGACACACCGCTGGCGGGACCCCGGGGCGAGCGCTGTCGCGCACGGCACCCGATGATCGTGTCGGTTCCGGTCGTCCCCAGGGTCCCGCCCTTGCGGTGTTCAGTGTTAACAGCGTTTGCGCCCGCTGCCGGCGTGGGGACTGGCGCCTGACGCAGCGCCGTTGCGGCTCCTACCATCCGGAGCGGGGATTCGGGGTGTCAGCACCACATCCGCTGGAACCTTTCGGGCGGGCGGGGTATGCGGCCGCGATGGACGCTCGCGGCGAGGTGCTGAGGATTAACGCGGTTGCGCGTGGAGGAAGAGGTTGTCATCACCCTTGCGGTGGATCATGCCTGCCAGGGTGCCGCCCTGGTGTCCGGGATGGACGCCTGATCCTGCTCGCAATAGGTTTTGACGTGGGTTTTGATGTCGCTTCGGTGTGACCGAAGGCTGATGGTACAAGGCCTGAAAGCCCATTCGCTTGACCCGTCTCTGTGTCTGGGCGGGGGACTTGATGAGGTTGGAGCGGCCGCTGTAGAAGCGGAAATCGAGACGCAGACACGTCGAAGCGGGTGTCCGTTGGACAGGGAGAGCATCGGAACAGATGGGTACAGGGCAGCGCCGCCTGCGGCGAGCAGACGTGGGGGAGGTCTTGGCGCCAGGTGTCGCGTCGGTGGCGGACACGGAGGCGTTGCGGGTCAGGATAAGCTCGAATCGAACCCTGACCAGGAGGCCAATTGGCCTTGGATCGACGTTGGTGACTCCGAGGGAGTCTTCTGCACGAGGCAGCGCGTGGCTACATTGATGGCGAGCGACCAGCGGCTTGACCCTGCCGCACGGGTATGCATGAAAACCTAGCACCGAGGATGCCCGGAGCGCAAGTATTTTCGATCATGATCAAGCACCTGTCGCGAAAGAGCGGCCAAAATGGGTGTCTTTCGCTGCGGCGGTGCGCGGATGACGGACGTATCGTTGGGTGGTGATTCTGCTGACACCTCAACACCCGGAGAACCCTGCGATGTCTGATCCGATGCCCGCCTTTGCCCTTGACCTGTATGACCGGGTGAGTCGGAGATCGCGTCCCTGTTGGTGCAGTTCGTCGATCAGCTACAGGATCTTGAGCGATCAGCTGTTGGTGTCCTTACCCTTCCGGCTGAAGGAACTGTTCAAGCGGTCGTTTCCCAGCGCCCTGTGGGGTCCGGAGGTTCGCTGCTGGGTCATTCCATTGGAGCAGGCGGAACGACTGCAGGCGTGGATCAGACTCGTCGAGCGCTCAGGCTTGCTCGAGGAGATTCGGGCCATCGAACGACGCTTGCCGGAGGCTCAGGAGGCGGAAGCGCTGATCAACGAACTCGATCAGCTCCGGGACGCGATCCGTGACTCGCTTGAGGAGACGATCAAGAATGACCAGCGCCGGTATCTGAAGCACTTGAAGGCGGAGATGACGATGCTGAAGCGCGATTTCGCGCAGCTCGCAGCTGCGCGTCAAGCTCAGGATGAGCCGTCACCAGCTGCAAGCGTAGATGCATCCAACGCCAACGCGTGACAAAGGGGCATTCAAATCCCCACACCGGCCCCCCATTTCGAGGTAACGAACGCGGGGATCTGTCGCCTTGAAACACCACGCCTGTGGTCTTTCAGCTAGCCTGGCCAATCAAGCCCGAAGTGGTCTTCGAGAGCGGCAACATTGAGCATGATGGTGCCGGCAACATTGACTTTCCTTGCGACGATATCGACCTTGGCGACGCGTGCTGCCACAGCTCAAGCGAGCGGGGCGCTTTTGCGCGAAGGTATTGACTGACTACCCCGCACTCTGGCCTGAGACGCTTCGCGTATTCCTCGTGCATTCCGCCGAGTGGACCGAGAGGCTATAGGCCATGCGCGGCCACCTCGTGCAGGTTGGCGGCAAGACGGCTCGGGCGCAGCTTCTGCGTCGCTAAGGCTTACCAAGCCTAGAAGCCAGGCTTCGGAGTGCATCGAGCGCCGTCACCTTGGTCATACAGGCTGTGATCCGCCCCTTCGACGAAGAGAAGATGCGGAAGATCCATTTTTTGGTCTTCACTTGCCTTGCTCGGCGATGCTGCAGCCCGTCTCCGAGTGACATTGCCGACCGTGTGGCACCATCGCCGTCGATCCGGTGGCTGACTGGTGGAAAGCGCTCGAGCAGCCCGACCGGAGCGAGCATCGGATTCCCAATGCACTGGTCGTCTCCATCGAGACGGACAAGACGGATACTGACACCTGGACGCCGATCGCAAATCGGGTCGGCGTACCAATCGTTCTCCAGACTCAGCTGGGTAGAGTCATCAGTAACGCAGATGTCGTCACTGCTTCAACCAAGGCTTTGCCGAGTCTGGTTTCACTCTCCTGCCGAGGTGGAGAGCGGACGCTAAGACAGAAAAACCGGTAGTGTAGCGATCGCTAACTGGGGGACCAGATGGGGGACCGATTTTTGTATCTAATTATAATAACTTGAATTTTCTCTAATTTTTTTGCGTTATTGGCGGAGAGGGAGGGATTCGAACCCTCGATAGGCTATTAACCTATACACACTTTCCAGGCGTGCTCCTTAAGCCACTCGGACACCTCTCCGGGGATGGCGCGCGCGGCATTCCGCCCCGCCCGCGAGCGGCGAAGGGTACATGAACCGGGCATTGTGTTCAAACAGAGCCTCGGCTGAGGGGTCGCTGACCGGATACCCGGCCGTTGCCAGCCTGCGTTGTTAAGATACGGCAGAGACATGACTCCTCCCAACCGCAGGCCGGCTCCGACGATCGCTGATCGCGCGGACCGCCACCATCTCTACCAGCTCTCGGTCCAGAATCCATGGACGGAGGTCGACTTCGTCGATCGGATCTATCGGCTGCTGCGCGGACGCACCGCAACCAGGCTCCAGGAGGATTTCTGCGGTACCGCCGCCGTCTGCTGCGAGTGGGTGCGACGACGCAAGCGCAATCGCGCTTGGGGGGTCGACCTCGATCCACAGGTGCTGGAATGGGGCCGGCGTCACAACTTGGCTGCCTTGAATGCCGACCAGCAGACCCGGGTAGCATTGACCCAGGGCGACGTCCGCGCGGTCGAAACGGCCACGCCCGACATCCTTCTCGCAATGAATTTCAGCTACTGGCTGCTCCGCGACCGCCGGAGCCTGCGCGGGTATTTCACTCACGCGCGTCAAACATTGGCCGAGAACGGCATCTTTTTTCTCGACGCCTTCGGCGGTTATGACGCCTTTCGTTTGCTCACCGAGGAGCGCCGCATCCGGGACCCCGACGGAACCACCTTCACCTATGCCTGGGAGCAGGCCGCCTATGAGCCGATCACCGGCAGACTGGTCTGCCACATCCATTTCCGGTTCGATGACGGGTCCGAATGGCCGCGCGCCTTCAGCTACGACTGGCGGCTCTGGACGCTGCCCGAGATCCGCGAGTTGCTCGCCGAGGCTGGATTCTCGCGGGTGATGGTCTACTGGCAGGGGTGGGATGCCGACGGAAAACCGGATGGCGTCTTCGTGCCGGCCGAGGCCGGGGAGCCGGACGCCGGGTGGATCGCCTATCTGACGGCGGAGAAGTAGACACCGGCGTCCGCTGTCCGGCCTCCGATATCTGCAGGCACCGCACGCCTGGCCTGTTAACGTTTCAAGGGATACGTAAGCGGATCTCGTCCAGACGCGACAACACGAAGTCTGCGACGGTCTCGGGCTCGTTGAGCGGAAGGACGATCGCGGGCGGCTGGTGTGCGATCCGGGCGTCGGTCGCGACCGCGATGATGCTTGGGTCACCGGGATAGAGCGGTGGCTGGCGCAATGCCGGGCGAAAGACCTCGACCTTTGGATAGCGCGCATGCTTGAAACCCTCGACAAGGACCAGATCCAGACAATCCGCATCGAACTTGGCCAGCATCTCCTTGAGGTCCGGATCCTTACCCGGGACCGGACTCTCGACCTGCAGCGCCCACCTCGCCTTGGATGCCAACAGGGTCTGCCGCGCACCGGCTTCGCGGGCCTGGTAGCTGTCCTTCCCGGGGACGTCCAGGTCGAAGCGGTGGTGCGCGTGCTTAAGATAGCCGACACGGAGCCCGCGGCCGCTGAGGATCGCAACGAGCTGCCGGACCAAGGTCGTCTTGCCCGACCCGCTGGGTGCGACAAAGCCCAACACCGGAATGATTTTCACGCCCATGCTCTTCTCTCCAGACAGCGGTCTGAGACTGCGCCTCCCGGTCCGAGGCCGCGCAGCAGGGCGTCCCGGCCCTGCTCATGACTGGACGCGGATGCCCGCCCCAGCCGGTTTGGACATTTGAAGGATGCCAGCGCAGAATGGCGCCTATCAGCGTGCCACCAGGCCCCGGTCGCAGCGAATGATTCGGTCGACCGGACCTCCGCAACACAGCCCCCCAATCCCATGGCTCAGTACATCTTCACTATGAATCGGGTCGGCAAGATCGTGCCGCCCAAGCGCGTTATCCTGCGCGACATCTCGCTGTCTTTCTTCCCCGGCGCCAAGATCGGCGTGCTCGGCTTGAACGGCTCGGGAAAATCGACCCTCTTGCGGATCATGGCCGGTCTCGACACCGAGATCGAGGGCGAGGCCCGGCCTCAACCCGGCATCAAGATCGGGTTCCTCTCCCAGGAGCCTGGGCTCGACCGGACGAAGGACGTGCGCGGCAACGTCGAAGAGGCGCTGGCTCATATCAAGGCGGCCTTGGAACGGCTCGATGCGGTCTATGCCGCCTATGCGGACCCCGGTGCCGACTTCGATGCCTTGGCGAAAGAGCAGGCCGAGCTGGAGAACCTGATCGAAGCGACCGACGGTCACAACCTCGAGCGCACGCTCGAAGTTGCCGCGGACGCACTGCGACTGCCGCCCTGGGATGCCGATGTCACGCGGCTTTCGGGCGGCGAGCGCCGGCGTGTCGCGCTCTGCCGGCTGCTCCTGTCCAAGCCCGACATGCTCCTGCTCGACGAGCCGACCAACCACCTGGACGCCGAATCGGTCGCCTGGCTCGAGCGCTTCCTGCACGAGTACCCGGGCACCGTCGTGGCCGTGACGCACGATCGTTACTTCCTGGACAATGTCGCCGGCTGGATCCTCGAGCTCGACCGCGGGCATGGCATTCCCTGGGAGGGCAACTACTCCTCTTGGCTGGAGCAGAAGGAGCAGCGACTCGAGCTGGAGCAGAAGCAGGAGCAGGCGCGCATCAAGACCATGAAGCACGAGCTGGAATGGGTACGTTCCAATCCCAAGGGCCGCCACGCCAAGAGCAAGGCTCGGCTGGCCCGCTTCGAGGAGCTGCAGTCGCAGGAATTCCAGGCCCGCAACGAAACCAACGAGATCTATATCCCGCCTGGCCCGCGCCTGGGCGATCTGGTCATCGAGGCCGAGGCGCTCAGGAAGGCGTACGGGGACAACCTGCTCTACGACAACCTCTCGTTCAATCTGCCGAAGGGCGGGATCGTCGGGATCATCGGTCCGAACGGGGCCGGCAAGACGACGCTCTTTCGTATCCTGACCGGCCAAGAGCGCCCTGACGCGGGGGCGCTGCGGATTGGGGAGACGGTGCAGATCGCCTATGTCGACCAAAGCCGCGACGCACTTGACGACAGCAAGACCATTTGGGAGGAAATCTCGGACGGCGCCGACAACATCGTCGTCGGTCGTTACGAGATGCCGTCCCGCGCCTACTGCAGCCGGTTCAACTTCAAGGGCACGGACCAGCAGAAGCGCATCGGCGACCTCTCCGGCGGTGAGCGCAACCGCGTCCATCTGGCCAAGCTCCTCAAGAGCGGCGGCAACCTCTTGCTGCTCGACGAGCCCACTAACGATCTGGACGTCGAGACCCTGCGCGCACTTGAGGAAGCCCTGCTGGCCTTCCCCGGTTGCGCCGTCGTGATCAGCCACGATCGCTGGTTCCTCGATCGCATCGCAACACACATCCTCGCGTTCGAGGGTGACTCCCAAGCCACTTGGTTCGAGGGCAACTACGCAGACTACGAGGCCGACCGCCACCGGCGCCTGGGGACCGAGGCCGACCAACCACACCGGCTCAAATACAGACGGCTCACCGCCTAGGTGTCATCGAGCCGGGCTCATGCGTCCATCCCCCCAACGCTTCCTTACGCAGCCTCGAAAACGGGGACGGCGGCCCCTCGCGCGCTCCACACGCTGGGCGAGCCGCGGCTACCTGGTGGCCCTGGTCGGCGGGCTGGTGGCCGTGTGCTTGCTGGCCTGGGCTTATGGGCGGCTGCTCGAGTCAGGTGCGGTCGCATCCGGGCAGGGTGGATTCGGGCTCACCCTGCCAGTGAAGGCCGCGATGGGGATCGCCCTCGTTACGATTCTGGTCACCTTCGTATTCTATCTGCGATTCCGCGTGCTGGCATGGACGGAGCTCCGCGCCCTCACCGATCTTGATACCGCAGGCGAGACCTTACGCGCATTACTGGGGACCGTCTCGCACGGCGTGATCCTGACCGACAGGAACGGGCAGATCCGACTCTTCAACCCGGCCGCCGAGATCCTGTTTGGGCGACTCGGGGAGGAGACCCTGGCGTTGCCCATCAGCACCCTGATCCCCGATCTGAAACTCGTCGACGAGTGGGACACCTCCGCAGTCGATGACGTGGCTGGACATCGAGTTCGCTATGCCGCCGGCGTGCGAGCCGACGAGCACAGCTTCCCGTTGCGCATCCTGATGCGCACCTTGACGTTGGACTGCGAGCGGTTCTGGCTGCTGCTCGTCGAGGACCTGTCGGAGCTGGAGCGCAGCGAGCGGAGAGCGGAGTTCCTCGAGCAGTTCGATCCCCTCACCGGTCTTCAGAACCGACCCACGTTCGAGCGCATCCTCGCGGAGGTCGAAGGCACCACCGCGGAGGACAACCCGACGCACGCGCTCTGCCTAATCGACGTAGACCGCTTCAAGGTCGTCAACGACGCCTTCGGACATGCGGCAGGAAACAAGCTCCTAGAGCAATTCGGTCAGATCATCAAAACCAAGTTGTCCTCCGCCACCGCTCTGGCCCGCCTCAGCGGCGACGAGTTCGTCGCCCTGTTCGTTGGTCAGGCGGCAAACCACGCGGCCGGACTCTGCGAGGACCTCGTCCGCACAGCGCGTAACTTCCTCTTTACTTGGCAAGAGCATTCCTTGGATGTCACCCTCAGTGTCGGTCTGGTCGTCTTCGAGCCCTCCAAGATCGGCGGGATCGAGGCCTTGAGTCAAGCCGATATCGCCTGCCGTCTCGCCAAGGAAAAGGGGCGGGATCGAGTCCATGTCTATGGCCACGGTGATGCCGAGAGTCTGCGTCATCGCGCCGACATGACCATCATCCCAACCATCGGCAGTGCCCTGAGTGAGGGGCGGTTCCGGATCATGGCGCAGCCGATCCAGCCGCTTCAACACGACGATGGCCCGATCCACTTCGAAATCCTGGTTCGCATGCAGGACGAGGACGGGAAGGCCGTCGTGCCGGATCATTTCATTCCGGCTGCCGAACGCCACATCCTGATGCCGGCCGTCGATCGTTGGATCATCACCTATGTGTTCAGTCGACGAGCCGAGCAACTGCGGGCATGGCACGAGCGGTTTCCCGATCACTTCATGCTCGCCATCAATCTATCCGGCACCACGCTGATCGATGAGGGCTTCATGTCGTATCTGAAGCGGCAGTTCACCGAGTTCGACATTCCCTACCCCAGCATCTGTTTCGAGATCACGGAAACCGCCGCCATCGCAGATCTGCATCAGGCGCGCCGCTTCATGCAGGAGATCCGCGCCTTGGGATCGGTCTTCGCGGTCGACGACTTCGGGACCGGCTTCGCCTCCTATTCCTACCTCAAATCCCTGCCCGTGGATTATCTGAAGATCGATGGGAGTTTCGTACGTGGACTTGCCAACGACCCGGTTGACCGGGCACTGGTCACCTCGATCAACCGAATCGGCCACGTCCTGGGTCTGGAGACGATCGCCGAGTGGGCCGAAACCCCGGAGCTGGTCTCGATCCTACGGGACATCGGTGTGGACTATGCGCAAGGCTTCGGCGTTGGCAAGCCGCTACAGCTCGACGAGCTGCCCATCGCCCGCCCCTTGGCGCGAACCGCCTAAAGGGGCGCGGCGCCAACAACCTGCTGCGCTGGTGGGCGCGCGGAACCGGCAAGTCCTCGCCGATCAAGGCCGTCTTCGACGCGACGCGCGATCGCGGTCTGCGCAGCAGCCGTGGAGCGGGATGCGATCGAGCGCGCGGCCCTCCAATGGGCCCTGCGCCGCGGCTCGCGCAGCGGAGGAACGGCCTGGCAGTTCGCGCGCGACTGGGCGGACGGGGATAAGGGCACGCGCGCAGACGCCTCGCCACGGACGACGCCTGCTCGCCGGCATCGGCGCAACCAACGTCCTGGTCTGCCACCTCCACGCAGATGATCTGGGTCATTGCACGATCAAACGCCTTCGCGCCCGGACCCGCCCCAATCCCAGGGTTTTTTATAATATTAGTGAGTGCTGTGTCTTCCCATCCGCAGGGTGGGGGCGCAGTGGCAGCAGCAGCGGGTTGCGCGCCCAGGCCTGTGCGAGGCCAACGCGGCCCTCTGCGCACAACGTCGCAGTCAGGAGGGGCACCATGAACGTTCTAACCACTGAAGGCCCCGTCGGCCTAAACCAGGACCTTCCCCGGCGAAACAGAAGGGGCGCCGCAAGGGGGCTCTGCATCATCGCCGCGGCGATCGCCGTGTTCATGAATGTCGCGCCCGCGACGGCCTACGACGAGGCGCTCGCCGCAACCTACGAGAAGTTCTTTGCGACATTCGCCGAACAAGACGTCGCCAAGGCGCTGCACTTCATGCCGGTGGAGAAAATCGTCGAGAAGATCAATCGCGGCGAAGACGTGGTTCTGATTGATGTCCGTACGCAAAAAGAACAGTCACTGATCGGATTGACCTATCCCCAGACGCTGCACTTCCCGATGAACGAGGTCTTCAGACCAGAGAACCTCGACCAAATCCCCACCGCCAAGACGGTCGTCGTCACCTGTCACTCGGGTGTGCGCTGCACCGCCGTCGCACTCGGCCTGCGCAGCATCGGCTTCGAAAATGTGTACGCGATGAAGGGCGGCCTGAGTGCCTTTATGAAATACGTCGACGCGAAAA
>Ga0316577_10000177_pt1 | contig 20563 bp, 20 predicted proteins | sample S5NA_FD_203073 | JGI IMG/M metagenome (GOLD analysis project Ga0316577, IMG submission 203073) | Rhizosphere microbial communities from salt marsh grasses in Alabama, United States - S5-7_050615r2r1 | ecosystem: Host-associated > Plants > Roots > Rhizosphere | place: USA: Alabama | collected... | reverse complement strand
CAGCATTCTCATGTTAACCTCTTGTCGCGTTGCGACGAAGGAAAGGACTCGGGCGGAAATCGCGGCCGCAACGCGCAGTCGCGCATCGCGGCACCAGTACTCTACTCCTCAGCGTGACCGGGAGACCAACTCCACATGGGGTGCGACCAGTGCGCAAAATGACAGCCGGGATTCGCGGTCGCGGGCAACGCAGTGGCCATCGCGGCCCCACGCCCAGCATCGCTCCCGGTTCACGGGCGAATGGCGGGCTCGAGGTCACTGTCGAGCCCTCCTTGGGCGCGCGGCTCGAGGCGATGGTTTCCAACTGTGCGCTCGATTTTCGCGACGCCCTCCAGCGCTCGGCAGCGTGCAGTGATGGGGGCAGGTGAATGCGCGGTCTTGAGAGCCTGGCAGCCGCCAGGGAGCTTGGTCGAAATGTTCTCGGGGATGCGTTGACGCTTCGCCTGTTCTGCGGGCTGTTGGCGTTTGACGTTGCTTACATCGGCGTCGTTGCCGCCAAGGCGCTCGGGTTGGTCTGGTTCCATTCCGGCATCGGGAACGCGATTATCGCCGGCCAGCTCGTGCTCCTTGCGCTGCTCCTGCTATCCGGCTGGTGGCATGCGCGCAACGCGGCCCTTGCCAGTCTCTCGCTGGTCGCCGTCCTGATGGCGGTGGAGAAGATCTTCAAATTTCACCGCTTTTTAAAAGGCCATTCGGTCGACCCGCACGCGCCGAGCGGTTTGGGTGCCGCAGCGAGCGGACAGCTGATCGGCTTGTCCGCTTATCTGCTCGTCTTCGGCGGCGTCATCGTCGCGGCCCTCGCAATCGGTTGGCACCGAAGCGATCGGGCCGGACGCGCCTCCATCCTGCTTGTGGGCACCGGCTTCGCCGTCATGGCCGGGACCTCGATCGTCGCTGATGCGATCGGCTCCGTGCTCAGGACCCTGCTCGGTATGGATCGCGATGCGCTCTCTCGCGCCGAGCAGGGACTCGAGCTCTTTGCGGTCTCGGCGTTGCTGGCGCTCGCGGTCGGTGTGGTTCGCGTCGGCTGGCGGGAATAGCGGGTGCGGCATGCCATGCGCCCCGCCAGGTCCGTCGTCTAGAACTCCGGGCGCCATTCGGGGTGGCGATGGGGTTCAGGCTCGTGCGCTGTTGGCCGCGCCCAACGCCCGTCGAGGCGCAGGACATCCCGCCGCTGCGAGCCAGTAGTCCGCTCGGGGCAGACCGCATCCGGGTTCTGTCCGCACTAGACAGAGTGTTCGTTCAGCCACTTGCCGATGGCGGGGGTGACCTCTTTCTGGGCCTTGCCGCTGACATAGATGCCGATGTGTCCGCCGGGGAAGGCGAGCTCGGTATAGTCCTGGCTTTCGGTCAGATCCTTCAGGGCCTTCGATGCGTCGGGCGGAACCAGGTGGTCCTGCATGGCATAGATGTTGAGCACGGGACAGGTGATCCTCTTGAGGTCGACCGCTTGACCGCCCAGCATCACCCCCCCGTTGATGAAGCCATTGCGCTGGTAGAAGTCCTTGATGAACTGACGGAAGGTCTCGCCGGCCTGGTCCGGGCTGTCGAAGATCCACTTCTCCATCCGCAGGAAGTTCTTGACCTTGTCCGGGTCGTCGAGCAGGTCGACCATGTTGACGTATTTCTGCCCGGTGAGGCTGAACGGCTTCAGCGAGAGGAAGGTCCAGTTCAGCAGCTCGCCGGGGATGTTGCCCATGGTGTCGACGGCGAGGTCGATGTCGACGTTCTGCACCCAGGCCGACAGGAGATTGTCCGGGGTCTTGAAGTCCACCGGGGTGACCATGGTGACGAGATTCTTGACCTTGTCCTGGTGCATTGCGGTGTACATGAGACCGAATGCTCCACCCTGGCAGATGCCGAGGAGGTTGATCTTCTCGATCCCATGTGCATCGAGGATATGGTCCACACAGCGGTCGAGGTAGCCGTTGATGTAGTCGTCGAGCGTGATCGCCCGGTCGGCCTGATCCGGATAGCCCCAGTCGATGAGATACACGTCCTGGCCGGTGGCCAATAGACCCTTGATCGTGGAGCGGTCCTCCTGGATGTCGGTCATGTAGGGCCGATTGACCAATGCGTAGACGATCAGGAGTGGTACGGGCTCGGCGGTGGCACCCTCGGGCGTGTCATAGCGATAGAGGACCAGCTTGTCCTCGCTGTAGACCGCATGCTTCGGACTGACGCCGGTGTCGATCGTCTGGGCATTGAGCAGGTTCTCCATGCCCTGGCCCAGCTTACGGGAATAGTCCAGCATCTCTTGGGCGAGCTTGTCGGGCCTGATATCGATTGGGATCACGATTGGGTTCCTCGTGGTGTGCGTCAGGGATGCGCCGGCCCTCGGGCGGCTGGTGTCAGTCGGTCCTGGTTGTCTTGGCGGCGGCCTTCTTCCGCACCTGTGCCTTGGCTGACGGCGCGGCGGCCTTGATCGTGGGCGGCAGCGTAGTCGGCACGGTGGCCGCAAGGGCTGCGACCTGCTTTTCGAGCGCCTGGAGAGTGTGGCGGAGCTGCTTGTTCTCGCGCCGCGTCTCCTGCAGACGATCCTGCAGGGTCCGCAGCTCGCTGCGACTCGGCATGTTCAGGGCGCCGAGGTTCTCGTCGACCATCACGGCCATCCGCCGTTTCAAGGCCATCTGGGCGTTCACCAGGTGCCCATGGATCTTGGCATATTCGGGTGTTGCGACCTCTTCCGCGTAGACCGCCTCGCAGGACATGACCCAGTGATCGTAAAGTGAGCGGGCCGAGTCGATGCTCTTGCCGCTGTCGATGACACCCTGGATGTAGCTGCCCATGCGTTCGACGGACTTGACTCCGAGGCGGGCGTAGAAGCCGGAGTATTCCTGCAGGGCCTGTTGGTAGTCGATCGCCGCGCGGATCAGCTCCTGATACTGACTCTGCTCTTCCCGGGTGTAACCCAGCCCCGGCGCCGACAGGACGCGATTGAGGTGCTCGTGCGGCATGTTGCGCAGGGCGTCGCCGGGCATGGGCGACATCGACGACATCATCCGCTGCCAGTTGTCGAGCGGCATCTCCCAGAAGGACATGATCTGCTGCATGACGTTGTCGCCACCATCCAGCGAACCGGAAAAGCGCTGCCGGATGTCTTCCAGCGCCTGGGTCCAGAATGCCATGCCGTCACTCGCGTAGGCATCGTCGCGTGCGCCGGTGGCGAAGGCTTCCCCGAAGCGGAAGAAGACCTTGCCTTGTTCCATTAGCTTGTCCATGAAGGTCCTGGAAGAATCCGAGACCGCCGGCGAGAGCGCCTTCCACCAGTTGTCGACCGCGCTTTCCCATGGGTTGGTGAGCTTGCCTTCGTCCCCCTCCAAGCCCATCGCCTGCCGGCTCATCTGGGACCAGGTCTCCCAGTACTTGCGCTGCAGGTCGAGCCAACTGTCATCGAAAAAGCCTTCTTCAGCCATGGTCTTGCCCCCTTTGGATCGCATCGCCGCACACGGTATCATGTCGATTTGTGCACTGCAACAAAGCGGCGTAGAATCACCGTGCTCATTACAAGGCGAGCCGGGCGTCCACAGCGCACCGCCGGGTCGCGTGATCGGCCAGCCTTTGCCACTGGGCTTCCACCGCAAACACACGGGCATGCACACCATGAGCGAAAACATCGTGATCGTTGACGCGGGCCGCACAGCGGTCGGCACCTTCGGCGGCAGTCTGTCTTCCCTCCCGGCAACCGAATTCGGGGCCGCCCTGCTCAAGGCCTTGATGGCGCGGACCGGCATCGCTCCTGACCAGGTCGACGAGGTCATCCTGGGTCAGGTTCTGACCGCCGGCGTCGGCCAGAATCCGGCGCGCCAGACGACCCTGAACGCGGGCCTCCCTCACGCGGTCCCGGCCATGACCATCAACAAGGTCTGCGGGAGCGGACTCAAGGCGGTTCATCTGGCGATGCAGGCGATCGCCTGCGGCGATGCGGATATCGTGATTGCGGGTGGCCAGGAAAGCATGAGCCAGTCCTCACATGTCCTTCCGCGCTCGCGTGAGGGGCAACGGATGGGAGATTGGCCGATGAAGGACACCATGATCGTCGATGGTCTCTGGGATGCCTTCAATCAGTGCCACATGGGCGTGACCGCGGAGAATATCGCCAAGCAATACGCCTTGAGCCGCGAGGCCCAGGATGCCTTCGCGGCGGCGTCCCAGCAGAAGACCGAAGCGGCCATCAAGTCGGGCCGCTTCGCCGACGAGATCATCCCCATCAGTGTCCCCCAGCGCAAGGGCGAGCCGGTGGTCTTCGATCAGGATGAGTTCCCGCGCCCCGGCACCACGCCGGAGACACTCGCCAAGCTGCGCCCGGCGTTCGACAAGGCGGGGACGGTGACCGCCGGCAATGCCTCCGGCATCAATGACGGGGCGGCGATGGTGGTGGTCACGAAGGAGTCCAAGGCGAAGGAGCTCGGTCTCAAGCCGATGGCACGCCTGGTTGCCTTCGCGAGCGCCGGCGTGGATCCCGCCATCATGGGTACAGGGCCGATCCCGGCCTCGACAAAGTGTCTCGAGAAGGCCGGTTGGACGCCCGAGGAGCTGGACCTGATCGAGGCCAACGAGGCCTTTGCGGCGCAGGCGATGTCGGTCAACCAGGAGATGGGCTGGGAGCTGAGCAAGGTCAACGTGAACGGCGGCGCCATCTCGATCGGTCATCCGATCGGTGCGTCCGGTGCCCGTGTGTTGGTGACCCTGCTCTATGAGATGCAGAAGCGGGATGCCAGGAAGGGGCTGGCGACCCTCTGTATCGGCGGCGGCCAAGGGGTTGCTCTCGCGGTCGAGCGGGTCTGAGCAGCGGGCCCTGCCAGGCTCGGCGCGGGAGCGCCGGGCCCGCGCGTGGTGCCCCCGTTGGCTGGGGTACACTTATCCAGACCGAAGGACGAATCGGCCCAGCTGCCCATGAAAGACCAGCGCATCATCAAGAAGTACCCGAACCGGCGCCTCTACGACACCGAAGTCAGCCGCTACATCACGCTGGCCGACGTGCGCGACCTCGTCATGAGCTGTGCGAGCTTCAAGGTGATCGACACGGCAAACGACCAAGACATCACCCGGTCGATCCTGTTGCAGATCATGCTCGACGAGGAAAGCGGGGGAGAGCCCCTCTTCACCGCCACGATGCTGTCTCAGATCATCCGTTTCTATGGCGGCACCCTTCAGGGCATGTTCGCCCGATATCTCGAAAGCTCCCTGGATCTGTTCTCGAAACAACACCAAGAGCTGGCGCGGTCCTGGGGTGAGACCCCGTTCGATGCCATGAGCCGCATGACCCGGAAGAACGTCCAGCTTTGGACCGAGATCCAGGGCGAATTCATGCGCGCGGCCGGTTTTGCCGTTGGCGGAGACCGCCCCAAGAAGGCCGAGGCGAAGCAGCCCGGTCCGCGGGACAACGACGCGACAGGGCACGACGAATCCATGTGAGGGCACGGTGCGGATCGGCAGCGGTGCACACGCCCCCCGACTGCAACCCGCTTGCCCGCATCGGCTCACCGCGCCAAGCACCCCGCCTGGCGCGCCATGGGTGACTGCCCGCTGGCCCTGGAGTCGGCGGAGGACCCCGGATTGAGGCGCGCCGCGAGGGCCGTTCTCCACCGGCGGTGCCAGGCCGTGGATTGAATGACAGGGGTTGACAGGTCTCTTTCGAGCCATTATTGTGCGCCGCAACAATTGCTGCACCGCACAACAGCCGGAGTAAGACACATGACGACCAATGACACCCTCACCAGCCTCAACGAGATGACCAACAAGACCGCCGAGCGCATGACCAGCCTGGGTGAGCTCAATGTCCGTGCCTTCGAGAAGCTTTCAGCCCGTCAGATGGATGCGATGAGCCTCTACATGGACCACGCCATGCGGGTCATGAAGCTGGCCACCGAATCGAAGGGCTACAACGAATTCTTCAAGGGTCAGGTCGAGGCGGCCAAGGAGCTGAGCGAGCGAATCCTGGCAGAAGGCAAGACCGGTATGCAGGTCGTAAGCGAGGTCCGGGACGAATACCGTACCTGGTTCGAGAAGAACCTGGCCGACCTCAACGCAGACCTGCGCAAGGCCGTTCCGACCGCCTGACCCAGTCGGTTCCTCGAGACACCCTCTCGCCACAGTCCAAGGACGGACTGCCATTCGCAACCCCTCGCAGCGGGATGTAGTAAATCATGGATTGAGACCCAGACGCGAGCAGCGCTCGAACCGATCATGCGTCGATCGCGGGACGCCCGGTCTGAACACGTGGACCGACGAAACCATAATGACCTGGAGGAATAGAGACATGACCCGTATCGCACTTGTCACTGGTGGTATCGGCGGAATTGGGACCTCGATCTGTACGCGTCTTGCAAAGGATGGCTGCACCGTCATCGCGAACCATCACCCATCCGAGGCAGATGCCGCAGCGGCATGGAAGGCGGATCGCGAGGCCGAGGGTTTCAGGATCGACACGATCGCCGGGGATGTCTCCTCGTTCGACGACAGCGCACGGATAATCAAGGAGATCGCCGACCGTCACGGCAACATCGACATTCTCGTCAACTGCGCTGGCATCACGCGCGACAAGACCTTCAAGAAGATGGAGCTGGCGCAGTGGGAGGCGGTGATCCAGGTCAACCTGAACAGCGTCTTCAATGTGACCCGTCAGGTGTGGGAAGGCATGCTGGAACGCGGCTTCGGGCGGATCATCAACATCTCCTCGGTCAACGGGCAGCGCGGTCAGTTCGGCCAGGCGAACTATTCCGCCGCCAAGGCCGGCATGCACGGCTTCACGATGGCCCTCGCCCAAGAGGGCGCAGCAAAGGGCGTGACCGTGAACACTGTCTCGCCCGGCTATGTCGAGACCGCGATGACCTTGGCAATGGACGACACGGTGCGCAACAGCATCATCTCCGGCATCCCGATGCGCCGGATGGCCCAGCCCGAAGAGATCGCCGCGGCGATTGCCTTCCTGGCCAGCGACCAAAGCGCCTATATGACTGGCGCGAACCTGCCGGTGAACGGCGGTCTCTTCATGCACTGAGGCGACCGTTGCATCCATGACATCGACGCTGCAGGCTGGCCGAAGGCCATCCCGGCCCAGCGAGGTTCGATGGATACAGTGTCCTCCTCGTCTCTGTCATCATGAGACGTTTGCAGCCCGGCCCCTCGCCGGGCTTTTTTTTGCGGACTTGGGGTGTACTTTTCCGGAGATCCTGTGCTCAGCAATCAAGGTGATGCACACAGGTCTGCTCCGCGCAATGCGACGATCGCGGCCCCTCAACGGCCCTTGCAGAGCACAGGCGGCCGGATCCGCACAGCGCTGTCGGCTGTTTCAGGCCGCCCGCTCCCGGGCGATGGCCCGGTAACCGATGTCACGTCGATAGTAGCAGTCCTGCCAGTGGATCCCCTCGATCGCGCGGTAGGCGAGGGCCTGGGCTTCCGAGACGCTGTTGCCCAAGGCCGTGACACAGAGCACACGGCCGCCGCTGGTCAAGACCGCCGATCCCTCCGGCTTGGTGCCGCCATGGAAGACCTTGGTCCCGGGGGGCAGTTGATTGTCCAACCCGGAGATGGAGCGGCCGACCTCGTATCGATCGGGATAGCCGCCCGCGGCCATCACCACGCCCACTGCGGGTCGAGGATCCCAGGCAGCCGCCGTGCGATCGAGTCGACCCTCGACCGCGGCCAGACAGAGCTCGACGAGGTCTGATTCCAGGCGCATCAGGAGTGGCTGCGTCTCCGGATCCCCCAGCCGGCAGTTGTACTCGAGGACCTTGGGTGTCCCATCGGGTGAGATCATGAGTCCGGCATAGAGAAAGCCGACGTACTGGATGCCCTCGGCGCTGAGTCCGGTGACCGTCGGCTCGATCACCTCGTGCATGATGCGCTCGTGGACGGCCGGGGTCACGATGGGTGCGGGCGAATAGGCGCCCATCCCGCCGGTGTTGGGCCCACGATCGCCATCGTCGCGCGCCTTGTGGTCTTGTGAGGTGGCGAGCGGCAGGATATGCGCGCCGTCGACCATGACCATGAAGCTCGCCTCCTCGCCGGTCAGCCATTCCTCAATGACCAGCCGTTTGCCGGCGCTGCCGAATCGCCTGACGCTCAGCATGTCGAGCACTGCCGCCTCGGCCGCCGCCAGATCCTCTGCCAGGATGACGCCCTTGCCGGCCGCGAGGCCATCGGCCTTGATGACGATCGGGGCACCCACCTGTCGGAGATACTCGAGGGCGGGCGCGGGTTCCGTGAAGACGTCGTAGGCCGCCGTGGGGATCCGATGTCGCGCCAGGAAGTCCTTCGTGAATGCCTTGGAGCCTTCGAGCTGCGCCGCGACCCTGCGCGGGCCGAAGCACCGCAGACCGGCAGCCTCGAAGGCGTCGACGATGCCCGCGACCAGGGGCGCCTCGGGGCCGATGATGGTCAGACCGATCGCCTGGTCTGTCGCGAACTGCACCAGGGCAGGAACATCCTCGGACGCGATCGGCACATTCTCGACATGGGGTTCCTGGGCGGTCCCGCCGTTACCCGGTGCCACGAAGACACGCTCCGCCAGAGGCGACCGCGCGGCCTTCCAGGCAAGGGCATGCTCGCGTCCGCCGCTGCCGACGATCAGGATCTTCATAGGCGCTTGCTTCCTTCAGCCGAACGAGATCACGCCGCGCCGGCTCGACTGGATGAACTGGACGATCTGTTGCGTCTCGGGGCCGGGGTAGTCCTGCTCGGCGCGCACCAGGGCCTGCGGCAGTCGCAGGCCGGAGCGGAAGATCAGGCGATAGGCGCCCTTGATCCGGTCACGCTGCTCCGGGGAGAAGCCGGCCCGGCGCAGGCCCACGACGTTCAGACCAACGATTCGTGCACGGTGACCGTCGGCCAACGCGAACGGCGGCACGTCCTGGGGTACGCCGGTAACCCCGGCGACCATGGCGTATGCCCCGATCCGGCAGAATTGATGAACCGCGACCTGCCCCGAAATGAAGGTGCGGTCCTCGATCTCGACATGACCGGCCAGCGTGGCGGTGTTGGCGAAGATGTTGTGGTCGCCGACGATGCAGTCGTGACCCGCATGCGAGAAGGCCATCCAGTAATTGTGACTGCCGATGCGCGTGCCCGCCTCGGACTTGAGGCCGCAGCTGATGTTGACGCCTTCCTTGAAGTCATTGTGATCGCCGATGACCAGCGGTCGGGCCAGCTCCGGCCGATAGCCGAGATCCTGGGGCGCGGACCCGAGCGTCACCCCATGACAGACCTGGTTGTGGGCCCCCATGTGGGTCAGGGCGAAGATGCGCACGCATGACTCGATCCGACAGCCCTCGCCGATCACGGCCCCGGACTCGATGATCGAGTAGGGCCCGACACTGACCGTCTCGTGCAGGTCGGCGCCCTCTTCGATGATGGCAGTAGGATGGATTGCCATGGTTGACCTTCTGGCGAGACTCATCCGCAACCACGCCTTGCCAGAGCGTGTTGCCCGAGGCGAGGCTGAGCGCACCGCTAAACGACGCCTTACACTCCGGACGCGGCTTCGCCTCAGTGTCTGAAATGACGCATGCCCGTGACAACCATGGCCATGCGGTGCTCGTTGGCCGCGGCGATGACCTCTTCGTCACGGAGGGAGCCGCCGGGCTGGATGACGGCAGTGATGCCGGCCTCGGCGGCCTGATCGATGCCGTCGCGGAAAGGGAAGAAGGCGTCCGAGGCCATGACGGCGCCGGCCAACTTGAGACCGGACTGCTCGGCCTTGATGGCTGCGATTCGGGCCGAGTTGATCCGGCTCATCTGGCCGGCTCCCACACCAATGGTCATGCCGTTGCGTCCGTAAACGATGGCGTTGGATTTGACGAACTTGGCCACCCGCCAGGCGAAGAGGAGGTCGTCCAGCTCCTGCTGACTCGGCTCGCGCTCGCTGACGGTGCGCAGGGACTCGATCAGCCGGAGGTCCGCATCCTGTACCAGGAGCCCCCCGTTGACCCGTTTGAAGTCGAGACGATGCACCAGCTCGCTGTCCCAGGCGCCGCATTCGAGCAGACGGATGTTCTTCTTGGCCGCGACGGCTTCGCCCGCCCCGGGGCTCACGTGAGGCGCAATGATCACCTCGACGAACTGACGCTCGACGACGGCCCTGGCCGTCTCGCCGTCCAGCTCCTGATTGAAGGCGATGATCCCGCCGAAGGCGGATTCGGGGTCGGTGCTGTAGGCGCGCTCGTAGGCCTCGAGCAGGCTCGAGCCGAGGGCGACGCCGCAGGGGTTGGCGTGCTTCACGATCACACACGCCGGCGCTTCCGCGAATTGCTTGATGCATTCCAACGCGGCATCGGTGTCGGCGATGTTGTTGTAGGACAGGTCCTTGCCCTGCAGCTGGCGGGCGGTGGCGACGCTCTTCTCCGAGAGGCTGTGCTCCACGTAGAAGGCGGCGTTCTGGTGCGGGTTCTCGCCGTACCGCATGGACTGCTTGCGGCTGAGCTGCAGGCTCAGTGTTCGCGGGAAGGCCCCGGGCAGATCGACCGCGAGACGCGCACCCAGATGGTTGGCGATGGCCCCATCATAGCGCGCGGTATGCTCAAAGGCCTTCACCGCGAGATCGAAACGCAGGGCATCGCTCACGCCCCCATGCTCGGCGATCTCGGCAGCGACCCTCAGGTAATCGGCCGCATCCACCACGACGGTGACGCTGACATGGTTCTTGGCTGCCGCGCGGAGCAGGGTCGGTCCGCCGATGTCGATATTCTCGATCGCCGTCGCCAGGTCGCAAGACGGGTCGGCGACTGTCTCCTCGAAAGGATAGAGGTTCACCACGACGAGGTCGATCGTCTTGATCTCGTTTTCACGCATGACCCTGTCGTCGACCCCGCGCCGACCCAATATCCCGCCATGGATGCGTGGATGCAGCGTCTTGACCCGGCCCGCCATCATCTCCGGGAAGCCGGTGTAGTCCGAGACCTCGATCACGGCGATCTCATGCTCGGTCAGCATGCGGGCGGTCCCGCCGGTCGAGAGGATCTCGACCCCGCTGTCCGCGAGGCCGCGGGCGAACGCGATCAGGCCGGTCTTGTCGGAGACGCTGATCAGGGCGCGATGAATGGGTTCCATTTGGATCGATCCGGCTCGTCTGATCTGGGGGACTGGGTTCGGGTCAGCGGTCGCGCGCAATCCCATAGCCACGGAGACGTTTTCGCAGGGTCGCCCGCGTCAAGCCGAGCATTTTCGCGGCAAGGCTCAGGTTCCCGTTCGTGTGCTTCAGAACGGTCTCGAACAGCGGGCGCTCGACCTCTTCGATGACGAGCTCGTAGAGATTGCTCACCTGATGCCCCGCCATGTTCTCGAGGTAGAAACCGAGTGCGTCCTGTACGCACTTGCTCAAGGGGTCGGTACGATCGGCCTCGACGACCTTCAGCTCGGTCGACTGCGACGGTTTTACGCTGTCCAATGCGGCTGTCTTCATGCTGCTCGATTCTCCTTTTCGGGGCCTGGGTCGAAGAACGCGGCCACTTGAGACAACTGCTCGGCCACGGTTTCCGTCCGGTTGATCCTTTCTCTAAAAGCTGCCGCACCCGGCAAGTGCCCGCAGTACCAGGCGATGTGCTTCCGGGCAATGCGCAAGCCGTCTTGGGTGCCGTAAAACAGGTATAGCGCCTCGAGGTGCTCGCTCAGGAGCGCCTGGACCCATCGCCTCGGCGGCTGGACCGGGAGGGTCCCCGAAGCAAGATAGGCCGCGACGTCGCGGAAGAGCCAGGGCCGACCCCGGGACGCGCGCCCGATCATAATAGCATCGGCGCCGGTGCAGTCCAGAACCTCTTTCGCCCTCTGGGGGCTTGCGATGTCGCCATTCGCAATGAGAGGAATCGGCACCCTCTCGCGAATCGAGCGCACTGTCTCGTGCTCCGCCGGCACAGCGTAGTTGCAGGCGCGCGTCCGGCCGTGCACGGCCAGCGCGGCGATCCCGCTCTCCCAGGCGATCTGAGCGATGCGCAGTGCGTTGCGGGTCTCCGGCGTCCACCCGGTGCGGATCTTCAGGGTGACTGGGACCTCGACGGCAGCCACGACGGATGCGAGGATTCGCCCGACCAGGACCTCGTCCCTCAGCAGCGCCGATCCAGCGGCCCGATGGCAGACTTTTTTGGCTGGGCAGCCCATGTTGATGTCGACGATGTGGGCCCCGCGCTCGACATGGACCCGGGCCGCCTCGGCCATTGCGATCGGATCCGTGCCGACGATCTGTACCGAGACGGGCCCGCCCTCTCCGCGATAATCGAGACGCCGTATCGATTTCCGGGTGCCCCACAGCGCCGTGTTCGACGACACCATCTCCGCCACGGCAAGGCCCGCGCCCAGGCGCCGACACAGCGTGCGGAAGGGGCGATCACTGATCCCGGCCATCGGCGCGAGGATCAGATTGTTCTCGAACCGGTATGGGCCGATGGTGAAGTGGCATCTCTCTTGCGCAGTCATCGTCGCAGCCCGCTGATGAGGGCCCAGTCCTCTCTCACCCGCGCGGGTGCGAGCAGGACCGCGCCGGCATAGGCGCGGCTGACCGCCTCCACCTGCCCCGCCAGCACCCCGGAGATCGCGAGCCCGCCCCCCGGGCGCAGGGCTCGCGTCAGCCGGGGCGCCAACTCGATCAGCGGTCCGGCCAGGATGTTCGCGACGGTGACATCGACGCTCAGGCCCGGGAGCTCGTCCGGGCGATAGATCGAGATCCGGTCGGCGACCGCGTTGGCAAGAGCGTTGTCGCGGGTCGCCTCCAGGGCCTGGGGATCATGGTCGACCGCGATCGCCGCCGCGGCGCCCAGTCGAAGCGCCGCGATGGCTAGAATCCCGGAGCCGCATCCGTAGTCGAGAACCGTCCTGCCGGCCAGCGGGACATGGTCGAGCCATTCCAGACAGAGAGCCGTGGTGGCATGCTGACCTGTCCCGAAGGCCAACCCCGGATCCAGCATGACCACGCGCGCGTCGCGGTCATCCGGGGCCTGACCGTGCGGGCAGACCCAGAGGCGGCGGCCGAAACGGGTGGGCTTGAAGGTATCGAGCCAGACCCGTTCCCAGGCCTGATCGGCGATCCGCTCGACCGACGGGTTCGTCCCGAGCTCGCGCGCCAGCGCGTCGACCAAGGCCTCGCCGCTTGCGTCCGCCGTGAACAGCGCGGAGACCCTGACCCGCGTCCACAGCGGCGTCTCGCCCGGACCCGGCTCGAGCTGCGGCTCGTCGCCGGCATCCGCGAGGGTAACCGACAGCGCGCCCGCCTCGTCGAGTCTCGAGGCGATCCGCTCGGCTTCGGGCCCGTGTGCCTCGATCGACAGCTGCAGCCAGGGCATCTAAACCGCGTCCGGCATGAGGTGCGATCTGTCCATCTGGGCTCGACCCTGCGTGAGTCCAAGGGCGCCCTGGCGGACGCGGATCAAGTCTGTCATTCGTAGCTCGATACCCGTCGCATCTGGGTTTTGCATTCAGCGAGTTGCGCTTGATCGTGGGCGAGAAGCAGGGCGCGACGAGGAGTGCCAGCGGGCTCTGTCGCGCGGAGTCGCAACGCGGCCATCGGGTGCGAGAGGCATGCATCGCGGCGGACAATCCATATCTGACGGGCATGAGCCGCGTCTTGACACGGCATTCGCCTGACCCAAGGCTGAGCTCGCCTCAGCGAAATGCATGTCGTCCAGAAGGCGGCTCAGCTCTGCATGCCGAGCTTCTTCTCCAGATAGTGGATGTTGGCGCCGCCGGCCAGGAAGGCGCCGTCGCTCAGGATCGAGCGCTGCAGCTTGATATTGGTGTTGATGCCGTCGATCACGGTCTCACGCAGGGCGTTGCACATCCGGGCGATCGCGGCATCCCGGTCTTCGCCGTGGGTGATGAGCTTGCCGATCATGGAGTCATAGTATCGCGGTACCGTGTAGCCGGAATAGATATGGGTCTCGAGTCGGACGCCGGGACCACCGGGGGCATGAAACTCTGTGATCTTCCCTGGGCTGGGCATGAAGGTCTCGGAGTCCTCGGCATTGATGCGGCACTCGACCGCGTGCCCGCGGATCTGGACGTCGTCCTGGCAGTAGCGTAACGGCTCGCCGGCAGCGATCAGGATCTGCTCCTTGACGATATCGATGCCCGTGATCATCTCCGTGACCGGATGCTCGACCTGCACGCGCGTGTTCATCTCGATGAAATAGAAGCAGCCGTCCTCGTAAAGGAACTCGAATGTGCCGGCACCCCGATAACCGATGGTCCGACAGGCCTCAGCGCAGCGCTCGCCGATCTCGCGCCTTTGTGCCTCGGTGATGCCGGGGGCCGGGGCCTCTTCCAAGACCTTTTGGTGACGGCGCTGCATGGAGCAGTCGCGCTCGCCGAGATGGATCGCATTGCCCAACTGGTCGGCGAGCACCTGGAACTCGATATGCCGCGGGTTCTCCAGATACTTCTCCATGTAGACCATGTCGTTGCTGAAGGCTGCGGCAGCCTCGGCCTTGGTCAGTGAGATGGCATTCAATAAGGTCGCTTCGGAATGGACGACCCGCATCCCACGTCCGCCGCCGCCGCCGGATGCCTTGATGATGACCGGGTAGCCGATCTCGCGCGCGATTGCCAGGGTGCGCTTCTTGTTGTCGTCGAGAGGGCCATCGGAGCCGGGCACGCAGGGGACGCCCGCCGTCCTCATCGCCGTGATGGCGGAGACCTTGTCGCCCATGAGGCGGATCGTCTCGGGTCTGGGCCCGATGAAGATGAAGCCCGAATGCTCGACGCGCTCGGCGAAGTCGGCATTCTCCGAGAGGAAACCGTAGCCGGGATGGACGGCCACGGTGTCCGTCACCTCGGCGGCGCTGATGATGGCCGGTACGTTGAGATAGCTGTGCAGCGAGGACGCCGGACCGATACAGACCGACTCGTCGGCGAGGAGGACATGCTTGAGGTCGCGATCCGCCTCGGAGTGCACCGCGACCGTCTTGATGCCGAGCTCGCGACAGGCGCGCAGAATCCGCAGCGCGATCTCGCCCCGGTTGGCGATCAGGACCTTCTCGATCATTGCAGCCATGGCGGAGGTGTCTTTGTTCAAGGAGGCCGGCGCGACTGGCGGCGCGGCCCGCTGGTTGGGCGGAGCGGTCCGCCTTTATTCGATCACGAACAGCGGCTGATTGTATTCAACCGGTTGGCCGTTCTCGACGAGGATCCGTCTCACCGTTCCACCCTGCTCGCATTCGATCTGGTTGAGGATCTTCATCGCCTCGATGATGCAGAGGGTCTCGCCGGCCTGGACTGTCTGCCCCTCCTCCACGAACGGCTTGGAACCCGGCGAAGGGGCTCGATAGAAGGTCCCAACCATGGGCGAGCGGACGATCTCCCCGTCCATGGCTTCGAGCTCCTCATCCTCGTCAACGGCGCCCGCCGTCGCTGGGCCCGCGACCGGAGCCGCGGCCATGGGTCCCGCCTGAGGCATGTACAGCGGCATCGTCGCGCTGCCTTGCCGGCTGATGCGAACCGACTCCTCTCCCTCGTGGATCTCGATCTCGGCGACGTCGGATTGCTCCAACAGCTCGATCAGCTTTTTGACCTTGCGGATGTCCATACTCAATGGCTCTCGTTCGGTTGGTCTTGCGCCAGGCGGCCAAGCGCGGCGCGCAATGCGAGCCTATATCCCTCGGCGCCGAGCCCGCTGATCACGCCGACGGCGATGTCGGAGAAGTAGGAGTGCGCACGGAATGGCTCGCGGGCGTGGACGTTGGACAGATGGACCTCGATAAAGGGGATCCCGACCGCGAGCAGGGCGTCGCGAAGCGCGACGCTGGTATGCGTGAAGGCGGCGGGGTTCAAGATGATGAAGCGGACCTGCTCGCTCGTGGCCCGCTGGACGGCATCGACCAGCACATGCTCGGCGTTAGTCTGAAGGAACTCCAGCGTCAACCCGGCCGCCCGCGCCATCTCCTCCAGGCTTTGGCGGATATCCGCTAGGGTTGCACGACCGTAGTGTGCCGGCTCCCGGGTACCGAGAAGATTGAGATTGGGTCCGTTCAGAACCAGGATCGCGGCCATCCGGTCAACTCGCTCTATGTCGATCGGCCACCAGAGTAGCCGCCGATCCGATTGGGAATAGCGGAAAATCGCGCCGAATTGTGCGGATTTTACGCGATCATGTCCAGCTAAGAGGCTTCCTCCGACGGCGCTCCGTGCCCCGCTGCGTTGATCAGTCCGCCGAGCTGCCGCTCGAGCTCTGCGGCCGTGATCTCTCCGGTGCGACTGAAGACACGCCGCCCGCGGCGATCGAAGATCACCGTGAAGGGGAGCCCCTCCACCCGGTTACCGAGTCGCCTCGAGAGGGCCACCGCCTCGGGGTTGGCGATCAGGATGGGGTAGTTGACCGGGTATCTGGCGACGAACTCAGCCACGTCCTCGAGGCGGTCCACGGCGATTCCGACAACCTGCACACCGGCCTTGCCGAGCGTCTCCTGCGCGTGAATGAACAACGGCATCTCGCGCACGCAGGGTGGGCACCAGCTTGCCCAGTAATGGATGACCAGGATCTTGCCGGACCAAGCGCCGCTCTGGACCTCGTGTCCTTCGGTGTCGGTCAGCCGAAAGTCGGGCAGAGTCTGGAGTTGGGCGGCGCCTGACAACTCCGCATTTGGCAGGGGCTCGCTCAACCAGCGTTGGCCCAGCACCGCGATTCCGACGCTGATGCCGCCGGCGAGCACCGCCACGGCTCCGACCTTGAGCGGGCTCATGGCGCGGCCCTGCGCAGATGCTCGACGAAGGCATCCGCGGACTTGAAGCCAACCATGCGGTAGCCCTTGAGCTCGCTCCCTGAGGTGTCGAAGAAGAGGATGGCCGGTGGCCCGGGGATGCCGAAGCGACCCTGCATCAGGGCCCGATCCTCGGCGTCGCTGGCGGTCACGTCCGCTTGCAACAGCACGAAGCGGCTCATCTCGGAGATCACCGCCGGATCGCTGAAGGTGTAGCGCTCCAGCTCCTTGCAGGTGACACACCAGTCGGCATAGAAGTCGAGCATGACCGGCTTGCCGATCTCGCCCGCCTTCGCGATCTCCCGATCGAGATCCTCGACCGTCTTGATGCGTGCGAACGTCGCCTCCGCCGCGACCCCGCCCCCGCCGCCGACGGCGAGTCCGCGCAGCGGCTGGACCGTGTCCTTGCCCCCTGCCGCGGCCCCGAGCAGCATCAAGGCGCCATAGATGAGCAGGAAGACCCCGAGGCCCTTCCAGAGCTTGCTCCAGCCACTGCTGTCGGGCGGCAGTTGGGTCAGCGCACCCATGTAGACTGCCGAGCTGATCAGGAGCAGACCCCACAAGACCATGGCGACCGCCGGCGGCAGGATGCGCTCGAGCATGAAGATGGCGACTGCGAGCAGGGCGACGCCGAAGACGGCCTTGACCGCGTCCATCCAAGCTCCAGCGCGCGGCAGCAGCTTGCCCGCCGAGGTGCCGATCACGATCAGGGGTGCGCCCATCCCCATGCTGAGCGCGAACAGCGCGATGCCGCCTAGGACGGCGTCGCCGGTCTGACTGATGTAGATGAGTGCCCCGAACAGAGGCGGCGCAACGCAAGGGCCCACGATGAGTGCAGAGAGCAGACCCATGATGGCCACGCCGATCAAGGTACCGCCCTCCTGTTTGTTGCTGATCTCGGCGAGCTTGGACTGGAGGCGCGATGGCAGCTGCAGGTCGTAGAAACCGAACATGGACAACGCGAGCAGCACGAAGACCATTGCAAAGGCGCTGAGGATCCAGGGGTTCTGGAAGGCCGCCTGCAGGTTGGCGCCGAACAGGCCTGCCAAGACCCCGATCACCGTGTAGGTCAAGGCCATAGCCAGGACGTAGGCGACCGAGAGCATGAAGGCCTTGCGTGTCGTGATGCCGGGTCCCTGTCCGGCGATGATACCGGAGAGGATTGGGATCATGGGGAAGACGCAGGGGGTGAGGGCGAGCAGCAGGCCGAAGCCGAAGAAGGCCGCGATCACCACCCAGATTCCGCTAGTCGCGAGGACCGAGGCGATCCGGTCCTGCTCCGAGACGGGTTCATCGGCGCCGCTCCGGGCGGTTGGGGGGGCTGACCGGACGGCCGCGGCGCCGGCCGTCGGGAGGGCCGTTGTCACCGTTGTCTCGGGCAGGGTCAGCTTGACCCGCCGCGTCTGCGGGGGATAACAGATTCCGATCTCCGCGCAGCCTTGATACTTCGCGACGAGGGTGATCTCGGTTGGCTCACCGGATCCGCGTAGCAGCGGCACGGTCAAGTCGACGCGATCATGGTAGACCTCGACATCGCCGACGCTGCCGTCCGGGAGGATCGAATCTTTCTTGATGTCGCCCGCAGGGCGCTTGAAATCGCCGATTGCGGCCGTTGGGGCGTTCTCCAGTGCTATCTCGAGCAGGTGGCCGTAGAGGTAGGTCTCGGGAGCGATGTCCCAGGTCAACTGGAGCTCGTCGGGGCCGGCGACCTCGGCAGCGAAGCGGAACGCCTCCTCGGCGGGCAGGATGTCGTCATCCGTGCCGAGGCCCAACGTTTGGCCGAATCCCGCCAAGCCGTTGAGGGATTGCTCGCCTTCAATCGCCGACCCGCCGGGGTCCGCCGCCGCGGCGGGCTGAGCGGACTCGTCTGACGCCGTGGATACCTCCGTCAGGGCGGGCAGCTCGAGCAAGATCCGCTGCCGATGCGGGGGATAGCACAGGCCCGCGTCGGCGCAGCCTTGCGAGGTGGCTTCCAGGGTCAGGATGTTCTCGGCCCCGGTCGAACGGGCGACCGGCACGCGAATCTCGACGCTGTCACGATAGATCTGCACCTTGCCGAAGAACTCGTCCTCCTTCGTCTCCGCCGCCGGCAGGCTCGGGGCGCCGGTCGACATACCCGCTGTGTCCGTCTCGAAGCCGAACTTGCTCTGGTACATGTAATAGCCATCGGCAATCTCCCAGCGCACTCGGACCCTGTCGGGTCCGTCGGCCGCGCCGGAGATCCGGAAGGCCTGATCAGGCAAGAGGAATTCATCCTCGGCCATGGCAGGAGCCGATAGGCCGCCGGCGAGAAGCCAGGTCAGGGCCAAGACACCGAACGGGCGGGGTGCGCCGGTCGACCAGGGCCGACTTCGGCGACGCTTGTTCTGGTCGGCACCCACGTGCATGGTCGCGGGTCGCGGCGTCTCGACTGCGGGCCCGGCGGAGGAGCTTAGTCGTCGTTGTTGGTGCATGTCGTTACCCAGCTCAGATAGTCGGGGAGTCCCTCGGTGATCGGGACCGCGATGATCTCCGGCACCGCGTAGGGATGCAATTGGCGCAGTCGTCCGGTCAGTGCCGCGACGCGCTCGACCGTGGTCTTGATCAAGGCCAAGACCTCGGGATCGCGCTGCATCCGACCTTCCCAGAGGTAGATCGAGGTGATGCCGGGCATCAGGTTGACGCAGGCGGCAAGTCTTTCCTGGATCAGGTGCTCCGCAATCCGGAGCGCGGTGTCCTGATCGGGGCAGGTGCACAGGATCAATCGGTGACTTGGCGTCATGCTAACGGGTCCTTGATCGAATCGCGCCATGAGGATCTCCGAATCGCCGGGGCTGAGCAATCCGCCGCAGCCGGGGCCATCGGGATGCGTCTCGGGCAGGGGCCGTCTCGGATGCGTCCGTCGCCAAACCGATCCGATCGAAGGCCAGACGGCATTTCATCGTGACCAGGGTTGCACTATCCTGCATCCGATGCGGGTTCTTCTACCACCGTGCTCATCGGTCATATCGGCGTCAGCCGACCGACCGAACGACTCCTGGGACCATCGTCGTGCCTGTTTTGCTTCTGCTTGTCGGCCTGCCGTTGCTCGAGCTGTACGTCCTGATCCGGGTCGGCTCCGAGATCGGGGCGTTTCCCACCATTGCCCTCTCCGTCCTCACTGCCGTGATCGGGACCTGGCTGGTCCGACGCCAAGGCTTCGGCCTGCTGCTGCGGGTCCGCGAGATGGCCGACCGAGGCGAGATTCCGGCCCTTGAAATGCTGGATGGTGCGCTCCTCATCGTGGCAGGACTCTTTCTGCTTCTGCCGGGCTTCATGACGGACGCCGCCGGCTTCTTGTTGCTCGTCCCGGCCTTGCGAAAACGGCTCGTCGGGCGGGCCGTCCACGTGATTCCGGCCCGTCCGCATGGCTCCCTCAAAGGGGAAGACCGCCCCCGGATCATCGAGGGCGACTATCGGCGCGAGGATTGACGGCGCGTGTGACCTCAAGCCTCGAGCGGCGCGCGGCGATCAGGCCTGGTGGATTGTCCGGATCGAGCCGCGGCCGAGGCGGTGTTGCAGGATCCCGAGTCTTTGGCTCGTGACGCCCCCCAACCGGTTCAAAACGGCGCTCCGCGTGGCGCTCAGCGCTTGACAGGTGATGATTTGGCTCTACTATTAGCACTCGTCTGAGTTGAGTGCTAACAGTCTGGCCAGGCCTGCTCGGGTGCACTTCAAACCTGTCAACTGCACGAGGAGATCCCCTAATGAAGATTCGCCCCCTGCACGACCGCGTCGTTGTCCGTCGTATGGAAGAAGAGCGTACGACCGCCGGCGGCATCGTGATCCCGGATTCTGCGACCGAGAAGCCGATCCAGGGCGAGGTCATCGCCGTCGGCAAAGGCAAGATTCTCGACAATGGAGAG
>Ga0316577_10000176_pt1 | contig 20573 bp, 20 predicted proteins | sample S5NA_FD_203073 | JGI IMG/M metagenome (GOLD analysis project Ga0316577, IMG submission 203073) | Rhizosphere microbial communities from salt marsh grasses in Alabama, United States - S5-7_050615r2r1 | ecosystem: Host-associated > Plants > Roots > Rhizosphere | place: USA: Alabama | collected... | reverse complement strand
GTCGCCGCCATCACGGCCGTCGGCTTCTTCACCGATCGCGTGGAAACCGCCATGGCCCGGCAAGGCGGCGAGCTGATCGCGTCGGACCTTGCCCTCGAGTCCTCCACGCCGCTGCCCACCGAATATGGCGCGCAGGCCGGCCAAGAAGCGCTGGCCACTGCAGGGACTATCGAGTTTCGGAGTGTCGTCGTGGGCGAGCAGGGTCCCCAGCTCGTCCAGGTCAAGGCGGTGGACGCGGGCTACCCGATGCGCGGCCATCTCAAGATTCGCGATGGATTCGACCAGCCGGACCGAGAGGTTGGGTCGGGACCGTCCCCAGGTGCGGTCTGGGTCGAGGCGCGCCTCCTTCGGCTGCTCGGGGCCGATCTCGGGGATCCCGTGGCTCTCGGGAAGTCTCAGCTTGCGATGGGGGCCATCCTGAGCTACGAGCCGGATCGCGGCGGCGCCTTCGTCGCTCTGGCGCCACGGGTCTTGATCAATCGAGCGGATCTGGAGGCAACCGGGCTGATCACCGAGGCGAGCCGTGCCGAGCATCGGCTGTTGGTGTCGGGCGAGGCGGCCGCCGTGGAGCGCTTCAAGAAGCGGGTCCTCGCCAATCTGCCGGCCGGTGTCCGACTGATCGACGGCAGCAGCGCCCGCCCCGAATTCGAGACGGCGGTCGAGCGGGCCTCGCGTTTCCTTCATTTGGCGACACTCGTCACCTTGCTGGTCGCGGGCGCGGCCATCGCACTCGCCAGTCATCGTTTCGTCGAGCGCCAGACCGACGCCGTCGCCGTCATGCGTTGTCTCGGTGCCCCCCACCATCTGCTCATGCGTGTCTTCATGCTCAGGTTGCTCCTGTTCGGACTCGCCGCCAGCCTGATCGGCTGTTTCCTGGGATGGGTCGGGCAGCTCGGACTCATGGCGATGCTGTCCGACTGGTTCGCGACGGATCTGCCGGCAGCTTCACTGTCGCCCGTCTTGGTCGGCGTCGCCACAGGCCTGGTCGCGCTCCTTGGCTTTGCGCTCCCGCCCTTGTTCCAGCTGGCCCAGGTCTCACCCCTGCGCGCCCTGCGTCGCGATCTCGGTGCGCCGCGGGGGTCGGCGATCTTGACGGTGGTGGGTGCCGCAGCGGCACTGGCCCTCTTGATCGTCTGGCAGGCCGGCGACCTGCAGCTTGCCTGGAAGCTCCTGGCCGGTGTGTTGGGTGCGGTCGCGAGCCTGGTCGTCGCCGTCCTGTTTCTCGTGCATGTGGCTGGTGGACTCGCCGGGCGCGCCCGCGGCGTCTGGCGGCTGGGGCTGGCCGCGCTGGCGCGACGTCCCGCCGGGGCGGTCTTGCAGATCTCCGGGTTGGGGCTCGGCATCCTGGCGTTGCTGGTGCTCGCGGTCGTGCGCGTCGATCTGCTGCGGACCTGGCAGGAGAGCCTACCCGAAGGCGCTCCGAATCACTTTCTGATCAACATCCAGCCGCAAGACGTCGAGCCACTGCGCGAATTCCTGAGTGCATCGGGTATCGACGAGGCCGGGATCTATCCGATGGTCCGCGGCCGGCTAGTGCGGATCAATGACCACGCTGTGGTCCCGTCGGATTATGCGAATCCGCGGGCCGAGCAGCTCGCCTCGCGCGAATTCAACCTCAGTCATGGTGTCGTGCTTCAGTCCGACAACCGGATCCTCACCGGTGACTGGTGGGGCGAGGCCGGGGCATCGCCCCAGTTCTCGCTCGAGCAGGGCGTTGCCGAGACGCTCGGCATCTCATTGGGCGACCAGATCGCATTCCTGGTATCCGGGCGCGAGCTGAGCGCCCCGGTCACCAGTCTGCGCCAGGTCCAATGGGACAGCTTCAACGTCAACTTCTTCGTGATCGCGTCCCCGGCGCTCCTCGGCTCGGAGCCAGCGACCTACATCACCAGCTTCTTTCTGCCCGAGGACCGCGAGGCCATGATTCCGGATCTGGTGAGGCAATTCCCGAGCGTCACCCTGCTCGATGTGGATGCCTTACTCAGCCAGGTGCGGCAGGTCGTCGAGCGCGGCGTGCTCGCCGTGGAGTACGTCTTTCTGTTCACCCTTGCAGCCGGGATTCTCGTCATGTACGCCGGGATCCAGGCCAGCCTCCAGGAACGCCGACTCGAGCATGGCATCCTGCGTACGCTGGGGGCGGGGCGGCGGACACTCCTGCTCAGCCTGGCGGTCGAGTTCACCGCTGCCGGTGTCTTGGCCGGACTGTTGGCCTCCATCTTCGCGGAGCTGACTGGCTGGCTTCTGGCCGAGCAGCTGTTCGCACTGGAATTCAGCTTCAACCCCGCTGTATGGGGAGTCGGGGTCTTCGGCTCCGGGCTCCTGATCGGTGTCGCTGGAACGCTGGCGACCTATCCGCTCCTCATTCGCCCGCCTCTGCAGACCTTGGCGAGGGCAGCGTAGGCGTCGCCGAAGGCCTCCCGTCCCGCTCGAACCCCGTCCCCTCCAGCACCGTCAAGCCGCATCGGACGGGTCAGCGAATCGATCCTTTGGTGGGGAGCGAACGGCCCCGGGGCGTGCGCCGCTCATGGGCGGCGGGTGCCCCGATCGGTTGGACACAAAAAAGGCGGGTCACCCCGCCCGTGTCGACACGTCGAATCAGACTCAGGCCTTGACCCAGTCCTCGAAGTTGTCCGTGTTCTTCTCTTCCCCGTCGCTGAAGCCGGCTTCGTAGGCCTCCGTGATCCGCTGCTCCTCGCGTTTCGGGTTCTGCAGGAAGCCGCACTGCCAGCCTTGGATATACTCGTCGTCGACCCCGAGTTGCTCCATCTTGGTCACGGCATCATAGTAGAACTGATTCATGTCTGGTCTCCGGACTCGTTCGTTAGCGAAGGCTCAGATCAGGCGAGCCTGGCCTTCGAGTGTCTCGTTGGTGTGGATGGCTCCGGGCGCAGCGACCCGGATCCCCGGGGGGTCCTCTCCAGTCTCGTGTAGAGCCTTGCCCGCGCGTCGGGCCGGATCGTGGGGACGAGAAGGGCAATAAGAATACAGCGTTTTTCTTATGTGTGACAAGATCATCGCGGCTTCAGCCAGATTCGAGAGCGGCTCCTGGTCCGGCGACCGTCTTGTGAAGTGTGGCGCGAAAACCCACTTTCCCCCTGTTGTTGGCTGAATCGCGCGGCCCTGCCGCCCGGCCTTGAGAGGAAGACGAATCACCATGCGCCCGTCCCAGTTGCTCCGCGTATTGGAGCGCGAGTTCTCGAGTACCGCGGAAGGTCACCACACCCCAGTCATGCTCTGGGGGCCCCCGGGTGTGGGGAAGTCTCAGATGGTCGCTCAGATCGCCGAGCGTCACGGCGTGCCCATGCTCGACATCCGCCTGTCACAGATGGAGCCGAGTGACCTGCGCGGGATCCCCTTCCGAGCAGGAGACCGGGTCGAGTGGGCGATCCCCGCGATCCTCCCCGATGCGGAACGCCATGGGCCAGCCGGCATCCTCTTCCTCGACGAGATCACCTCGGCGCCTCCTTCAGTGTCGGCGGCGGCGTACCAATTGATCCTGGACCGCCGTCTCGGCGACTACCGGGTGCCGGAGCGTTGGGCGATCTTCGCGGCGGGCAATCGCCAAGGCGACCGGGGCGTGACCTACAGCATGCCCGCGCCGCTCGCCAATCGCTTTTCGCATTTTGAGGTCGAGACCCATCTTGACGACTGGGTCGCCTGGGCCTATGCGCAGGGCATCGACGAGCGGGTGATCGCCTTCCTGCGCTTTCGTCCTGAGCTTCTGTTCGACTTCGACCCGGCTCACAATCCGGTCGCCTTCCCGTCGCCGCGCTCCTGGGAGTTTGCCCATCGCTGTCTCAAGAAATTCGAGGACCTACCGGAATTGTTGCAGGGCACCCTGCAGGGGTGTGTCGGGCCAGCCGCTGGGATCGAGGTAACGGCGTTCGTCAACAGCCTGGACCAGATGCCAGACCTGGACGCCATCCTCGCCGGAGAGACGGTCCCGGTTCCGCGTGAGATCGATCTGCAGTACGCGGTCGCCGCGGCTCTGGTGGGACGAGCCATCCGGGCCCAGGGACGCGCCGACAGGGAGCGGGTGATAGGTCACATCCTGGCCTATGCGGGGCGTTTTCCGGAGCGCGAGATGGGGGTCATGCTGGTATCCGACCTGCACCGGGCGGTCGGCAACAGCCTCTTCGAGGTCCCGGCCTTCGCCGACTGGGCGCAGGTCGTCGCGGACGTGATGCTCTATGAGTGACGGAGGCCGGAGGGCTCTGGGATCGGATTCGGATCTGCGGGCCATCGAAACCAAGCTCGCTGCAGCGCGCACGCGGCTGATCCTGGACAAGCCGTTTCTCGGTGCCCTGGTCCTGCGTCTGCCGATGCATGCCTCCGATCCCGATTGGTGCCCGACCACCGCGACCGATGCACGTGCGTTCTATTTCAACCCCGAGTATATCGGGGGCCTGAGCCTCGCTCAGACCCAGTTCATGCTCGCGCACGAAGCCCTGCACTGCGCCCTGTCGCATTTCGCGCGGCGCCAGCATCGGGTCAAGCGCAAGTGGGATCTCGCCTGCGACTACGCCATCAACCCCCTGCTGATCGATGACGGGCTCGAGGCCCCTCCCAACGCGCTCGTGATGCCGCCCTACAAGGGCATGACCGCGGAGGAGATCTATCCGCTCATCGAGGACGATGACCTGTCTGAGACGCTCGACAAGCATGCCTACGATCAGGAGAGCCAAGAGGGCGGCAGCCGCTCCGGGATGACGGAGAAGGATCTCGAGCAGCCCCATCCACCGAGCCAATCCCGGCCCGGTGAGGCTGCTGAAGACGCCGGGGGCGATCGCTCCGCCCGTTCGAGCGAGTCCGACGGGTCGGGCGGCCCCGCCGGCGAGCCTCAGCCCCTGACCCCGCACGAGCAGGAAACCCTCGCGGTGCAATGGCAGCAGCGACTCGCCGGCGCCGCCCAGCAGGCGCAGCAGGCCGGCAAGCTCGGCGGTGAGCTGGCGCGGATGATCGACCATCTGCTGCAGCCCCAGTTGCCCTGGCGAATGCTCCTCGCACGTTACATGACCGCCACCGCGCGCGACGACTACAGCTACGCCCGCCCATCAAGGCGCCAGGGGGATTTCATCCTGCCGAGTCTGCGCAGCCACCAGATGGATATCCTCGTCGCGGTTGATACTTCGGGTTCGATCAAGGATGCCGAGATGGAGGAGTTCGTCAGTGAGGTCGACGCGCTCAAGGGCCAGGTGCGCGCCCGCGTCACCCTCTTGCCCTGTGATGCCGCTCTGTGTGAGGGAGCGCCCTTCCGCTTCGAGCCGTGGGAGCAGTTGACGCTTCCGCGCGAGATCGGGGGAGGGGGCGGGACCAGCTTCCGGCCGGTGTTCCAGTGGGTTGCCCGAGAAGGCGTTCAGCCCGATCTGATGGTCTATTTCACCGATGCACAGGGCGATTTCCCCGCGGTGGAGCCGCCGTATCCGGTCATCTGGTTGGTCAAGGGCCGCGGGAGTGTGCCCTGGGGTCAGCGGATCCAACTGAACTGAGAGGAACGGAACTCCCGCTCTCGCATCGCGTCTGACGAACCCATGATGATCAGGACGTTGATCGCTCGTTCTCGGCGGCTGCTGCACGGGTTGCTGGCGCTCTTGCTCGTTGTACCCGCCGGCGTGCGCGCGGATGCATTCAGCCTTCCCGACATGGGAAACTCATCCGACAGCATGCTGACGCTGGCCGCTGAGGCGCGGCTGGGCAAGGCCTTCATGCGCAGCGTGCGCAACGCCTTGCCTGTGATGGACGATCCGCTCGCGACGAGCTATGTTGAGTCGCTGGGCGACGAGCTCGTTGCGACCGACCGGACCGCTGGTGGAAGCTTTCACTTCTTCCTGATCGATCAGCCCGTCATCAACGCATTTGCCGGACCCGGCGGCTATATCGGGGTGTATTCCGGTCTGCTCCTTGCGGCCGAGACCGAGAGCGAGCTCGCTGCCGTCATGGCGCATGAGATCGCGCACGTGACCCAGCGCCACCTCCTGCGCTCCTTTGAGGATCAGCGCAAGCTCAGTCTCCCGACTACCGCTTTGCTGGTGGCCGCGGCCATCCTCGGCGCCCAGGTTTCTGCAGATGCCGGCGCGGCGGCGATCGCGGGCGTCCAGGCCGCGGCGATCCAGCGGCGCATCAACTTCACCCGCGAGAATGAGAAAGAAGCGGATCGCGTCGGGATCCAGACACTGGTCGGGGCGGGTCATGATCCCTATGCGATGGCGGGTTTCTTCGAGCGCCTCTCGAAGGCGACGCGTATCTACGAAAATAACGCGCCGGACTTTCTTCGAACCCATCCTGTGACCGCCGACCGCATCGCCGATTCGCTCGGGCGCGCGGAGAGATTCGGGGCCCGGCAGCGTCCGGATAGCTTGCGCTTCCTGCTGACGCGCGCCAAGCTGCGCGAGCGGTCGTACCAAAGGGCCGAGCAATCGGTCGCGCACTTCCAGCAAACACTCCGTGAGGGCCGGTATCGCAGCGAGGTTGCCGAGCGCTATGGCTATGCCTTGGCCCTAGAGCACGCGCGCCGGTTCGCCGACGCCAAGCGCGAGAGCGATCGACTGCTGGCGGCTCACCCCAGCCAAGCCGAGCTGATCGTCTTGGATGCCAATCTCGACCTTGAGCTCGGCAACAGCGCGGACGCGCTCTCGCATCTCAAGCAGGCGGTGAGTCTGTTTCCCAGTCAATGGCCGCTGAGGATTGCCTATGCCGGGGCGCTCATGAAGGTCGGGCAGCCCGCGCGCGCCGTCGACGAGCTCAAGACCATCGCCAGGGTCCGTCCGGGCAATGCCATGCTGTACGAGCTGATCGTGGAGGCCGCCATCAAGGCTGGCGATCAGGCAAATGTCGATCGGTTCCGGGCCGAGAAGCTCTATACGGAGGGGGATCTCGAGCCGGCCATCCGGCATCTTGAGCTGGCCTTGCGTCGCAGGGGTGTCCCTTACCACGACGCTGCGCAGATTCAGGTCCGCCTCGATGCCCTGCGCGAAGAGGCGCGTGAAGAGAAGCGGCGGGGCGGCGATCCGCTGCGTGCGGCGGCCACTGACCCGAATTGAAGCGCGTTCCAAGTTTTTGGGGAGTACGGTACCATTGGTCGCGTTGAAACGTCGGTTCAGCATCGGATGAGCCGGACTGCAGCTTTTGCAAGCCCCGTGAAGAGGGTTCGGATGACTACGATGGTTTGGCGGCGCTTACCGCCTAAACCTCCGCGGGTCGGGTTTGTCTGGGAGCACCGCGTGTCTTTGCGACCGAGTCCGAATCCTGACCGATCAGCGGTACTCAAGGCCGGCCTTGCCTGTGGGAGACGCACGGTGCTCGTGTGATGTTTCCCCGGCCAATAAGGCTTTCGTCCGGCACCTTGCGAAGGACGTTCTTGAAGACGGTGATGGCCGTCGCATCCCAGTCAACCCAACCATGCTCCATAGGAGATGATCCATGATCGATCCAAAACGTCGAATCCTGCTCAAGGGTTCACTTGCCGCCGGGACCATCGGTGTCGCGGTCGGCGCCGGGCTGCTTTCCCCTAGCCTGGTCCTTGCTAACTGGAATCAGGCGGCATTTCAGGCGAAGGACCTTCCGGAGGCCCTCAAGAACCTGTTGGGCTCGGATGTCACCGAGACCAGCGACGACATCAAGATCAAAGCACCGGACATCGCTGAGAACGGGGCCGTCGTGCCGGTCACCGTCGAGACGGACATGGAAGACGTCAAATCGATCGCCATCATTGCCTCTGCTAACCAGACGCCCCTCATCGCCTCGTTCGACCTCGGTGACTCGGCCGTTCCGTTCGTTTCCACCCGGATCAAGATGGCCAAGACCGCGGACGTGGTCGCGGTGGTGCAGGCCGGCGACAAGCTCTATAGCGGTGCCAAGGAGGTGAAGGTCACGATCGGCGGCTGCGGCGGCTGAGCGTTGCGACCACCACCGCAGGACGAGGCATAGACACTAAACTTGAGGCAACCAGCGATGTCAGATATCAAAATCCGCGCCAAGCTCAAAGACGGCCAGACCGAGGTCAAGTGCTTGATGAATCATCCCATGGAAACCGGGCTCCGTAAGGACGAAAAGACCGGCGAGCTGGTTCCCGCACACTTCATACAGGAAGTCGTCTGCAAGGCCAAAGACCAGGTCGTGATGACCGCCAACTGGAGTGGTGGCGTATCGAAGAACCCCTATCTGGCGTTCAAGTTTACCGGCGGAGAGGTCGGGGATCCGATCGAGATCACTTGGACGGACAACAAAGGGGAGACCGAGAGCGCGGTCGAGAACATCAGTTGATTCTGCGAGCCGGCCTGATCGAGCACAGGGATGTGCGGGATGCTGCGTGAGGCAGCTGTTCGCGGGTTCGGCACCCGGCGACAGGCAACTGGCATGGACGCTCTGCGAATTGAGACTGAGATCACAAGCAAGCGGGCAGAACCCGGCGATGCGCCGTCCCGCGCCGCACACAAGGTCCCTCCTCGTCAGCAGGCGATGGCCTAAGGAAATGGGAAATCGATTGGCCATCCTGGCCAAGAATCAGCATGAAGAGCGAGAACGCGGTCTCCCGGCTCCTGCATTTTCAAGCGCTTGTGCGCTTGAAAACGGTAGGGCCATCCTGCCCTGCACGGGGAGCGCTGAATGGTTCCATAGGAGCCCCTGTCGGACTGAGGGGGATCGAAGCGAGGGAGTCGGAGAGCGAGGCCATTGCGTTCCGGTTTTGAGGCGCAGAGTGGGGGCGATGTGACGAACAAGCGGGGCGACGTGGACCATTCTCCCGCTTCCGTAGCCGATTCATCCTAAGCCCGACAGGCTCCTAGAGCGTCTGCTTGCCGCGCCGTGTCGCCCAAGCAGCTGAGTCTGGACCCTGAATCGACTGCCTTATGCGCGAGACCTGGGCAAGCGCATGTCGGTCCCCGATTGGTCCGCTGTACACCTTGGGCGCCCCTGCCGGACGGCGTCGAAAACGTTTGTAAGGCCAGACATATTGCTCGGGGCAGACCGAGACGCAGCGCTCGATCCCCCGGTTCAATGCGGTTGCCGCCTCGACATCGTCCTTGCTCGCGATCCCCTCGGGTGCCTGAATGCAGTGCATTCGGAAGCCATCGGCCCCGGCTAATCGTTCCGCGAACATGAAGATCACCGGCGCGCCGGTCCTGCGGGCAAGCCGATTGACCAGGAGCATGGTGAAGGCCGGTATCCCAAACAGGGGCGCAAATACCGCGCCCTTGTCGGCCTTCGGTTCCTGGTCCGGGAGGATGCCGACGTAGCTGCCCCGCTCCAGTGCCTGAACCAGCAGTCGTATTCCCCGCGCGGTGATCGGCGCGAGCGCGGCCCCGCTGCGCGCGCGAGCGGCGCGGATGAGGTCGTCGAGATATTTCTGCGGCTTGTAAAAGATCGCGGTCGGGCCCTGGGCGGCAAGGTAGAGACCGGCGAGCTCCCAGGCACCGAGATGCGGCGACAAGACGATGAGGCCCTGGCCGTTACGGCGCTTGAGCAGCTCGCCCCCCCGCACCTCGCGGACCAGCGACAAGACCTGTTCGGCCGGACGCAGCCAGAGGTAGGCAATCTCGAAATAGGTCTTACCAAATTCTCGCAGGTTGCGTTTGCGCATCTCTTTCTGAGCCGGTCGATCCAGATCCGGGAGGCAGAGTGCGATGTTGATCAGCGCGTTGTGCCGCTGTCGATTGGGCCAATACGCAATGAGCAGCCCCAGGCCGGACCCCAGACGGTGGAGCAGCCCTAGCGGCAACCGCCCGATGACACGCGCCAACCCACGTGCCATGGCGTCTTTCACCCGCACGCCGAGTGGATGTGCAACGGGTTGTGAGTCGCGGTCGAGGCCCAAAGCCAAACTCCTTGTGATCATGACGACCGGCCGGCATCTCTCGGGCGGGAACCCGTCCGCGGCCTCGCATCCGGAGGACAGTTCCGGGAGTTTTGCTAGACTGCGCGTCCGGGTCGACCACCAGAGACGCCTGTCTGGGGGCGACCATTGAAACAGTCACCACCAAAAGAGGAATGTCCGCGTGAACGACGACCTACCGAAATCCCTGACACCGCAAGAGGCATTCGAGATGCTCGAAGAGCATCCCCAGGCCGTTCTGGTGGACATCCGCTCCTCGATGGAGTTTTTGTTCGTGGGCCACCCCAAAGGTGCGGTGCATGTTCCATGGATTGACGAGCCGGACTGGGTCATCAATCCCCATTTCGTCACCGAGATCCGCAAGCTCTTACTCGGTGGCGCGGTCTGCGATCCGGGTGGGCCATGTGCGCCCGTGATCCTGATTTGCCGCAGCGGCAAGCGCTCGCTCGAGGCCGGCAAGGCCCTCACCCGCGACGGCCTCACGGCCGTCTATCACGTCGACGAGGGTTTCGAGGGCGATCTCGACGACCATCATCACCGCAGCACGCTGGGTGGCTGGCGCTTCCGCGGCTTGCCCTGGGAGCAGTGCTGACGCGCGGTCGATTCCGCGCGTCCCTGCGTCCTTTCAGGGGCTGCCTGCGCCAGCCCGTTCGGGCGGGGTGACGGCCGGCTTTCAGGGCTTCCGCGCCGGCGCCGCTCGTCGATCCTCCGAGTCGCCTCGACAGGTGCTCAACAGATCAAGCTGGCAGAGGATCTCTCGGGCTGCGCTTCGGCTTTGCGGCGCGCGCCTTCAGGCGTTGGCGACGATGCGCTGAACGCCGAGCTTGACGTCGACCGCGGTGCAGGCCGTACCGGGTCGAGCGTGGGCATCATGGCGGCGATCAACCAGTTGTTGCAGACTGATTCGATTCAGATAGTCGTAGATCCGATCGCTGAGGTCGTGCCACAGGTCATGGGTCAGGCAGGGACCATTGTTCTGGCAATTATGCGCACCACCGCAGCGGGTCGTATCGACATTTTCGTCCACTGCGGAGATCACCTCGGCGATATGGATGTCCGAGGCCTGACGTGCGAGGTTGTATCCGCCACCCGGGCCGCGGACACTGGTCACGAGTGCGCGACGCCTCAGTTTCGCGAAGAGTTGCTCGAGGTATGAGAGCGAGATCCCCTGGCGTTGGGCAATGTCCGCCAGAGCGATCGGTCCTTGCCCTTGATGGATGGCGAGATCGAGCATTGCCGTCACCGCATAGCGGCCTTTCGTTGTCAGTCTCACGTCCAACCGGCTCCTTTGTCGATAAATCGCCCGATCATACGTTATCCAACCAAGGCGTTCAATTAATCCGTATCAGATCTGCGAGAAATGAGACCGGGGTCGTCGCCTCCCGCTTCGTCCGGCGCGGCTGCGGGCGGGATCTCGACCTTGTCGAGTGTGGGATCGTGCTCGAAGTGATGCATGATGCCGTGGGTCTCAAGTGCGCGCGACATGAGCTCCATGCGCTGATCCATGTGGTGGATGTGATCCAACATCCGGTTGATGGCGTTGGCGATGGGGTCGGGCGCGTCGCGGGTCGCCCCGTAGGCATCGAAGCCGATGCGTTTGGCGGTGTCGGCCCGCCGACGGGTCGCCTCGTCCTTCGCCGGCTCGATGATGCGACCCGGAACCCCCACCACCGTCGCTCCGGCCGGGACGGATTTCACGACGACGGCGTTCGAGCCGATCCGAACGCCGTCGCCGATCTCGAGTGGACCCAGGACCTTGGCCCCCGCCCCGACCACCACGTCGCGCCCGAGCGTGGGATGCCTCTTGCCTTTCTGCCAGGTGGTGCCGCCCAGCGTGACGCCATGATAAAGCGTGCAATCGTCGCCGATGACCGCCGTCTCGCCAATGACGACCCCCATCCCATGATCGATGAAGAAGCGCCGGCCGATGACCGCGCCCGGATGGATCTCGATCCCGGTGAAGAGTCGCGCCACGTTCGACAAGAGGCGCGCCAGCCATTTGAGATCCTGCTTCCAGAGGCGATGCGCGAGCCGATGCATCAACACCGCGTGCAGGCCCGGATAGGTGGTGAAGACCTCGAAGCCGGTGCGCGCCGCCGGGTCGCGCTCGAACACACTGGCGATGTCTTCCCTCAATCGATTGAGCATGTCGGCATTCCCTTTGATTCTGGACTGGGCACTGGGTGCAGGCGCCCTGTCATTCTGCCGGATTCGCCCGCCGCCTGTCTGCCTTGCGTCCCTGTGCCGCACTGAGGATGCCCCGCAAGATGTTGATCTCGACCTGATCGGGTCGCGCGCGATTAAGGAGTCGGCGCAGACGCAACAGAAGCTTCTTCGAGTGATCCGGGTCACCGAAGCCGATCTCCCGGAGGGTCTCCTCCAGGTGCCGATGCAGGCCCTCGAGCTCGTCCGCTGTGGCGACAGTCCTGCCTGGCTCGGCCGGCTGTTCACGCCGGTCCTCGCGCCAGCAGCGCCGAATCTCGTACGCAAAGACCTGGGCGGCGGCGGCCAGGTTGAGTGAGCTGAAGCCCGGCTCGGTCGGAATGTGGGCCAGATACTGGCAGCGCGACAGCTCGGCATTGGTCAGCCCTGAGCTCTCTCGCCCCAACAGCAAGGCGACATCCCCTTCGGCTGCCTCCATGAGCAGTCGCCGTGCGCAGTCTGGCGGCTCCAGGACTGGCCAATCGAGGGTCCGGAGGCGTGCACTCGCGCCGATCACGAGGCGGCAGCCCACGATCGCCCCGGCGAGATCGACATGTATCCCGGCGCGCTGCAGCAGATCGTCCGCACCGCAGGCACGGGCCAGGGCATCGGCATCCGGGGCTTGCCTCGGCGCGACCAACTCCAGGCGAGAGAGTCCCATGGTCTTCATCGCGCGGGCTGCGGCACCCACGTTCCCGCTGAGGCTGGGCTCGACCAGGACGAAGCGAATGCGCGCGAGCGCGGCTGTCGGCTGCTCTGTCATGCCATGCAAGTTCTTCAGAAAATCATTAGATTGTCAATCTTTGATCGGTGGTGCGCATCGGGTATCGTTCGCGCTATGCATCCGAGTCTCAACATCGCGATTCGCGCCGCACGCAGCGCTGGCAAGCTGCTCTTGCGCTATGTGGATCGCGTCGACACCCTCAGGGTCGAGTCCAAGAGCCGCAACGATTTCGTCAGCGAGATCGACCGCCATGCCGAGGCGCTCATCATCCAAGAGCTGCGGGCGCGGTTTCCCGATCATGCGATCCTTGCCGAGGAGAGCGGCGCACAAGGCCGGGGCGACTACCAATGGGTCATTGACCCATTGGACGGGACCACCAATTACCTGCACGGCTTTCCCCAGTTTTCCGTTTCGATCGCTCTCCGATACAAGGGGCAGCTCGAATGCGGCGTGGTCTACGATCCGTTGCGTGAGGAGCTGTTCAGCGCCGCGCGTGGCCAGGGCGCGCAACTGAACGATCGCAAGGTGCGTGTCGGCAAGCGCCCGTCGCTCGACGGGGCCTTAATCGGTACCGGTTTCCCTTTCCGGAATCTGCGCCACATCGACACCTACCTGGGCATGTTCAAGGATATGACCCTCGCCACCGCCGGGCTACGCCGTCCGGGATCGGCGGCGCTGGATCTCGCGTACGTCGCCGCCGGGCGCACCGATGGCTTCTGGGAGCTCGGTCTGTCGCAGTGGGACTGTGCGGCGGGCGCCCTCCTGATCATGGAGGCCGGCGGCACCGTGTCCGACTTGGGAGGCGGTAAGCGTTATCTCGAGACCGGTAATCTGGTCGCCGGAAATCTCAAGGTGCACCGCGCGATGCTCGATCTTCTCCGGCCCCATCTGAACGCCCAACTGAAGGCCTGAAGCGCTCTGCGGGTGTTCGGGTGGGCTTGGGGCTTACCCCTGTAGATCCATCGCCACAGGGTCTAGACTTGGTTATGGGCAAACCGCGCGGAGGTCATCATGTCCATCTCAAGTCGGCTCGAGTCCTATCTCAAGGAACAGTGCGTGGAATATTCCCTGGTGCGTCATCCGCACACCGGATCGAGCATGGATACCGCGCAGGCGGCACATGTTCCGGGCGACCGTTTGGCGAAAGGGGTCGTGTTGAGTCACGGGGGACACTCCCTGCTGGTGGTCGTACCCTCCGACTATCATGTGCATCTCGGGCGAGTCCATACGTATCTTGGTGAGCCCGCGGGGCTTGCGACGGAGGACGAGCTGGCCGAGCTCTTCCCGGACTGCGAGCCGGGCGCGGTGCCGCCGATCGGCGCGGCCTATGAGCTCCGGACAGTCGTGGATCGGAGCCTTCTGGGGTTGCCGGAGGTCTACTTTGAATGCGGGGACCACGAGAATCTGGTCAGGGTGGACGGTGCGCAATTTGCGATCTTGCTAGAGGGTGCCGAGCCAGTCGACGTCGGTCAGCACGTTTAAGGGGCGGGGCGGCAGCATCAACCGTCGGTCGATCCCTCGACACCCCACAGTGCCGGGATGACGTCGACCCTGCAGATGCTGTTGCTGGTGGTCTGGGCCAACGCCGCTCCGGTATTGGCGCGTCTGGTCTTTGGCCATCGCTTCGACTGGCCCCTGGATGGCGCGCGGTGTTTTCTCGACGGTCGTCCCCTGCTTGGGGCATCCAAGACCTGGCGTGGGCTCGGTGCGGCTGTCCTCACCACGCCGCTGCTTGCGTCCGTACTGGGTCTCCCATGGCTGGTTGGACTGGTCGCGGCGATCGCCGCGATGCTTGGGGATATGACCGCGAGCTTTCTGAAGCGGCGCATCGGCCGCCAACCCAGCGACAACGTGATGTTCCTGGATCAGCTCCCCGAGGCCCTCATGCCGGTGCTCGCCGTGCAAACGAGTATCGAGCTGTCGGCCGGCCAGGCGGCGATCGTCGTTCTTGGGTTTGTGCTGATCGATCTTGTCTTGACGCCGCTTGCCGGGAGGGTGCGCTCCGCGGCGTGCCTGGCTTCGCGTCGATCGGTCCGTAAATGGCGCCAACCTTAGTGTTGCTCACCCCCGCCGGGGCGCGGTCTCGGCTGGCCTCTTGTGGTGTCAGCCCGTACGCAGCTCGTGGACGGTGATCTCGGGCGGGCAGTTGAGCCGCGCGTTGACCACGGAAGTCCCCGCGCCGACCGAGGTGTAGCCGATCAGGTCCGCGTATCTCCACGGGCCTGCTGCCATGGCACGGGGGCAGCGGGCGTCCCAGACGATCGGGATGCCGCCGGGCAGGCAGATCTGCCCGCCATGGGTATGGCCGCTGAGCATCAGGTTGAAGCCCGCGTGCGCGGCCAGTCGATAGATCTCCGGGGTGTGGGAGAGGAGGATGGAGACGGCATCGTCCGGGATCGCGGTGGAGGCGCGTTCGATATTGTGAACCTGGTAGTAGTGTGCGTCGTCGACGCCTGCCAGGTGGAGCGACTGGCCGGCACGCTCGATGACGATGGCCTCGTTCAACAGCAGCCGGATACCCAATTTCTCCAGGCCGGGCACCAGGCGCAGCGTGTCATGGTTGCCCAGGACGCCGTAGATGGGCTCCTGCAGCTGGAGACGGATGGTCGCCATCCCCGCCAGCACCTGATCAATGGGCCCGAAGGTGCGGGCACGATAGTCTCCGGTGAGCACGCATAGGTCGTATTTCAGCTCGCGCACCTGCTCGCTGATGGCGTGGGTATTTCGCCTCTCCATGTCGACATGCAGGTCGCTGAGGTGCAGGATGCGATAGCCGTTGAAGGCAGAGGGCAAATCCGGGATGACGACTGGGTGATGCCTGACCCGGATGCTTCGGGCATTGCGTTGGGCGCGATTGTAGAGCCCGCTCAGACGCAGACAGGCGCGAATCACACCGTGGACAGAGTACCAATTCTCCGGGTAGAAAAAATGCGCGCCCGGGCGGCGCAGCACGAAGACCTCATGGTCTCCTTCCAGCCCCAGCCGCTGGCGCAGATGAATACGGCCGATGCGTGCGGTCAGGTCCGCGAGGTCAGCGGGTTCTTCGAAGGGGTCCATGCTTGGGGATGTGTTTGGGTGCCTCAGAAGGGGTTGATGTGTGCCCTGTCCGTGAAGTCCATGTAGCCGGCGCTCACGCCTTGGCGCCAACCCGCCCCGAAGCGGATCGGCGCCAGGACCACATCACCCGACTGGAGGTAGTTCGCGCCGACGCCGCCCACGAAATAGAGGCTACCCTCGACCCCGGGGAAGCGCTGATAGAGTGCCTCGGCAGCGGGTAGCCGATAGACGAGGATGAAGACCTTCGATGCATTGAAGCCGATGTCGAAACCGATCGAAGGACCCTGCCAGTAGACGGGTCGTTCCGGTTCATATTTCAGGTTCAGGGTGCCGCGGCCATAGCGCAGCCCGACGGCGAGTGCGCCTGCAACCTCTTCGCCGGCGATATAGGCGTTCGGCTCGCCCTGGTCCTTGAATATCTTCTGGACGACCAGCGCGATCTGCTCGGCCCCCTGGCCGAAGAATCCCTCGACCCTTGCGACGATTTCCTGCTCGCTGAACGTATCATCAGCGGTGGCCGGCGTGACGATCCAGAATAGCAGTGCCACGGTTTTCACGAGTCTTCGCATTGCGGATTCTCCTGGCTCAGGGCGACGCCGAGCTGGCCGCATGAAGGGGCGCCGCACGGCAGCGAGCTCACCGGCCCATCGACTCGACGGGCGCCTCGGCTACGGTTGTCATCCGGGCGAAGATGCCCGGGCCTCCTCGCTCGACGAGGGCTCAAGCTACCATGAACCCCGTCGGTTGTCCCCTGATCTAAGCCTCGTACGGCCCGCATCGGCGTTGCCCGGGGAAACCCGCGGGCCGAGGTTTCGCCCGGGCGCGAATCGCGCGCGCCACGGCGGGCGGGTGAGCCGATATCACCGAGTTGAGTGATCATGCGAATCGAGTTTCCCGAGCATCTGATCTGGGGTGCGGCGACCGCGGCCTTCCAGATCGAGGGGTCGCCGAGTGCGGACGGTAAGGCTGAGTCGATCTGGGATCGCTTCACTGCCCGCCCCGGGCGGATACGCGACGGCAGCGATGCCCGGGTTGCCTGCGATCATTATCGGCGCTACCCGGAAGACCTGGCGTTGATGGCCGATCTCGGGCTTGGCGCTTATCGATTCTCGGTATCCTGGCCACGGGTGATTTCCGCCCCCGACCGGGGCGTGAATCCGGACGGTCTCGATTTCTACAGCCGCCTGGTCGACGGGCTGCTCGAGCGTGGCATCCGGCCGTTCGTCACCCTGTACCATTGGGACCTGCCCTGGTTCGAGCAGCAACGCGGCGGCTGGGATGCGCGCGACACCGTCTGGCGCTTTGCCGACTACGCCGAGGTCGTGGCGCGACGCCTCGGCGACCGGGTGAGCCATTGGGTTACGATCAATGAGCCGCTCACGGTTACGGTGGCCGGCTACGTGTCCGGCGACCATGCGCCCGGCCAGCATCGGCCGTTGGGGGCCTTTCGGGTCGCCCACCATCTCCTCCTTGCGCATGGTGCCGCACTCGAACGTCTCCGCGCCCTCGTGCCCAACGCCAAGGTGGGACCTGCGCTCAACCTGTTTCCGGTCATTCCCCGGACCCGATCCGACCAACGCCGGGCTGAGCGCATCGATGCCCTGGTAAACCGGCTTTTCGCCGACCCCATCCTGAAAGGGCGGTATCCCCGACCAGTCCAGCGCCTCCTCTCGGTCTTCAACTGGACACTGCAGTCTGGCGACCTGGATCTCATTGGGCAACCGGTCGATTTTGTCGGCGTCAACCACTATTCACACATCATCATCGAGCGAAGCTGGCTGCCCTGGCTGGGTTTTCGCCTAGCACGGAGTTCCGATCCCGCCGCCCTGCACACCGACATGGACTGGGAGATCTATCCGCGCAGCTTCTTCGATACCCTGACCTGGTTGCGGGAGCGTTACGACAATCCGACGGTTTATATCACCGAGAACGGTGCCGCCTTTGCCGACCGGGTGGAAGCAGACGGCCGTGTTCGCGACCAGCAACGGCGTGACTATCTGGCAGCGTATCTCGTGATGTTGCGCAAGGCGTTGGACGCAGGCAGCGATGTGCACGGCTATTTCGTCTGGAGTCTGTTGGACAATTTCGAGTGGGCACTGGGTCTGTCCAAACGTTTTGGCTTGATTCATGTCGACTACCGAAGCCTGAGGCGTACACCCAAGCTGAGTGCGCACTGGTACGCGTCGGTCTGCCGGAGCGACGGTTTCGAGCTCTCCGAGGCCATGTATCGATCACTGTTGGCCACGACGCTCGATGAGTCGCTGGATCTCATCGAAGAGCACCATCTGAGGGGTCCGGCGACATGAAGGCAAGCGTCATCATTCCCGCCTTGAACGAGTCGAAGCTCTTGCCCGGGCTGCTGGACCGGCTTGATCGACAGACCTTCCGTGATTTCGAGGTCGTGGTGGCCGATGCCGGCTCCAGCGATGGCACCCGCGAGATCTGCAAGTCACGCGGCGTGGTCCTGACCGACGGTGGGATGCCCGCGGTCGGACGCAACAGGGGTGCTGCGCTGGCGCGCGGTGAGTGGCTGTTCTTCCTCGATGCCGATGTGATGCCGCCTCCAGACTTTCTCGCGAAGGCGCTCGGGGAAATGACGGCGGAAGGGATCCGGCTCGCGACCTGTTCGTTCGAGCCGGACTCGGATCGTCCTCTGGATCAGCTGCTCTTCGAGCTCGCCAATCTCTATGTCAGGCTGAGCCTGAAGAGTGATCCGCATGCCGGCGGATTTGCCATCTTCGTCGATCACACGCTGTTCGATCGCGTCGGCGGGTTCGACGAGCAGCTTCGTCTCGCGGAGGATCACGATTTCGTCAAGCGGGCTGCCCGCTATGCTCCGCTGCACCTGCTTCAATCGACGTCCATTCGCATGAGTGTGCGACGCCTGGAGAAGGATGGGCGGTTCAGCTACAGCGCCAAGTGCATCCAAGTGGAGTTGTACCGCCTTTTCAAAGGCGAGATCACCGAGGACATCGTCGACTACCAGTTCGGCTATGGCGAGTCGAACCGGGACGTGGGGGCGGACGAGGCGCTGAAGCGTCTAAGCGATCGGATCGCGGCGTGGAAACGTCAGCATGCCGAGACGATTCGCCGAGTTTCGCACGACATGCAGGACTCCCCCGAGCTGACGGCGACTCTGGCCGAGCTCAGGCGCACGTTCAACACCCTGAAGGACGCCGTTCAGAGCTACCTCTCGCGTTGACCCTCCGCGGTCTCCTCCTCCTTGTCGCTGGTCTGTTTCGCTCGATTCAGCGCGCTCAGCTGCGAGTAGGCGAACCAGACAACGACGCCGGCAATGAGCAGCACCTCTAGACCCTTGATTGCCCCGCTGGACATCAGTTACCCCTCTCTTGTTTGAGATCTATTCATCGTTCACGCATCAGTGTGACGGCATCGCACAGCCTGTCACGCCGATACCCCTGACGCGCAGTTTCGGTTTCCGCGCAGGCCCGAGACCCGGTCGTTCCGTTCGCGCCGGTGCGCTCAGACTGCACCGGGTCTGCCCCCGTCCCGACATCGGAGGCGCCTTGCTCTCTCCGCGACCGTCCAGGTTGCGTCTGATCGATCCCGGTTCAATGCGTCGTCAGCACCGCTTGCAGGGTGTCGAGTCGACGCTGCAGGTCGCGCCCTTTCGCCCTCTCGATCTCGGTCCCAGCGGCCCGCGGGAATCTTGGCGGGGGAACGAGAACCGCTTCATGAGTCGAATGACCCTGTTTCGCACAGTGGTTTGCTTGAGTCCTGCCGGACTGCCCAAATTCCTGAGTGCGCAGGTCGGAAAATGCCTCGGCATGAGGCAACCGGCAATCGCTCGGCCATGATATCGGCCCTTGTCCATTCTGTCTTGACTCGGAGGAACCTGAAGATGAGCAACGAGAGAGCACCCGGCATGAGCCCTCTGACCATCGCCCTCGGTCTGGCGATCACCCTCGGTCCACTCACGGCCTTGTCTTTCGGAAGCAGGTACGCGGGCGAAGAGACGATGGAGCGCGCGCGTGCCGGCCTCGTCAACGCCAAGCCGTCCGATCCGTTCGCCGGTTACGACAGTACCCGCACACCCGGCTACGGCGTCGACAAGAGCCTCGCCGACATCACTGGCGGAGCGGCGATCTTCAGTCAGCTGCAGTCGGCGATCAAGGTTGCAGGTGCCGAGGCAATGCTTCGGGGCGACGGTCCGTATACGGTCTTCGCCCCCAGCAACGATGCGTTCGCCCGTCTGCCGCAAGAGCGTTTGGATGCCCTCATGACCGATCCGGCTGCACTGCGGGACGTGATTGCGGCGCATGTCGTCCCCGGTCGTCTCAGTGCGACCGACATGATGCAGGGGCGCACGGCCACCACCCTCGCCGGTCATCCGCTCCAGGTCGGTGTGGAGGGCCACCTGAAGGTTGCTGATGCGACCGTGACCCAGTCGATCGTGGCCAATAACGGCATCGTTCATGTCATCGATCGGTTGATGCTGTAAGGCCTTTACGCCGGGCGCCTGCGGTGCGGCGCCCGGCGGGTGAAGGCCCACAGGTGTGTCGGCGCGGTCTCGTCCGTGCCGTGCGCTGTCTTCTCCCTTGCTCGCATACCTGTGCCCCTGGGCAAGCGCCACAGCCTTCGAGCTTGCAAAGACCGTATCCCAACCATCGTTGATGGTCTGACCAACACGCGCTCCGGACCGGCAAGGATCGGTTGCTCTGTGAGGTGCATCGCGCAGCTCACCGATCCGGAGGTAGACGCCTGGAGCAGGAAGCGGGCGGGGGAAGGTATTGGTCCGCG
>Ga0316577_10000175_pt1 | contig 20600 bp, 18 predicted proteins | sample S5NA_FD_203073 | JGI IMG/M metagenome (GOLD analysis project Ga0316577, IMG submission 203073) | Rhizosphere microbial communities from salt marsh grasses in Alabama, United States - S5-7_050615r2r1 | ecosystem: Host-associated > Plants > Roots > Rhizosphere | place: USA: Alabama | collected... | reverse complement strand
GGCCGGTGACGATAATGCCCTGGGCCTCGGCATCGGCCACCACGGCGCTAACGGCATCGTCGCCGTGGTGGCCCATGATGGCGATGCCATCCGGCTTGGTGGCGGCAGCCTCTGCAAACTGGGTCACTATCTTCTCAGGGTTCCGGTCGGACCACACATACTCCACGTCGGCGCCCAGGTCGGCCGCCGCCACCGCGCCGTTATACACGACGGTGGCGAAGGGTCCACCGGAAGAACCCCCAGGGAAGAACACGGTCTTGGTGCCTGAGCACCACTTGCCCTCGGCCGCTGGGGCGGGGCCTTCTGTCTTCGTCGGCAGGCTGTGGTTATGACTGGCCGCACGCCTCACAACCTTCCAGACGTGCTCTTGTGCATTGAGTTCGGGTGCGGCTACGGGAAAACACAGGATCTCCAAACGGGGATTCTCCGCCAGCACTTCTTTGATGGGCTGCCCAGAGGGCCAAGGTGCCCGGTCCCAGAAGAGCAAGATCGGTTGGCCAGGAAGCGTCTCCAGAATTCGGTTCAGATGCTGAGCTGTTGTTTCTGCATTCATGACAGGCGATTGAGTGACGATATCTTGGGCCGTCAGCAGACTGAGCGAGCCATAGAAACAGGTCTTCTCCCGACCAGGATGGGCACGCACCACCGGCGTCTGTCTTTTCGCAGCCCAAACGGCCATGATCGTGGCCTGGAGATGCATGGACATTTCATCTTCGGCCAAGAACACGGTATCAGGTCTGGTCTCTCCTGGATCACGTCGATCAGTTTTTTTCTACCAGTTCTTCAAAGGCAGCAACGTCCGTCTCGCGGCGAGACCTGAACACGCGCGCGGGACGCTGGTAGCTGAAGCCGCAGAGAGCGAATAGGTGACGATAGGTAGTACGGCTCTCTGTGTCTATCATAGAGTATTTAACTGGTTTGTCTATTAGTATCGTTCAACAATGGGAGGTCAAATCCGTCGGGTTCGACCAAGGGTAAGTAGGGGAAGAGTAACGCATCATCGAAAAGCTACCGGCCTGCTTCCGACGGACTTGACCTTTTTCTCATGCGCCGTTACAATACGATCGGACCGTGGAGGCTCTGATTTCGCAATGGGCATAACCTGCAGGCTGGAACTTGCTGCTTTCTTTCGTGTTGTGAGGCTTCTTGCCTGCATGCAGGCGGAGGCATCCCCGACCGGGCTTTCAAAGCATGACGGCATAGCAGGTTGCGTCCATCAAACCGGCGACTTCCGACGGACCTGGACTGCCTGAGCAACAGCCGCTGCCTCCCTTTCTATGGGGAGCAAGCCACAAACAGAGGCCAACCTTGGAATCCTGGAAACGAAACCTCTACCTCGTTTGGGTCGCCGAATTGGTGGCCATCGCTGGGTTCTCCTTCGTCTTTCCTTTCCTGCCGTACTATGTCCAAGAACTCGGAGTCACTGACCTCGAGCAGGTCGAGCTTTGGTCGGGATTGATCTTTGCGGCCCAGGCTATTCCAATGGCCATTTTCTCCCCCATTTGGGGTTCTCTGGCAGACCGCTATGGCCGCAAGCTCATGGTCGAGCGGGCCATGTTCGGTGGTGCCATCGTCCTTGCCGCCATGGGTTTCGTCCAGAACGTGCAACAGCTCGTGATCCTGCGAGCCATCCAGGGATCGCTCACTGGAACAGTAGCCGCTGCCACCACCCTCGTGGCCAGTTCGACCCCTCGGGAGCGATCTGGGTACGCCTTGGGCCTACTGCAGATGGCCGTTTGGTCCGGGGCCTCGCTGGGGCCCCTGCTAGGTGGGATCGTGGCCGATGTGTGGGGCTACCGGGCTGCGTTCTGGGTGACGGGTGTCCTGCTCTTCCTGGGCGGGATTACGGTGTGGCGTTTCGTAGAGGAAGACTTTAGCCCGCCGCCGCGCAATCGGGGCCAGCCCGGCAGCGGTTTCTGGGACGGTCTCAAGCTGGTAGTCCACGACCGTCGGCTGGTCAGCCTGTTCTCCATCCGGGTCATCGCCCGCCTTGCCATTCGAATCATCGGACCGATCCTGCCGCTGTTTGTCCAGAGCCTGGTACCCACCGCAAGCCGAATCGCTTCCATCACTGGCCTGATCACGGGAGCACAGGCAGCCACGAGTGCAGTCGGCGCCGTAACCCTGGGGCGGGCTAGTGACCGTCTGGGCTACCGGCGTGTGCTGCTTGCTTGTACCGCTGCTGCAGCCATCCTGTATATCCCCCAGTTCTTTGTTACCAATCCGTGGCAGTTGCTGGTGCTCCAGGCCGCGGTCGGGCTGGTCATGAGCGGCGTGTTGGCCTCGATCAGCGCGCTGCTGGCGAACCTCGCCCCTGAGGGGCGCCAGGGCGCAGTGTACGGCGTAGATGCTAGCATGGTCTCGATCGCCAATGGCATCGGTCCCATGGTCGGGGCCACGATGGCAGCCAGCTTGGGACTCCGCGCTCCCTTCCTGCTTTCGGCCATGGCTTTGGGCCTGGCCTCTCTACTGGCCTGGCTCCTTGTCCCCACCACAATCCATAAAGAGTCCCCCAGCATCAAAGGGCCGGGGGACTCGGCATCACGCTCCTAACGGCGAGGTCATCGCTGGATATTGTAAAAGGCTTCGTTCCCAGCATAGACAGCCATCGACCCCAGTTCCTCTTCAATACGGAGTAACTGGTTGAACTTGGCCACGCGATCACTGCGGCACGGTGCGCCAGTCTTGATCTGCCCTGCGTTCGTCGCCACCACCAGATCCGCGATCGTCGTGTCCTCAGTCTCACCAGAGCGGTGGGACACTACGGCGGTCCAGCCTGCCCTCTTGGCCATCTCGATGGCGGCCAGGGTCTCGGTCAGGGTCCCAATCTGGTTGAGCTTGATCAAGATGCTGTTGGCTGCCCGTCGCTCGATGCCCAGTTGCAGACGTTCGACGTTAGTCACCAGCAGATCATCGCCGACGATCTGCAATCGATTGCCCAATCGCTGTCGCATGAGTATCCAGGTATCCCAATCATCTTCGGCCAGACCATCCTCGATCGAAATGATTGGGTATTTCGCAACCCAGTCCTCATAGAAATCCACCATCTGCTCACCGCTCAGGGTACGCCCCTCCTTCTTGAGCAGATAATGGCCGTCTTCAAAGACCTCACTTGCCGCCGGATCCAGTGCCACAAAGATGTCCTTCCCCGGCTCGTAGCCCGCCTTTTGGATGGCCTCAATGATCAGTTCCACTGCCTCCTCATTCGACTTGAGCGATGGGGCAAACCCACCCTCGTCGCCCACGCCAGTGCTGTATCCCCTGTCCTTGAGCACCTTCTTCAGGGCATGGTATGTCTCGGCACCCCAACGCAGTGCCTCGGCGAAGGAAGGGGCACCTACGGGCATGGCCATGAACTCTTGCAGGTCAGGCCCATCGACGGCATGCTTTCCGCCATTGAGGATGTTCATCATCGGTACCGGCAACGTCTGGGCCGAAACCCCGCCGATGTATCGATAGAGGGGCAGTCCCACGGCCTGAGCCGCGGCCCTGGCTGCCGCCAGACTTACACCCAGAATGGCGTTGGCGCCCAGGCGGCCCTTGTTGGGCGTTCCGTCCAGCTCGATCAGGGTCTCATCCAGCGCCACCTGGTCCAGAGCATCGAACCCCCATAGCTCGTCAGCAATCAGGGAGTTAACATTGTCCACCGCCTTGAGCACTCCCTTTCCGCCATAGCGGCCCATGTCTCCGTCGCGCAGTTCCACCGCTTCGTGGACGCCAGTGGATGCCCCTGACGGCACCATGGCCAGGCCGACAGCACCGCCTGACAGCAGAACCTCGACCTCTACCGTCGGGTTACCCCGCGAATCGAGAACTTCTCGTGCTACCACTTCTTCGATCAGTGTCATGCCTTTTCCTCCTCTGCTCATAGTTGAAAGAAACGCACTTCAGTCTGAGGGCCGGCATCAGCCTGCTGCAGGCCCTCCCTTGCCGGCTTTTGCCATTCACTCCAGGCCAAGGGAACCATAGAGATGGCCAAAGTCAAACCGATCTTCCAGCATCTCCTCAAAACGACTTACCTTCTTTTCCAGGTGGAAACGAGTCTTGCCAAAGAATCGTTCAATGACCTCGACTGCGGTCAGCGTGTCCTGGCGGACCAGGATCATGGGTACCCCCACCTCCTCCGCGCGACCCAGGATGATGGGACTGGGCCGCAGATTTCCTGTGAGGATCACGCACTTGGTGCTCGTCTCCAGTGCTGCCAGCTGAATATCAGGCCGATCGCCGCCGGTAATCACCGCCTTGTTCGGCTTGCGACGGAAATAGGACAGCGCCGAATCCACGCTCATTGCTCCCACCATCAGGTGTTCGACCAACTCGTCCATCTTGTCCATGCAGCAGAGCACCTGTCCCGACAGAAACTCAACCAGATCCCCCACACTGACAGACAATAGCAGGCGCTCCTGGGGAAGCACGGCGAGTACAGGAACGCCGCGCGCCTCCAATGCAGGCTTGGCGACTTCCTGGACAAAGGGCATTCGCTGGCGGGGAATAGCGTTGAGTACCACACCCACCATCAGGTCGCCCAAGCCCATGCTGGCAGTCAAGGCGTCGTCCAGAACCTGAAGGTCCTCATTGTACTTGACCACCACCAATGCCTTCGCCCCCAACATCCGGGCAACCTGCGGCGTAGGCAAGCCAATGAGATAACCCTCCCGCAGGTTGCAGCCTCCCTCCAGGACGACAATGGCACGTTCCCGAGAGACGCGCTCATAGGCTGCTTGCAGGATGCCGACAAAATCCGTCTCGTCTTCGCCTCGAAGAATCGCTTCCACCGTTCGAGGCGCGATGCCGATGGGCACCATGTCCGCCATGTCATCTGGAAGGTCAAAAGTTTGCTTGAAGAACTCGGCATCCTCATCCACCAGGCCCGCTGCCAGACGTGTGCCCGTGCTGATGGGTTTCATATAGCCAAGGGTATAGCCGTCACGCCGTAACCGTTTCGCGATGCCCACACAAAGGGCGCTCTTGCCCGAAAAGGTCTCCGTCGATGTAATGTACAGCGTTGCCATTCTTCCCTCCCTCGCTTCGGGCTATTCCAGCACCAGCCGCATATCGATTCCTGTTACACCCTGTCCTTCTTCAAAGACGACGATGGGATTCACGTCGAACTCGGCGATCTCGGGGAACTCGACCGCCAACTGGCTTAGCCTACAAAGCGCGTCGGTCAGGGCTGCCAGATCAGAGGGACGCTGCCCTCGCACCCCGCGCAGCAGACTGTGCCCCCGGATTGCGTCGATCATGTCCCGCGCCCCACGCCGGTCCAGAGGAGCAACTCGAAATGATACGTCGTGCAGAGCTTCGACATAGATGCCACCCAGTCCAAACATCATGAGCGGCCCAAAATGAGGATCGCGACTCATGCCTGCGATGACCTCCGTCCCGCCCAGGACCATCTTTTGCACCAGGCAACCCCAGATGTCGGCCTCAGGCATGTATCGATCGGCCCGGTAGGTCATGAGATCAAAGGCGCGGCGCACTTCCTCGCCACTCATGACATTGAGGGCCACACCGCCAATGTCGGTCTTGTGCAAGATATCGGGCGACGAAATCTTGACCGCTACCGGGTAACCAATATGCTCTGCCTGACGGACGGCCTCATCCGCACTGCGCGCCAGCATCGTTTCGGGCGTCGCGATTCCACAAGCCTCCAGGATCTCCCATGCCTCGGCCTCGCCGACGACGATCCGTCGCTCAGATCTGGCCTGGGTGAGGACCCTTCGGACCCGATCCCGATCTTGTTCAAACGCCTCCACCTGCAGCGCCGGACTTTGTCGCCATCGGCAATATCGACGCATCGCGGCCAGGGCGGCGATGGCCCGCTCAGGGGTGGCATAGTTTGGCACACCAAAGCGCTGTAGAGCCAAAACCCCTGGCCTCACCCTCTCCCAGCCCATGAAACATCCCAAGACCGGCTTCTCACACCCTAGCGACAGCTCACCCACCACCCGAGCGGTCTCTTCCACTTCCGTCATCATCTGCGGAGTCAGAATGACGATCACGCCCCCCACGCCGGGATCTTGGAGCACTGCCTTCAGGGCCAGTCCATAGCGTTCTGCCGAAGCATCTCCCATCAGGTCGATCGGATTCAGTACACTCGCCGCCCGCGGCAGGACGGCCCGGAGCCGGTCTCGGGACCCTGACTCAAGGACGGCCAATTGCAGTCCCGCAAGCTCACAGGCATCAGCAGCCATGATGCCCGGTCCACCTGCGTTGGTAATGATTGCCACACGATCGGTCGCAAGGGTCGGTTGATAGGCAAATGCAACCGAGAAATCGAACAGTTCCTGCACCGAATGGGCACGGATCACGCCGCTTTGCCGGAATGCAGTCTCGTAGGCCGCTTCCGTGCCGGCCAGCGCCCCAGTGTGTGACGACACCGCTCGCGACCCCGCATTCGTCGTGCCCGACTTGATGGCAATGATCGGCTTCTCCCTGCTCACCTCCTGGGCTGCCCGCATGAACTTCCTTCCGTCCTCAATGCCCTCCAAATAGGCCAGTATCACGCGGGTGTGCGGATCGTCCTTCCAAGCCTCGATGAACGCGATCTCATCGACATCTGCCTTGTTTCCCAAGCTCACAAAATGGGAGAAGCCTATCCGCTCGGTCATAGCCATGTCGAGTACCGAGGTACACAGCGCCCCCGACTGGGACATAAAAGCAATTGTCCCCTTACCGGGCATCCCAGCGGCAAAAGAAGCATTCAGGCTGGCAACAGTATCGATGATGCCTAGGCAATTGGGACCAACGAGGCGCATCGCATACCGCCTGGCGATGCCGACGATTTCATTCTCCCGTTTGCGCCCCTCGCGACCTACCTCGCGGAATCCAGCCGAGATGATGATGGCACCCCGGATACCCTTCTCACCACACTCGATGAGTGCACGGGCTACCCGTTCGGCGGGAATGACAATGACCGCCAAGTCGATTGGTCCCGGCACCACCAACACACTGGGATAGCACTTGACACCCAGGATCTCGTCAGCCCTAGAATTGATAGGGTACACTTGACCCTGGAAGCCATGCTGGATCACGTTCTGCAAAACGCTATAGCCCAGCTTGTCCGGTGTCCGGGAGGCACCAACGATGGCCACCGCCCGTGGATTAGAAAACATGTCGAGCACGCTGCTATGGCCCCCCAAAAAACAATCATACCCCAAAAGCATCGAAAGCGCAAAGCAGACCGCGAGATTCGTTTCCAGAGACCCGGCCTGGCCTACCCACCCTCCATTGCACTGTCTATGGCAGCGATCGTGGCAGCAGGGCTATCGCATTTGCAGATTCAAGCCCTCGCCCCCGAGGACGGCAGGCGCGAAAGAGAGCAAATTGGCCGGATCCGGCTGCACAGAACGCCCTCCTCCCGGGGGCTGCGAGCGATTCCGCGACCCGCAGTGCCAAATACGTTTGCCCTACCGTGGCAGTGCTTACTTGACAGGCACCGCCGGCTGTGCTAGAATAATCCCGACTATTTACTAGGGATTAAGTCGTGCGGTGGAGGAGCACCAGTGCGAGTTTCGGCCAAGGAACTGTACGGGCTGCGCGCCATGAGTGAGTTCGCGCGGCATTTCGGAGAGGGACCAGTGCCCCTGTCCGAGGTCGCCCGGACACAGGGAATATCCCAAGCCTACCTTGAGCAGATCGCCATTGCCTTGCGTCGGAATGGCTTGTTATGCAGCACACGCGGCGCTCAAGGCGGCTACTACCTGGCTCGCTCGCCACGCGAAATGACCGCCGCTGATGTGATCCGCGCCCTGGAAGGTTCGATTCTACCCATCCAGTGCGTCGCCGATTCCAAATGCGAACCTTGCTCTCTGGAAAATGGCTGTAGCGCGCGGGGTATCTGGGAGCAAGTCCGAGACCGATTGGTGGAGACATTGGACTCCATCTCGCTGGCCGATCTGGAATAGAGGAATAGGTAGCTTGAAGCAGAGATGAGCGAGAAGAAATCTATTGCAAGAAGAGTGAGTGCATGGTAAGCGATTCTAGGCTGCGTACCCTGGAAAAGAGCAGCGAGAGCGTGCATCCCGCTCACAGCATGGGGCGCATCGCACGGTGGCGTGCTCTCTTCCGAGAAGATATCGAAACGGTGTATCGGAAGGATCCGGCCGCACGGAGTCTCTTTGAGGTCCTGACCTGCTATCCTGGGCTTCACGCTACCTGGCTGCACCGCATCGCCCACAGGTTGTGGAAGAGGAATCACCTGACTCTGGCGCGGCTGCTGTCTCACGTAAATCGGTTTCTTACCGGGGTAGAGATCCACCCCGGGGCCCAGATCGGGCACAGATTCTTTGTCGATCACGGTTCAGGTGTGGTGATCGGCGAGACCGCCGAGATCGGAAACGACGTGCTGATGTACCAGGGTGCCGTGCTGGGGGGGACCTCGTCGGAACACACCAAGCGGCACCCCACGGTGGGGGATGACGTGGTCATTGGCGCCAATGCGGTGCTCTTGGGCAACATTGTCATTGGCAGCGGAGCGAAGGTGGGCTCTGGGTCAGTAGTGGTCCAGTCAGTTCCGCCTGGAGCTACGGTCGTGGGTGTGCCGGGACGGATCACCAGGCTGAACGGTCGACCTCTGGGAGAAAGCCCGCGCGACGTGCTCGACCATGCCCGGCTGCCCGATCCGGTCGTGGAGACACTCAAATGTTTGGTAGATCGAGTTGAAATCCTGGAGCATCAAATCCGCGATATGACCAAGACCACCCCTGTTGATTGGGACGAAGAGGTTCCTCTCCAGTGCACTTGGCTCTCCCAAGAGTAGGGAAAGGAAACCACATGAATAGAGCCAGAGCTGAAACTATCCTTGACCTGGTCGGCAACACACCCATGGTACGCCTGAACCGGCTTCCTGCTGGCGAGTCCGCCGAGATTTGGGCCAAACTGGAACGATTCAATCCAGGGGGCAGTGTGAAGGACCGCATTGCCAAAGCAATGATCGAAGCTGCCGAAGCATCCGGACAGCTAAAGCCAGGCATGGTCATCGTCGAACCGACCAGCGGTAACACTGGCATTGGACTGGCCATGACAGCCGCAGTCAAGGGATATCATCTAATCCTCACCATGCCCGACACTTTGAGTCTTGAGCGCCGGGCCCTCCTTAAGGCTTACGGCGCCGACTTGGTCCTGACCCCCGGTGAGGGGGGAATGAAGGACGCCATTGCCAAAGCCAATGAACTGCTACAGGAGCACAACGGCTTCATGCCCCAGCAATTCAAGAATCCGGCCAATCCAGACATCCACAGCCGCACCACGGCCATGGAGATTCTGGCTCAGGCAGATCACTTCGACGCGTTTGTCGCCGGCGTCGGCACGGGCGGCACCATCACCGGTGTAGGCGAGCTCTTGAGGAAGGAGCGACCCGAGGTCCTGCTGGTCGCTGTGGAACCGGCAGGATCTCCGGTGCTTTCGGGCGGCTCGCCCGGTAAGCACAAGATCCAGGGGATCGGTGCCGGGTTCATCCCCGAGGTCCTAGACACCCAGATTATAGATGAGATCATCCAGGTACCGGACGACGCTGCCCGGGATACGGCGCGTCGACTGGCCCGGGAAGAGGGCATCCTGTGTGGAATCTCGTCAGGTGCCGCTACCTGGGCAGCGATGCAGATTGCCCGGCGTCTGGGGCAGGGCAAGGCCGTCGTCACCGTGTTGCCAGACACAGGTGAGCGGTACCTGAGCACAGGCCTGTTTGACTGATACTGACATGTGCAACTGATCGAAAACACACAAAGGAGTGACGGTATAGACCATGAATGCCCCAACCAAGCGAACCGTTTATCTTGACCACGCGGCGACAACGGCCGTCGACCCACGGGTCGTCGATGCGATGCTGCCCTACTGGTCCCGGTCCTACGGAAATGCCTCCAGCATCTACAAGCTGGGCCGCGAAGCGCACCATGCCTTGGATCGCTCCCGCCAGACGGTGGCCGACCTGCTCAATTGTACTCCCAACGAGATCATCTTCACAAGTTGCGGCACTGAGAGCGACAATCTGGCCCTACGCGGTATAGCCTTCGAACGTCGCCAACGCACCCACAAGAACCATATCATCACTTCGCCGATCGAGCATCATGCCATCGGCCACACGGTGGAGCAGTTGGAGAAGCACTTTGGCTTCGAGGTGACCCTGGTGCCCGTCGATCGATACGGCATGGTGGATCCAGTGGACGTAGAAGAGGCAATTCGCCCTGACACAGCGCTCATCAGCATCATGTACGCCAATAACGAGGTAGGTTCGATCCAACCCATCGCCGCCATCGGCGAGATAGCCCGCCATCACAAGATCCCCTTCCACAGCGATGCAGTGCAGGCGGGAGGTGCTCTCAGCCTCGATGTGAAGGCACTGAACGTCGACTTGATGTCCTTGTCAGCGCACAAGTTCTATGGACCCAAAGGTGTCGGCCTGCTCTATGCCCGCCGTGGTGTGTCATTCCTTCCGATGCAGACCGGAGGCGGGCATGAGCGCAACCGTCGGGCCGGCACCGAGAATGTAGCCTATATCGTCGGGCTGGCCAGGGCACTCGAATTGGCTCATGAGGAGCTACTGGATTCCAATGCGCGCATCGCTGCCCTGCGCGACAGGTTGATTGCCGGCATACTGGACCGAATTCCGGATAGCCAACTGTCAGGACATCCCAGCCAGCGGCTACCCAACAATGCCAGTTTCCTTTTCAAGTACATCGAAGGGGAGTCGATCCTACTGAACCTGGACCTGATGGGCGTGGCCGCCAGCAGTGGTTCCGCCTGCACCAGCGGCTCGCTGGAGCCCTCCCATGTGCTCATGGCCATGGGCTTCGCGCACGAAGTGGCTCACGGCTCGCTGCGCCTGACCCTTGGCAAGGAGAATGTCGATCAGGATATTGACTATGTGCTGGAGGTACTTCCAGGCATCGTGGACAAGCTGAGGCAGATCAGCCCACTCTATAGTGCCGTAGGGGTAGCCTAGCCAGCCTGTCCTCTTTCGCCCACCGGCAACCAGTTGTGGCCTGGTATCGACCCTGCCCAGGCTTCGTGGCTGTCGTGCCATGTGTCCGTGCCTGGGATCACAAGCCGGCTGGCCGGGGAACGTGTCGATCGATCAGGACAGAACTAGAGTGGCCTCGATATGCCCAGCTGTGTAGACAAAGCATCGCGGTTGTGGTATACTGGCCACAACGAGCAAGACGATACCATCAACTCAGCACTCAAGGACGATGTCACTTACAAGCCTAGACCACGGCCAGAAGCAGGTAGTCATGTTTGGCGGAAAGGGGGGCGTGGGCAAGACGACAACGTCGTCCACCACCGCTCTGCACTTTGCGTCCAAGGGTCTGCGCACGCTGATCATCTCTACAGACCTTGCTCCCTCCCTTTCGGACATTTTTGAGACGCAGATTGGACCCACCGAGACGCCGATCCCGGATGTAGCCAACCTATGGGGCCTGGAAATCGATCCCGAGGAGGTCATGCGTCGCTGGAAGGTAAAATTCGGGCCTCAGATATACGATGCCTCACAAGTATTTGTCGACATGCCCTACGACGAGGTCGTGGACTATGTGGCCATGGCTCCGGGGATCCAGGAAGAGTTCATGCTAGATTTCATTCTGGAGCGCGTGCGCGACGATCGCTACGATCTTGTCGTCTGGGATACCGCACCTGCCGGCGATACGCTGCGTCTACTTGAGCTGCCTCACAGGTTCCTGGAACACCTACGCACTGCACCCCGCGTCTATCTGGGTGTGCGCGACAAGCTGCAGCTTGGCAAAGTCCCCTTCCTCGAGCTCATCGAGAGCTGGCGCGAGTTATCCCAGGAGATCACTGATTTCTTTCGCGATCCAACCAGGACCGAATTCATCCTGGTAACCATTCCCGAGGCGTTGGGCGTCTTCCAGGCCCGGCGCTTGGTGGGAGAATTCGCCCAGGTCGGCCTCGACATCCAGCACCTCATCGTCAACAATGTGATCGTACAGAATGACTCCGAGTTCCTCCGCCAGCGCCAGCGTATGCAGCGTCCCTACCTCGACCTGTTGGCCCATGAATATGGTCAGACCATGAACATCACCCAGATCCCCCTCTTTGCGGACGAGATCAAGGGCACAGATCGCCTGCAGGAGTTAGAGAAGCGGTTGTTCCCATCTTGACCCTGAAGGAGGGTATGAAATTGCATCCGGAGTATCCCAAGGCAATCTGGCGGCCAGAGCACAGTGAGAACTATGAGGATCGGCGGCCACGCACCCGGATCGACTGGGTGGTTCTACATGCTACGGCCGGAGGGCTGTGACGAGTTGGTAGCCAGGCCCGGGCGCGTTGTCGTCGCCATGAGCGGGGGGGTGGATAGCTCTGTCGCTGCTGCTCTCCTCAAGGAGCAGGGCGTTGAGATCATTGGCGTGATGATGCGCCTCTGGGCTGAGGAGGAGAACCGATGCTGCGCACCCCAGGCGGTCGACGATGCTCGCCAGGTGGCGGCCCAGCTCGAGATTCCTTTCTACCTGGTAAACTACGAGACCGAGTTCAAAGCCTGCGTGGTAGACTACTTCATCGCCGAGTACGGCCGGGGGCGGACGCCCAATCCATGCCTGGCCTGCAACCGGCACATCCGCTTTGGCCGTCTCCTGCGTCACGCTCAGGTCCTCGGCGCCACCCACCTGGCCACAGGACATTATGCGCGGGTTGAACGCGAGGGCCGCGGTTATCGTTTGCTTAAGGGGATGGATCCGCAGAAGGACCAGTCCTACGTCCTCCACATGCTGGGCCAAGATGAGCTTGAACACGTCCTTTTCCCCGTCGGTGACTACACCAAGGGGCAGGTCCGGGAGATGGCGCGCAAGCGAGGGCTACCAGTGGCTAGCAAAGAGGAGAGCATGGAACTCTGTTTTGTGAGCGACGACGATTACCGGCGATTCTTGCGCGAGCGCGCACCACAGGCCGTCAAGCCCGGTCCCATCCTGTCCAGCTCTGGACAGGAGATCGGGCAGCATCAGGGGTTGGCCTTCTACACCGTCGGCCAACGGCGAGGACTCGGCATTGCTGCTCCGGAAGCGCTCTATGTCCTTCGCCTGGATACGGAACAGAATGCGCTCATCGTGGGTCCGGAACGAGAGTTGGGCCGGAGTAGCCTCCATGCCACGGAAGTGAACTATCCCTCTGGGCAGCCGCCAGAGGGCCCTGTCCCTGTTCAGGCCAAGATCCGCTACCGGGCAGCGTTCGCTGACGCTACCTGGACGCCGCTGCCTGGTGGCCAGGCTCGAGTCGAGTTCGCTGCCCCCCTGCGGGATATCACACCCGGACAAGCAGTCGTCGCCTATCAGGATGATCTTGTCCTGGCCGGGGGTATGATCTGCGAGTGAGGATATGCTTCAAGTACCTGCACTGCTGGCATCCATTGTCTTTGCCTCCGTCTATGCCGGGCTCTTTTTTCTGTGGCAGGGCCGCGGCTTTCGCGATCTCCTTTTCTACTGGTTGGCAGCCCTGGTTGGCTTTGCGTCCGGCCATCTGGTAGGCGCCAATTGGGGCTTTGTCCCCTGGACCGTTGGCCAGATACACATTATCGAAGGCACTCTGGTGGCCCTCCTTTTCTTAGCCATTGCCCGCCTACTCAGACAGGAAAGAAAAACGGAACCGAAGAAGTGAAGACCATGACAGAATCTCCATCACCCGCCATCCATCCTGCCCAGCCACGGGACACGGCCCAGGTCTGGTTCGATGATGGCCGCGTCCTTGAAGGGCCCATCGGCACTCCCCTCGAGGACTTCATTCGCATCGCCGGGTCCGATCCCAAAGCGCCGACCGTTGCCGCTCTCATCGACAACGAACTCCGTGAGCTAAGCTACCGCGTTGAAGCCGACGTCGAGGTAAGTCCCATCAAGATGGACCATAGCGACGGCTTTCGCATCTATCGCCGCTCGCTGGCCTTCCTGCTTGTGACAGCCGTTCATGAGCTCTTTCCCGAAGCCACCTTGTACATCGATCACTCTCTCACCTTCGGCGGCTACTTCTGCCAGGTGCAGAACCGGCCCTCTTTCACAGGCGAGGAGTTGGCCCTCATCGAAGCTCGCATGCACGAGATCGTCGAGGCCAATGAGCCGATCCTCAAAACGCGCGTGCCACTCAACGATGCCATCGCACTCTTTGAGGCCAGGGGCGACGACGACAAAGTGCGGCTCCTGGCTCGCCGGCGTAAGAGCTACCTGACACTGTACCAACTCCGCGGTTTCCGCGACTACTTTCACGGCTACATGATCCCTTCCACCAGCTATCTGTCTGTGTTTGCCCTCCAAGAGTACCCACCTGGCTTCATCTTGCGCTTCCCGCGCCCCAATCCACCCATGCAGCTCCAACCTTTCGTGGACTATCCCAAGCTGGTGGGCGTCTTTCGCGAATACGGCGAGTGGATGGCCCTCATGGGGATCCGAGATGTGGGCTCCCTGAACGAAAGCATCGCCGGCGAGCGTGTTCGCGAGGTGGTCCTGGTCGCCGAAGCCCTCCATGAACAACGCGTGGCTCGCATCGCTGAAGGCATTGCCGCCCGGCAGGGCCGGGTGCGCCTCGTCCTTCTGGCAGGTCCATCTGCCTCTGGCAAGACGACCCTCTCCAAACGCCTTAGTATCCAGCTCCTGGCAAATGGACTGCGCCCCTTTGCGCTGGAGATGGACAACTACTTCGTGGATCGCGACAAGACCCCGCGCGATGAGCGGGGCGAGTATGACTTTGAGTCGCTAGAGGCGTTGGACGTCGCTCTTTTCAACGAGCACCTGCTTCGCCTGCTCGACGGGCAGACAGTCACCCTACCCCGCTACAATTTCGTGGCCGGCTTGCGCGAGGTTGGCCAGACGGTGCGGCTACGGCCCGACCATGTCATTATCATCGAAGGGATTCACGGCCTGAATCCCAACCTCGTGCCCGATATCCCGCCCGAGGTCACCTACCGAGTCTACGTTTCGGCCCTCACCCAACTCAACATCGACAAACACAACCGCGTTCCCACGACCGACACCCGGCTCATCCGCCGCATTGTGCGTGACGCGGCCTACCGGGGCTATCCTGCCCAGCAGACTATCGACCGCTGGGGAAGTGTGCGCCGCGGCGAAAAGACCTGGATCTTTCCTTACCAGGAACACGCCGACGTCATGTTCAACTCGGCTTTGGTCTACGAGCTGTCCGTCCTCAAACCGTTTGCGGAACCGCTGCTCTTGCAGGTCAGGCCAGGAACCGGTGCCTACATCGAGGCAAAACGGTTGATGGCCTTCCTCGAATGGTTTGAGGCGCTGGCACCCGACCTGGTGCCGGACAATTCGATTCTGCGCGAGTTTGTCGGAGGCTCCATCCTGAGCGATTTCCATGTGGCCTTGTAGGGTCTCTTAGCAGGAGGTTGACCTTTTGCGGCAAGTGTGGTACCATGGCCCGGCAATGCTCAGCCTTCCAATCCTTCGGCTCAGGACCGGGAATGAGCAGTCGAGGCGTGGCAAATAGAGTGTGCGAGTGAAGGAGCCGACCCATGTCTGACCGCGAGCAGATTCTCGTCATCGGCGCCGCCAGCATCGATACCAAGGGCCGCGCCTTCCAACCGATCCAGACGGGTACCTCCACACCCGGCGTCATCCGCGTCAGCGTGGGTGGGGTCGGCCGGAACATCGCCGAGAACCTCGCCCGCCTGGGTGAACGGGTGGTGCTTCTGTCAGCCGTAGGCAATGACGGTTCGGGGCGCCGCATCCTTCAGCAGGCTGCCGAATGCCACATCGACATGACGCACGTCCTCGTCCACAGCGACCACCGCACCGCCGCCTATATGGCCGTCGTGGACAAAGACGGCAACCTGATGATCTCCATCGACGATATGGATAGCAGCCGCCGACTGATCACACCGGCCTTTATCTACCGTCGTCGCTCGCTCTTTCGTGACGCACAGCTCATCGTTTTGGATGCCAATCTGCCGTCAGCCACGTTGGAGACAACGTTTCGCCTGGCCCGCAGGTATGCAGTGCCCGTCTGCGCCGATCCCACCACCGCCACCCTGGCACCCGGGCTGTGCCCCTATCTGCCGGAACTGCTGCTGGTCACCCCCAACGCCGCCGAGGCCGAGGCCCTGTGTGGGGTGCAAGTCACCGGACGGGAAAGCGGGCTCAATGCGGCCCATAGACTGGTCAGCCTGGGTGTTCAGATCGCCATTGTGACTTTGGGCGCCACCGGTCTTGTGTACGCCACTTCCCAGGAGAGTGGCCACGTGCCCGCCATTGAATGTGACATCGTTGATTTCACTGGCGCCGGGGACTCACTGACCGCGGCTGTAGTCTTCGGACTGCTCAATGACCTGCCCATTGACGAAGCGGTGCGGCTGGGCACCTCGGCCGCCGCACTCACGCTCCAGAGCCGGGAGACTGTCTGCCCGACCTTGAGCCTGGAGCGCCTGTACGATCAGCTTGTGATCTGAGAGAACTGATGAACGAGATGCTACACCTCCAATCTCAAGTCCGCCATGCGCTGGACTCCGGGCTCCCCGTGGTTGCTCTGGAGTCTACGGTCATCGCCCACGGGCTTCCCTACCCGGCCAACCTGGAGACCGCCCGGAGCATGGAGGCCATCATTCGGCAACACGGGGCCGTACCAGCCACGATCGCCATCCTCGAGGGAAGACTGCGGGTCGGCGTGTCCGACGGTGAGCTGGAGCACATCGCCACAGCCAAGGGCATTCGCAAGGTAAGCCGCCGCGACCTGCCCATTGTCGCTGCCCAGCGAGGCGATGGGGCGACTACGGTGGCAGCCACCGCTACCATTGCGGCGTGGGCCGGTATCAAGGTCTTTGCCACCGGTGGGATCGGCGGCGTGCACCGCGACCCTGCCTATGACGTTTCCAATGATCTACCGACACTGGCGGCCACACCAGTGGTGATCGTTTGCTCCGGCGCCAAGGCCATCCTTGATCTGCGGGCAACCGTCGAATGGCTGGAGACTGCCGGCGTGCCCGTGATCGGCTACGGAACCGACGAATTCCCCGCTTTCTACTCACGGCGCAGTGGTCTCCCGGTCGATGCGCGTGTAGACACTCCTCAGGAAGCTGCAGCCATCATCCGTGCGGGAACCCGGATGGGGCTGCCCGGAGGGGTACTCATCACGGTCCCTGTGCCTGCAGAAGCCGAGCTGCCCACTGACAAGCTTGAGGAGGCCATCGCTTCTGCCCTGGCCGAGGCCGAGGCGCGGGCCATTGAGGGAAGTGCCTCGACACCATTCCTGCTGCGCTGGGTTGCGCGCCAGACCGACGGCGCGAGCCTCAAAGCGAACATCGCCCTGTTGGAGAACAATGCTGCCCTCGCGACCGAGATCGCCGTCGCCCTGAACCAGTCGTCCGAAGACGCTTGACAGCTCGGGCTGCCCGGGCCGCTAGCTCAGCCATAAGTCGCCAGTGCAGATCGAACTGAGGAACCGTAGCACATGACTTGGAAACAGGACTACACCGCCTTGATCGCTTCCTACGCTTATGTCTTTGGCGTCATCGCCTTGGCCGAGCTACTTCGTCGCGCCGGTCACCGCCCTCTGGAGTTCACGCGCAAATTCATTCACATTGGCGTAGGAATGTGGGTCATCGGCACCGTGTTCCTTTTTGAAACCTGGTACCTGGCCCTCATCCCCCCGGCCAGCTTTGTCATCATCAATGCTATCTCCTACTGGTGGGGAGTCTTCAAAGCCATGGAGCGGCAAGAGAGGGCAAGTCTAGGCACCATCTACTTTCCAATAGCGTTCGGTGCCGTGGTCTACTACTTCTGGCCACAACCAGTCCTCATGGTCGCCAGTATGATGCCTCTCACGTGGGGCGACTCCATGGCCTCGATCATTGGACAACGGTACGGACACTACCATTTTTCCATCGGCAAGGAAACTCGATCGGTGGAGGGCTCGGTGGCCATGCTCTTCTGGAGCTGGGTAACGACTTCGTTGGCGCTCTTTGTCATGCCCTATCTCCTGGGCAGACCGCTCATCGACTGGATGCTGGCCTTGATCTACGGCGGCATCGTAGCCATCGCCTCCACCCTGGTTGAGGCCCTCTCGCCCTGGGGTCTGGACAATCTTTCCATTCCGGCAGTATCAGTTCTGGTTCTGCATGCTCTTCGAAACTGATGCGGCCGTCACTCAGGGGTTCTGACTGCTGTCACCTAGTGCCAGAGCCTGCCGCAGATCTCTGGGCTCTCTGTCCCCACCATCCGGAAAGAAAAGGAGACTCACGATGACCTTTTTTCGGACAGATGACCTACCCGCGACACAGATGCTCCCAGGCGTCACCCGCCGAGCTGCCTATCTGGAGGACGTGATGCTCACCTTCTTTGAGTTCGAGCCCCACGCCGTGATTCCAGAGCATCACCATCCGCACCAGCAGATCACGTACGTCCTGTCAGGCATCATGGAATTCAATCTCGATGGGGAAAAACGCAAGCTGAGTGCCGGAGACGGCGTGCTCATCCCGCCCGATACTCCACACGCCGCCCTCATCCTCGAGGAACCCTGCCGTGCCCTGGACGCCTGGCATCCCATCCGGGACGACTACCGCTAGGGGGCTTGAGCTCTAGAGCACCGCCAGCACTTCTGTAAGAGTGCCGGCTATCTTCACACGCGTGCCAAGCTGCCTGGAAATCTCTTCGACGCCCAGGTCGTCCAGCGTGGTGTCCGGTGGCGCGAGACCGGCTCCATAGCGGCCGGTGAACATGGCTCGGGGCAGGATCACCAGATCGCCCAGTGGGCGCCCCTTCAGCGCCCTGATCACGTCCTGTCCCGTCAGTAGACCAGAGACCGTGGTCACCTGCCCAAAGTACTCGTTGATCACCGTGACCAGTTGTAGCTCAGTGCCGGCCCGTGCGTTCCATTCCTCCACGATCCGGCCCAGCACCGGTCCGATCAGAGCCCCACAGACCAGCGTGGCCCGCCTAATCCGGGAGGATTGCAAATCGACCCGGAGCGCAGTCCACTCGGAAAGCAACTGGCGCACCATTCCCACCCCATTCTCCACCTGGGGAAATCCGTCGTATGCCCGCGCAGGTGGCACGTCGACGCCGGCCACCAGATACCACTCATCGGAAGGGTACACCAGGGCCTGACCTAATCGTTTCCGATTGTCGACCTGCCATGGGCGTACCTGCTCCAGCACGGCCCGAGACTCGTCGCGGCTGTACGTGCGGCACTGTCCGCGGTGATACTTGGTCAGCCCAATCGGTACCACGCCGATCGAAGCTACAGGCCGCCGGTACAGGGCGACCAGATCGGAGAGGGTTCGGAGGAAACGCGGGCCATCGTTTAGGCCCGGCACAAGGACGACCTGGGTATGCACCTCAATACTTAACTCCGCCAACCGCAGCAACTGCTCTATGATGTCAGGTGCAGCAGGGCAGGCGAGAAAGCGGCGCCGCAACTCCACCTCTGTTGCATGGACCGACACGTACAGCGGGCTCAGGCGCTGCTCAGCCAACCGCTCCCAGTCGTCCTCGATGAGGTTGGTCAGTGTCACGAAATTACTGAACAGAAAAGAATAGCGGTAGTCGTCATCCTTGGTATATAGAGAGCGGCGCATCCCGGGAGCGTTCTGCTTGACAAAGCAGAAATCACAGTTGTTGGCACAGCGCCGGATATCCACATCGAACGTGGGGTTGGTGAAGGTCAGGCCAAACTCCTCGTCATAGTCCCGCTCAACCTCGACCTGCCACTCCTCACCGTCCCGTGCCAGGAGCAGTTCCAGACGCTCCTCTGCGCCATAGAACTGGACGTCGATCATGTCCCGAACGCAGTGACCGTTGATCGCAACCAGCCAGTCTCCTGGTTCCAGACCGATCCGTTCAGCCAAGCTCCCAGGCACTACCTCCGCGATCACCCCCCCGCGTTCACGCACTGCCACGCCGATACCTCAGGGAGCCTGCGTCCCCGGGCGCCAACCCTCCACCAGCGCCAGCACCCGCTCCAGAACCTGATCCACGTCCATGGTGGTGGTGTCGATCACCGCTGCATCCTGCGCCGCCTGGAGCGGCGCCAGGGCCCGGCTGCTGTCGATCTCGTCTCTCCTTTTCACAGACCGCAGCACAGCCTCGAAACTCGCCGCTTCACCCCGGGCTAGGATCTCGCGGTACCGGCGACCGGCCCGCTCCTCCACCGTTGCATCCAGGAAGATCTTGAGATCTGCCTCAGGTAGCACCACCGTGCCGATGTCCCGGCCCACCATAACAATGCGGCCTTGCTGGCCAATGCGCCGCTGCTGGTCCGTCAGGGCAGCCCGCACGCCTGCGTACGCAGAGACCGGGGATACTCCGACATCCACCGTTGCATCGCGGATCTTCCAGGTGACGTCCTCAGCGTCCGCCAGAACTGTATACTGCCTACCATCCTCGACGGTTGGACGGACGACATCAATCCGGAGAGTCTCCGCCAATGCCGTCACTGCTGGCTCATCCTCAATGGCCACTCCCCGCGCCATGGCGGCCCAGGTGACCGCCCGATACATCACGCCGGTATCAAAATAAAGGTAGCTCAGGTGCTCCGCCAACAAGCAGCCGATGGTGCTCTTCCCCGAGGCTGCTGGCCCGTCAATGGCGATGGTGGATGGTCGCCTCAATCTCCCTCTCCTTGCTTCCCTCTGATGCAGATCATGCCCTGCC
>Ga0316577_10000174_pt1 | contig 20658 bp, 11 predicted proteins | sample S5NA_FD_203073 | JGI IMG/M metagenome (GOLD analysis project Ga0316577, IMG submission 203073) | Rhizosphere microbial communities from salt marsh grasses in Alabama, United States - S5-7_050615r2r1 | ecosystem: Host-associated > Plants > Roots > Rhizosphere | place: USA: Alabama | collected... | reverse complement strand
CGATCTGATGATCCAGGACTTCATGGGGGCGCTCTTTCGAGGACTACCCTTTGGTCGGAAGAACACCTACATGGCCACCCTCACCCTGGCCCAACCCCTGTACTCGGGGGGGAAGGTAGGTGCGGCTCTGAACGTCGCTCGGCACTTCAGGGCAGCTGCGGAGGATCAACTGGAAGAGTCCGAGGCAGACATGGTTCTCCAGGTCCGGGGGGCCTACCTCAACGCCTCTCTCGCCCAACGCCTCCTTCGCATCGCGGTGGATAGCCGGCGAGTGGCGGAGGAGCACTTCCTGCAGGTGGAATCCTTCTACCAGGCCGGGACGGCCTCCGAATTCGACCTGCTGAGGTCCCGGGTGGATCTGGAGAACCGGGATCCGGTGGTGATCCAGGCCGAGAACGGAGCCACGCTGGCCCTCCTGGAGCTCAAGAGGCTGGTGAACATCCCTGCGTCGCAGCCGGTTCGCCTGGTGACGGAGGTGGACCCGGTCCTCACCGAAGTGAACGAGGACGAGCTGAAACGCTTGATCCTGGAACGTCCGGCGTTGTCCGCGGCTCAGGAAGGGGTGGCCATGCGGCAGGAGGCGGTAAAGATCGCGAAGGGCGATCGTTTGCCTTCCGTGGCCGTTCTGGGAACCATGGGCTTCCAGGGATTTCCCGACAATGCTCTTCCCCCCGGGTTCGACTCCTGGAGGAAGGACTGGAGCGTGGCTCTCTCCCTTTCGGTACCGATCTTCGACGGTTTCCGGACCCGGGGCCGAGTGGACCAGGCCCAGGCCGACCTGAAGATCGCCCGATTGGGGGAATCCCAGCTCCGTGAGGCGCTGGAGCTCCAGCTGGAGGCGGCGCTGGCCGAATATCGGTCCGTTCGAGCACAGATTCAGGCTCGCCGCCAGACGGTAGCCCTCGCCGAGAGGACCCTGGAGCTGGCCGACGCCCGTTTCGCCAGCGGTCTCAGCACCCAGCTCGAAGTAAGCGACGCCGCCCTCCTCCTGGATCAGGCCCGTGTGAACGAGGTCCAGGCCCTCTACGACTACGTGCAGGTTCTGGCCCAGATGGAACGGCTCAGCGGGGGGAAGATGGACCTCATAGCACCAGGGATCTGAAGGAAGCCCGATCCGAACCTGAATCGCCGCGGCGGACTCCAGGGAGCCCCCGCAAGACCGAGAGACCCAGCATGAAGCGTATCGCCATCGGCATCGTTCTCCTGGCCATCGCAGCGGTGGTCATCATCCGCATCGTCCAGGCGTCGGCTCCGCCGGCACCGGCCCAGGACGTTGCCGAGATTCGGCAGCAGGCGGGCATCCCGGTGGAAGTGGCCCAGGCCACCGTCGGTCCCCTGGAGGTCCGTCGATCCTTCACCGGGACCGTCCGTGGCATCCGGAGCGCTACGGTACGGGCACGGACCGCCGACCAGATCCTGGAGATTCCCGTCAGCGTGGGCCAGAGGGTCTCGGAGGGAGACGTGGTCCTGCGCCAGTCCAGCCAGGGCTCCCAGGCGTCTGTCCGGCAGGCGGAGGCGGCTCACGCTCAGGCTCTGCGGACGGTGGAGCGCCTCCGGCCTCTCCACGAGCAGGGGGCCATCAGCAGCCAGGATTGGGACAACGCCCTGACCGCCCTGAGCGTGGCGGAGGCCAACCTGGAGGCGGCCCAGCGGGCCATCGTCCTGACCTCCCCCATCGACGGGATCGTCACCGACATCCTGGAGACCCAGGGGAGCTTCCCCGGGAGCGGCGACCCACTGATGCGCATCTCCGATCTCTCCCGGGTCCAGGTCCTCCTGGGGGTGAGCCCGGGCCAGAGGGAGGAGTTGGCAGTGGGCCAGAGAGCGGTGCTTCCGTCCGGGGGCGCCGAGGGGAGAATCACGCGAATCGCCCTCCAGGCAAACCCGGAGAACCGCCTGATGGAGGTGGAAGTGACCTTCCCGGGAAGCGCGGCCACGGCTCGGGGCCCGGCCGGCGTGCCCGCCCTGGTTCCCAGCACCCTGGCCACCGTGGAGATCGTGGTGGGGACCCGGGACTCGGCTCTCCAGGTCCCCGCAACGGCCCTCCAGAACGGGAGCGTCTGGGTGGTGGACGGCGAGAACCTGGCTCACGCCCGCCCCGTGCAAGTCGGCCTCGAAGGAAACGGCTCGGTGGAGATCCTCCAGGGGCTCGAGGCGGGGGAGCAGGTGGTCACGGCCGGGGCCAGCCTCCTTTCCGACGGGGTTCGCACCCGGGTGGTGGGAGGCTGAGCCATGTTCCGCTTCTTCGCACGCATGGCGGTCCGCCGGCCCGTACTCACCACCATGCTGGTGGTGGTCCTGGTGGTGATGGGGATCTTCAGCTATTCGACGCTGGGAGTGGACCTGCTTCCCGGCGTCGACTTCCCTGTGGTCACCGTCACCACCGTCTATCCCGGGGCAGGCCCCCAGGAGGTGGAGCAGCAGGTCACCGAGCGGGTGGAGGACGCGGTCTCCACCATCGGCAACCTGGAGACCCTCACCTCCTACTCCCGGGAGAACATGTCCATCGTCGTCGCGGAGTTCGACTACTCCGTGGACGCGGACCTGGTGGCCATCGACGTGAAGGACAAGGTGGACGCCATTCGAGCCGACCTCCCGGACGACGCTCAGCCTCCCACGATCCTGAAGCTGGACATCAACGCCATGCCCATCATGGACCTGGCGCTCTCCGGTCCCCAGTCCCTGGAGGCCCTCTACGACTTCGCCGACCAGGTCGTCAGCGAACGGATCTCCCGGGTGGACGGGGTCGCCAGCGTGACCATCATCGGGGGGAGGGAGCGGGAGATCGAGGTCCGGGTGCACCCCGATCGCCTTCGCTCCTACGGGTTGGCCATCACCGACGTGGCGGCGCTGGTGGGGGCCGAGAACCTGACGGTGCCCGCCGGCCGCGTCACGGAGACCAGCGCGGAATACGCCGTGAGGGTGGTGGGGGAATACGCCTCCGTTGACGAGATCTCCGAGCTTCCCCTGGCGGTTCCCTCCGGCGGGTACGTGCGGCTGGCGGACGTGGCAACGGTGGAGGCCGGATTCGCCGACGTGAGAGAGCTGGCCCGTTACAATGGCGAACCTTCGGTGAGCCTCTCCATCCAGAAGCAGTCCGACGCCAACACGGTGGCGACGGCCTCCGGGATCTTCGAGGCGCTGGACGAGCTTCAGGGCGAAATCCCCCCGGGTGCCGACCTGAGGGTGGCTTCGGATCGGAGCCAGTTCATCCGGGACTCCATCCAGGACATCCTGAAGAACATCCTCATCGGAATCGCCCTCACCGTGGGGGTCCTCTTCCTCTTCCTCCACTCCTGGCGGGGTACCGTCATCGCCGCCGTGGCCATGCCAGCTACCATCGTGGCCACTTTCCTGGCTCTGGACCGGATGGACTTCACCATCAACGTCATGACCCTCATGGGGCTGGGGATCACGGTGGGGATCCTGGTGACCAACACCATCGTGGTGCTGGAGAACATCTACCGGTACCTGGACCGGGGCGCCGATCCCAAGAAAGCGGCGGAGGAAGGAACCACCGAGGTGGCCATCGCGGTGGCGGCGTCGGCCCTCACCAACGTGGTGGTCTTCACCCCCATCGCCTTCATGCAGGGGATCATCGGCCAGTTCTTCTTCGCCTTCGGTCTCACGGTGGTCTTCGCCACGCTGGCCTCCGTCTTCATCTCCTTCACCCTGGCTCCCATGCTGGCGGCGCGGGTGCTCCGGACCCACGAGACCCGTCGGGAGGAGGAGGGGTGGCTGGGGTTCTTCTGGAAGCGGTTCGACGTGGGTTACGCCGGGCTGGAGGAGGACTACCGGCGAGCTCTTCGCTGGAGTCTGGCCCGGCCCCGGAACGGGTGGGCCGTGGTGGGGGGGACGACCCTGCTCTTCATCCTGGCCCTTTTCATTCAGGCACGGTTCGGGGGAGGGGAGTTCATGCCCACCACGGACAACGGCATGGCCGACCTGGCCCTGGAGCTTCCCCCCGGGACCCCCATCGAGCGAACCTCCCTGGTGGTCCAGAGGGCCGAGGGGCTCCTGCGGCAGATCCCCGAAGTGACGGATCTCCTCACCACCATCGGACAGGGGACCGGCGGGATGATGTCCACGGGGGCCGACGTGAACCAGGCGAGGATCCAGGTCACGGTGGAGTCCCGCCTCCCCACCGAGTCGTTCTTCCCCCGTTTCCGGGAGCTCATGGCGGAGATCCCGGATGCCGACGTCACCGTGACCCTCTCCCAGACCATGGGAGGCGGCGGGTCGGAGGCTCCCCTCCAGATCCTGGTGAAGGGGCCGGACCAGAACCGACTGGAGGCCCTGGCCCAGGAGGCCACCGACCTCGTGGCTGCGGTTCCGGGATTGGTGGACGTAAAGAACACGATAAAGGATCCACGTCCTGAAGTCGTCTTCCGCCCCTACCGGCCGGTCCTCTCCGAGTACGGCCTCACCGTGGCGCAGGTGGGAGGGGCCCTCCGGGCCTCCATCGAGGGCGTGATCCCGGGGGTGTACCGGGAGTCGGGAGAGGAGCGGGACATCCGGGTGCGCCTGGCGGAAGGCTCACGGGACCGGGTGGCGGAGCTGGGGGACCTCCAGATCAGGACCCGGAACGGCATGGTTCCCGTGAGCAGCCTGGGAGAGCTGGACGAACAGGGTGGGGAGAACACGATCCAGCGGGACGAGAAGCAGCGGACGGTCCAGATCGATGCCCAGATCGGCAGTGGGAGCCTCACCAGCCTCGCCACCCAGATCGAGGCCCGCCTGGACGAGATGGGGCTCCCACCGGGGTACTCCTACGAGATTACGGGGCAGTTCGAGATGTTCCAGGAGTCGCTGACGGAGATGCTGAAGGCCCTGGCGCTGGCCATCATCCTCACCTACGTGATCCTGGCCATGATCCTGGAGTCGTTCGTCCACCCCGTCACCATCATGCTGACCCTCCCCCTGGGAGCGGTGGGTGCGGTCTTCGCCCTTTTCCTCACCGCCACGAACCTCAACATCTTCAGCATGATGGCCATGATCATGCTGGTGGGGATCGTGGTGAACAACGCCATCCTGATCCTGGACTACGCCCAGATCCTGAGGGGGCGGGGGAAGGGGATCGTGGAGGCGCTCCTGGAAGCTGCCCCGGCCCGGCTTCGCCCCATCCTCATGACCAACGTGGCCATCGCCATCGCACTGATCCCTCAGGCCGTGGGAACGGGCCCGGGCTCATCATTCAGGACCGCCATGGCCATCGTGACCATCGGAGGGGTCCTGGTGGCGGCCGTCTTCACCCTCTTCCTGATTCCGGTGATCTACGTGAAGCTGGACCGCTTCGCCTTCGCCGCCCACGTCCACCAGCAGGAGGAGATGGACCGACGGGAGGAACCCGGGCGACCGGCGGCCCGAGAGGGGGGCACTCCCTAGCGGGATCCCACGAAGATGAGCAGGGCTCGTTGCGCCGCCGGGGTCAGGGCCTCGTAACGGGCCCGCACTCCTGCCGCTTCCCCGCCGTGGAGGAGGATGGCCCGGTTGAGGCTGGGCGCCCGAAGGTCGTGCATGTAGGTGGTCCGGAAACGGACCCCCATGAGGCGGGCGGTGCGGACCTCCGAGGGGGTGGCGGTGGGACCGCAGATGGTGGGGCGCTCCGGGTCCAGGTCGTGGAGGAGGAGATCCGAATAAAGGTGTACCACCTTCCGGTCCAGCGCCTTCACGGGGTTGGGCCCGGTGCGCATGGCGGGGACGTGACAGGACGGGCACCCGATGGACCGGAAGACCTCCTCCCCGATCCGCATGGAGTCCGCCTCCGCAGGCGTCCGAGGCTCCCGGGGAAGGGGAGGGGCCAACCAGCGGATGTAGTCCGACACCAGCCTCACCGTCTCTTCCGTGAGCTCGGGGTCCGGAACCGGGTCGGCCCCGGGAGGGATGGGGATTCCGCCGGCCGTCTCCTCGTTGGGATAGGAAGGAGTCGTGAGGCCCAGGGAACGGCGGAAGGCACCCTCCGACAGATCGAAGATGGTGGCACGGTAGGCCTTGTTCCCCATGCGACCCAGGCGCCCGTCCGGGAGTCGGGAAGCCCTTCCCGAGATGCCGTCCCCGTCCTGGTCCTCCGGGTCCTCTCTCGCCAGGATCGTTTCGTCGGGGATGGCCTCTAGGAGCCCGAGCCCATAGAGGGCCGGGGCCTCCATCACCAGATACCCGGTGGCGCTGGGGGGGACAGCCTCACCGGTGATGCCGAAGGCCTGGAGCAGCGGGGTGGCGTAAGCCTGGACCAGGGGTCCTCCCTCCTCTTCCAGAGGATCGCATCCCGTCTCCGGATCCCAGCGGGTGGCCTCACGGAGGGGCTCCACACCGGCCCCTCCGATGGTGGGAAGATCGTGGCAGGAACCGCATCCCGGCTGCATGTAGAGGGGCCCGAGACCCTCCTCTGGAGTCCACTGCTTGGCCAAGAGTGCCTTTCCCTCCAGGAAGCGGGTGGTCTGCTCCTGGGTGAGGCCCGGGAGGGGTTCCCCCGGAGCTCGGGCCACTTCGGATCCGTTCCCGTCACAGGCCAACAACCCCAGGAGGCCCGCTCCTGCCGCGATCCGGCGCAATGCACTCGTCATGCCGATCCTCCGTCTCACCAGGTCACCTGGCTCACCCATCCCCGAACAGAAAATATGGAGTACCGACGCCGTAAAGACCAAGGGGAGGCGGAAACCCGATACAGACGGCACCCCAGGGTGACACGTCTTTCTCTGGAGATCGGGCGAAGCCGCTCTCGGCAGTGGAACCGAATCCTGGCATCCGACCACCCCAGGAGTCATCTTCCGGAAAGGCAAAACCCAACGATTGGAGGTTCTCCATGGATCTTCTGCGGAGGCCCCACCCGCTCCTCATGCTTTCTGTTCTAACCGCGGCGTGTGGGGGAGGGGGAGGAGCCGGATCAACGGCGCCCCGGGACTACAACGTCATCACGCTGGCGGAGATCGAAGCCAGCCAGGCGGAAACCGCGTATCAGCTCGTCCAACAGCTCCGTCCCCGGTGGATGATCCGGAACCGAGGGGAACGGACGTTCTCCGTGGACGAAGCGGACTACGCCAAGGTCATCGTGGACGAGATGCCTCCCCGGGAGTTCGATGTCCTCAGGGAGCTTCGGCGCGGGACGCTCCAGGAACTCCGCTTCCTGGAGCCCCGGGAGGCCACCTTCCTCTATGGGACCGGGTTCAACGCCGGGGTCATCCAGGTGACCACGCGGCGGTAGGGGTCCCCTCCGCCACCCGTCAAAGGGACCGTAGGAAGCGGAGGAGGAGACTCCGTTCCTCGCTGCTCAGGTCCTCGTAGGCCTTCCGGGCCCTCTGGGCCTCCCCGCCGTGGGCGAGTATCCTCCTTTCCAACCCCGGGGACACGGCGTCGAGGGAGTACGGCTCCCGGAACCGGTATCCGATCAGACGGCCGGTACGGAACTCCGTGGGGGAAGCGTCTCCTGCGCACACGCCCCGGTAGTCCGGTCCCAGGTCGTGCAGGAGGAGATCGGAGTAGAGGCGGACGGTCTTCCGGCTCAGAGCCGACACCTCGTTGGGGCCCGTCCTCAGCGTCGGAATATGGCAGGAAGCGCACCCCACCTTCCCGAAGAGATGGGACCCGGCACGGATGCTGTCCCGTGCCGCCCGGCTGACGGGTTCTTCCGGCGCCGGCGGGGCCAGGAAGCGAACGAAGTCCGCCAGGCTCGAAGAGATTTCCGGACCGATCTCCGGGTCCGGTACCGGGTCGGCCGCCGGTGGAAGAGGAGTCCCGTTCAGGGTCTCCTCCGTCGGGTGGGCGGAGGTGGTGAGACCCAGGTCCGAGATCATCGCCCTTTCGACGAACTCCAGAATGGTGGCTACCTCCGCCTTCCGGGTGAGCCGTCCCAATCGCCCGTCGGGAAGCCTGTGGACCCGTCCGGAGACCCCGTCCCCGTCGGCATCGTCGGGGTCTGCCAGGCTCACGATGACCTCCTCCGGAATGGCCTCCATCAGGCCGATGCCGTAGAGCAATGGGGGCACCTCCCGCACCCGCTCCGTGGCGCCAGGGGGAACATCCTCCCTCAGGATCCCAAGGGCCTGCGCCAGGGGGGTTGCCCGCTCCTGCCGAACCGGCCCCCCCTCCTCCACCAGGAGATCGCATCCGGTCAGGGAGTCGAAGTGCGTGGCCATCATGCGGGTTTCCACCCCCGTCCCCCCCAGCTCCGGGAGGTCGTGGCAGGAGCTGCACCGGTCCTGGAGGTACAGGGGCCCCAGCCCCTCCGCTGGGGTCCAACCGTGGTGGAACCAGGCTCGGCCTCTCTCGAACCGGGCGAGCTCCGCCTCGGAGAGACCCGGCAGGGGCTCCCCGGGGGCCCCCGCGGGTACATCCTCTCCACAGCCGGAGCAGGCGAGGGCCAGCAGAACGGCGTGTCTCAGCGTCCGGAGCACCGGACCAGACGGTGGCCGCATTCTTTCTTCCTTAGAAAGGCTATGGGTGAGCCATCGTATGGGAGCATCAATTGTGGAAGAAGGGTGGAGGAGGGACAAGGCGGCGACTCCCTTAACTTCGTACCGGGAATCCTCTAGACTTGATGTCGAGGCTCCCGAGACCCCTCAGCGGATGGGACCTGCACGGTGTCAGACTGTTGATGAAACGCGTTTTTGCTCTTGCCACGATCCCCCTTCTCGGGTGCGCCAGCTCCGGCGGAGAGGCGGGCCTCCTTGGGACTCCCCAGGTGCGGACCGTCGTGGCCGGGTCCGTGAGCCCGGACGGCGGGGGGATGGGGGTGGGAGCCATGTCCATCACCTACCTGGTGGAGCCGGTTCTCGTGAGCTCCGTGGTTCCAGCCACGCCGGACGTGGTCTGGCCCCTCCTCCTGGACGCTCTTGCCTCGGAGGGGCTCTCGCCCGACGGCGTGGACGCTACGACGGGGCTGGTCTCCGTGGGCCGGGTCGAGTGGTCCAGGGAGCGGAATGGTCTTCCCCTCAGCACGTTCCTGGATTGCGGAATCTCGGCAACGGGGCGATCGCTGGCGGACGACGCCCGGATCGTGGCGGCCATGACCACCCAGGCGGAGGCCGACGGAACCGAGGACACCCGGGTCACCATCCGTCTGGAGGCGGTGGCCTTTCCCCTGGGAGAGTCCGGGGAGCGGGCCAGAGAGTGCAGGACGAATCAGGAGTTGGAGCATGCCATCCTGGGGCATATCGAGCGGGCGACGATTCCCGCGCCCGCCGCAGGGGAGGTCCGAGCCACGACCCCTGGGGTAGCATCGGCGGGACCCACGAGGACCGCCCCGACCCTGATGACGGATCTCCCCTTCTCCCCCGGGGACAAGGTGCGGATCTGGCTATCCGATTCGGAGCGGATCACCGGAGCCTTCCTGGGGTTCCAGGCGGACGCCCTCCTCCTGAAGAAGAGCCGCAGAACCCATGTGCCGTTCTGGTCCATCGACGCCATCCAGGTGAAGCACACGCACCAGCTTCCCATTGTCCTGGGTTCCGTGTTGGGGATCGCGGCGGGGATCACGGTGGCGACGACGACGGAGATGGGGATCGGTGGGCGGCACGCCGTCCAGGGGGAGATTCTTAATCCGGGGCTCGGGGCCGTGGTGGGGGGGCTCGTGGGGGCCGCGGTGGGGTACATCCTGGGGACTTCATGGATCGACGTTCCCCTGGACACCGTGTGGCCGGATCCTGCCCTGGAGCGGTGAGATGAGAGATGCTCGGCTTCTGATCGGCGCCCTGGTCCTCCTCCTGGTGGCCTGTTCCAGTCCCTTCGGTTTCGTGGACGAGAATCGCCGGATGATCCTCGAGGGTGTGGTGACGGACGGGGCCTCCGGGCAGCCGCTGGAGGGGGTGTACGTGAGCCTGGAGTGGACGCCGGAAGACAACCCGGACCAGGGGCAGGGCGCCGTTGTCCACGTGGACACGAACACTGCCGCTGACGGCTCCTACCGTGTGGAGGCGAAGCTCTCCGAGGTGAATTGCACCACCGCCTTCCTGAGGGTCGCCCGTTCGGGGTATAGGGCGGTTCTCATCCACCCGGACTGCAAGTCCGGGAAACAGACCTTCGACGTGGCGCTGCCTCCGGCCTGACCGCGACGGTGGCAAGGCCGGTCCTTGTCGAGGCCTCAGGACGTCGGACCGGGGATCCGGCCCCCGCGTCGGGGAGGAGAATTCCTGTTGACTTTTTCCTTCCTGGCCTCTATCTGTTCCCCACTGACAATTCTTGACTACCGGAGCAATGCGTTCCGCGTAACGGATTCCTTGAGCGAATCGTCCCAGGTCTCTCCACTCGGTGGGCTTCGGGGCTTTTGAATTATGGGCGTCCCTCCTCCGGTGCATGGTGCGCCGAAGGGTGATGCCCCCATGAAGACCCGGCAGCGAGGCACGGAGTCCCATCTTCCCGGCTTCGATCGTTTCTATCAATGATCGGAGTAACGGTGGTTGGGGGGCTAGCTCTGGCTGTCGAATCTCGTTCCCCATTTGACCCCCAAACGCAGGAGACTCTGCGATGAGACCTTCCCGTGTGATTCGTGTGTCACGGGCATCCTTCGCCCTCTTGTCCCTGACCCTGGCCGCGGCGCTGGCTCTTCCGAGCCTCTCCAGCGCGCAGCAGACCGGGTCGGTGACCGGATCGGTGGTGGATGCCACGAACCAACAACCCCTGAGCGGTGCCCAGGTCAGTATCGAGGGGACCCAGCGCGGAGCCCTCTCCGACGGCCGGGGGCGATTCCTCATCCTCCAGGTCCCCACGGGTCCCCAGACAGTGCGGGTGACCTACATCGGGTACGGGACTCAGACCCAGGAGATCACGGTGGGTGCTGGTCAGGCCACCACCCTCAACTTCGAGCTCCAGATCAGTGCCGTCTCACTGGACGAGGTGGTGGTGACGGGGACGGCCGGGGCCGTGGAGAAGCGGAAAGTCGGGAGCTCCATGGCCTCCATGAACATGGCCCAGGTCCAGGAGAACCTCCCGGTACAGGACTTCGGGACGGCCCTCCAGGCCCGGATCCCCGGGGTGCGCTCGGTGGGGACCGTGGGAGGTGTGGGAGCCAGCCGACAGCTCCAGATCCGTGGGATGGCCAGCCTGCGCCTGGACCAGCGCCCGGTGATCTACATCGACGGGGTCCGGGTGGACGCCAACCAGTACGAGTGGGGTGGGATGGCGAGCGCAGCATGCTGCTCATTCAGCGGCGGCGCGGCAGAGGACCGGTTGTCCGACCTGAACCCTGCGGACATCGAGCGAATCGAGGTCCTGAAGGGGGCTGCCGCGGCGACCCTCTACGGGTCGGAGGCCACCAACGGGGTGATCCAGATCTTCACCAAGCGGGGTCGGAGCAACTCCCCGCCCCAGTTCTCCATGAACATGAGCACGGGCTTCAACCGACTCCGTGAGAACTTCCAGACCAAGCTGTACCCTGAGTTCCGGGGACCCGACGGGTTCCAGGCCCGGGACGGGAATGACCTGATCGAGAACGGACTCATCGGTACTGTGGACCTTTCGGCCCAGGGTGGCGGCGAGGACGTGACCTACTTCGTGTCCGGAGGCTACAATTTCGAGGAGGGTTCGCTGCAGCCCAACTGGCAGAAACGGGCGAACCTCCGGACGAACCTCCGGTGGGTGGCCTCGGACCAGTGGACCTTCGCCATCAACACGGCCTACAGCCGGAACCGGATCCTGGACCTCCAGTCAGGGAACAACTGGATGTCCATGCTGGGGAACGCCCTCCTGGGGAACCCCCGCAGGGCCACGGAGGCTCAGCCCTACGGAGAGCCCTGGCTCTCGGTGTCGGACATCAAGAAGGTGGACACCTTCGACGACACGAACAGGTGGACCGGTGGAATCACGGCCACGTACACGCCCACGACCTGGTTCTCCAACAAGCTGACCTTCGGCATCGACAACGTGGACGAGGAAAAGAGCCGGCTCCTCCCCTACGGCTACTACTACACCTACGTCGGGACGGTAGGTGAGCGAAACCTGGGGTACCGGCGGACCCGGAACATCACCGCGGACTACCTGGGGACCATGAGCTTCGACCTCACCGAGGCTGTCGGCTCGGAGCTCTCCTTCGGGGCCCAGGGATTCTGGGAGACGAACAGCGAGCAGATGGCGACGGGTCGGGGCTTCGCGGCTCCCGGCGTCACCACGGTCGGGGGTGCGGCCATCACCTTCGGGGACGAGAGCTTCGAGGAGGCGGTGAACATCGGGCTCTTCGCCCAGGACCGGATCTCCTACAATGACAAGCTCTTCGCCACCGTGGGTGTTCGGGTGGACGGAAATAGCGCCTTCGGTGAGAACTACGGCCTGAAGACGTATCCGAAGTTCGATGTTGCGTACCAGATCTCCCAGGAGGGCTTCCTCCCGGAGTTCATCTCCAACCTCAAGCTCCGTGGGGCCATCGGGCAGGCCGGGAAGTTCCCCGGAGCCTTCGATCAGTTCCGGACCTTCAGCCCCACCACGGTGCTGGACGACCTGGCCGGGGTGAGCCCCAGCAACCCGGGGAATGCCAACCTGAAGCCCGAGACCACCACGGAGATGGAAGCCGGATTCGACGCCGGACTCTTCCAGGACCAGGTGGGGGTGACCTTCACCTACTACTACGCCAAGACGGTGGACGCGCTCCTGGGCATCAGCTTGCCGCCCAGTGAAGGGTTCTCACAGTCTCGGTTGGAGAACGTGGGAGAGATCAAGAACCAGGGCTGGGAGGTCAGCCTCAACTATACGCCGGTGAACACCGCAGACATGCGGTGGACGGTGGATCTCAACCTGGACGGGAACAAGAACGAGATTCTCTCCCTGGGCGACCAGGCGGTCTATCGCCTCATCAACAAGTGGGAAGGAGGGAAATGGCCGAACGGTGGAACGGCCGCAGTGGACTCCGTCCTCTACCTGGGCGGCTACTATGTGGGATACCCCATCCGGAGCGGTTGGTCCCGGGAGATCACCGGATACAACGCTGGGACCAACACCCACACACGCTCCGACTTCAGCTTCTACCAGGGGCCGCCGCTTCCCACCTTCAACGCGTCGCTGGGTAACACTTTCACCTTCGGTGCCTTCCGGGTTTACGGCCTGGTGTCCATGCAGAGCGGCTCGACCTTCAGCAACAGCGACCGCCCGTACCGGATGCGCCAGGGCGGAGGGGACGAGTATCTCCGCCTCTTCGACTTCGACAACAGGGATTCCAACGGGAACCCAACGCCCACCGTCCAGTCGGACTCCCTGCTGGACTACTTCACGCTGGCCAGCAACTACGACTCCCGGGACAACGTCCGAATCCGGGAGGTGTCGGTGTCCTACAACGTACCGCTTTCCTTCACGAACATGCTGGGCCTGAGCCGCACGACCCTTACCCTGTCGGGGCAGAACCTGTACTGGTGGGACGACTGCAACTGCCTGGATCCGGACATGAACTACCTGGGAGGGAGCGTGAGCCAATCCGGGTTCCTTGCCATGCCCCAGAGTCGGAAGTTCCTCTTCTCCATACGAACAGGCTTCGGTGGGTGAGGGGCGAGGAATGAGAACGATACCGCGCAAACCCGGACGGAAGGGGAGGACATCGATGAATAGAACGAAGCGACTCCTGGGAGGCGGCGCACTCGCTGCGCTCCTCTTCATGGGAGTGTACGCATGCGGAGACCTGCTGGAGGTATCGGACCCCCAGCGGTACACCTCGGAAGACCTGGACGAATCGCTGCAAGCGGTAGCCGACGGCGTTGAGGGAGATCTCAACTCCTCCCATGACAACGTTGTGACGCACAACTCTCTGGCCTCGGACGAGCTCCAGCATACCGGTACGTGGACCTGGTGGGATGATTCGGACCACGGCCGCTGGAGGTATGACCTCCAGGAAGCAAGCAATGCCGGTTACCTCCAGGCCCGATGGTTCGCCAGGGACACCGAAGAGCGGCTGAGGAATGTTCTGGGCGAGCAGGAGTCCATGACCAGCCCCTTGATGGCCCAGGTCATGACGGTGGAAGGATGGTCCGACCTCCTGAACGCCGAGAATTTCTGTGAAGCTCCAGCGGAGGCCAGTGGTCCCGCCGTTTCCGACGACGAGCTCATGGGCATCGCCCGAACCGAGCTCACGAACGCGATGGGGGTGGCCCAGGCGGCTGGGGCCACGGACTACTACAACTGGGCCCGGGCGGGACGGGCAAGGGCGAACCTCTGGCTCGGGGACTACTCCGCCGCATTGACCGACGCTCAAGCTATCCCAGAGGATTTCATCTACTACGCCAAGTATTCCATCAACGGATCGAACAACTGGATCGTGACCGTGTCCACCTACGGGGAGAACAACGCCGGAGGCGTCCGGGAAAAGTGGTGGTCCCAGGTTGACACCGTAGCGGAGATGCTCCGTGATCCGTACACGGGCGAGCTGGATCCCCGGGTCCCCATCCACTACAACCCGGGCGACAAGGGCGTGGACGGGATCACCGATTTCTACAGCCAGTGGAAATACCGGGACCGGGGGGCCGACATCCCCTATACACACAAGGGGGAGATGAAGCTCATCGAGGCGGAGGTCTACTGGCGGAACAACGACCTGGCCAATGCCATGGCGGCGCTGAACTGGCTCCGGACCCGGGCCGGTCTTACACCCCATTCCACCGACCCCATGCCCAGTGCGGACAAGGTGTTCGAGTATTTCATGCACGAGATGTTCGCCGAGCTCTTCATGGAGGGGCGCCGCTTCCCCTACCTGCACCGCCTGGGGCAGGTGGAGGAGATTTTCGGAGCACTGAACGACCCATTGCGACCCCTTCCCAGGCCCACCAAGTGGACCTTGAATGCAAACGAAGCCCGTTACAACCCGAATATCGAGGACAACCCGTCCGTCCGGTGTCTGCCCATGAGCGGCACCGGCTGACGACTCAGCGCTCGAGCTGAACACCCTGACACGGGGTGGGTGGGGACTTCCCGCCCACCCCGTCTTTCTTTTTCGTCGAATTCGATCCAGATTCGCCTCGCGTCCATGACCGCTCATCTCCCTGCAGGCGATTCGACCACCGGATTCGGACATCCCTGGAGCCGTCCCATGCGCCGAGCCGTTCGCTTTGTCCGTCCCGTTCCCTCTGGTATCCTCACCCTCCTTTCGGTGCCCATCCTCATGGCCACCCCGGCGGGGGTCGGTGCCCAGGTTACGGCCACGGACTACGCTCGGGCGGAACGCTTTCTCGGGTGGAACGCCCGAAACCTGGTCTCGGGGGACGAGGTCAGCCCCCGCTGGATGGAGGAGGACCGCTTCTGGTACCGAAATCACGTGAGGGACGGGTACGAGTTCGTTCTGGTGGACCCGGCCCGGGGAACCCGGGCGCCGGCCTTTGATCATGACCGACTGGCCGCGGCCCTTTCGGTCGCGGCGGACACCTCCTACGTGGGCCACAAGCTCCCCTTCCAGGAGATCGAGCTGGTGTCGGAAGAAGCCGAAGTCCAGTTCTACGTGTCCGACTCCGTTCGGTGGCGCTGTGACATCCGGGCATACCGGTGCACGGGTCCCGACACGGTGCCGAAGCCTCCTGTGACGGAGACGGCCTCTCCCGACAGTCAGTGGGTGGCCTTCGAAAGGGACGAGAACCTCTGGGTGAGGGCGCTGGCCAGCGGGGAGGAAACCCAGCTTACCGCCGACGGAGAGCCGGACTACGGGTACGCGGTGCAGCCGGAGGGATGCTGCTCGGTGGTGACCAACGCCAGGGAGAGACGGGAGCAGCCCCCGGTCCTGGCATGGTCCGAAGATTCCAGGCGCCTGGCCACGCATCGTTTCGACGAGCGGGAGGTCCGGCAAATGGCCCTCCTGGAGACGAACGTCAAGGGGCCCGTCCTCCATACCTATCACAACGCTCTCCCCGGAGACTCGGTGATCCCCACCTACCAGATGCACATCTTCGACGTGGAGGCCAGAACCGGGGTGGTGGCGGACCGGCCGCCCCAGGAGATGGTGAACACCTCCTGTTGTGGGCTCCTGGCCTATCGGCCCCCCCAGGAGCTGGTCTGGAAGGACGCCCGCTGGGGGGAAGGGAGCGACGAGTTCTTCTTCACCTACGGGCACCGGAGCTTCGACACCCTGCGCCTGGTGGCCATGGACGCGCGGACCGGGGTCACCCGAACGGTCATCACCGAGACCAGCCCTACCTTCGTGGAGATGAACGCCCTCTCCGGGGGGATTCCCAACTGGCGGGTAGTGAATGGAAATCGAGAGGTGATCTGGTTCAGCGAGAGGGACGGGTGGGGGCACCTCTACCGCTACGATGCCACCACCGGGGAGCTCCTGAACCGCATCACGCAGGGCCCCTGGATGGTGGTGGATCTCCTGGAAGTGGACGAAGAGGCGGGATGGATCTATTTCACGGCGGTGGGACGGGAGGAGGGGCGTGACCCCTACTACCGGCAGCTGTATCGGGTGCGGTGGGATGGTTCCGGGCTCCAGCTCCTCACGCCGGAGGATGCGGACCACGCCGTCACCTTCGCTCCCTCGGGGCGCTTTCTGGTGGACACGTACTCCACTCCCACCAGCGAGCCCGTGTCCGTCCTTCGACGGGCCGACGGCACCCGGACCGTGACGCTGGAGGAGGCGGATTTCTCCGAGCTCCTGAACACCGGCTGGAGTTGGCCGGTGCCCTTCCGGACGAAGGCGCGAGACGGGGTGACGGACCTCTACGGGTACCTCTATTTTCCCTCGGCCTTCGACTCCGCCGCGGTCTACCCGGTAGTGGACTACATCTATCCCGGTCCGCAGATCGGGCCCATCGGCTTTCGGCAGGGGACGGCGAACACCCGGGGCAACGCCCGAGCCCTGGCGGAGCTGGGATTCATCGTCTTCAGCATCGACGCCCTGGGGACTCCACTCCGGGCCAAGGCCTTCCATGACGCCTACTACGGGAACATGGCGGACAACGGCATCGCCGATCACGTGGCCGCCCTCCGGCAGCTGGCGGCCCGGTATCCCCAGATGGACCTGGACCGGGTGGGGATATTCGGGCACTCGGGGGGTGGGTTCAGCTCCACGGATGCCATCCTCCGCTTTCCCGACTTCTTCAAAGTGGCCGTGTCCTCGGCGGGGAATCACGACAACCGGAGCTACGACTACACCTGGGGGGAGAAGTACCAGGGGCTCCTGACGCGGAAGGCCGACGGGACCGACACCTTCGACTCACAGGCCAACCAGAACGTCGCTGGAGAGCTGAAAGGGAAGCTCCTCCTCATGTACGGGACGCTGGACGACAACGTCCATCCCAACGCCGCCCTCCTGGTCATCGACGAGCTCATCCGGCAGAACAAGGACTTCGACCTCATCGTGGTTCCCAACCGGAACCATGGCTATGCCAGCGAACCCTACGTGATTCGCCGGACGTGGGACTACTTCGTACGGCACCTCCTGGGTTTCGAGCCCCCGAGGGAGTACGAAATCGTCCGGCCCCAGGGATAGGAGAACCACCATGCATCGGCATTCGTCGGTTGCCCGGGGCGCGAGGGCGCTCCTTCCTGCCGCCACCCTGATTCTCCTGGGCTTCGGCCACGCTCTGGGCCAGGAGGTCATGGACGAGACCACCTACGCCCGGGCGGAGCGCCTCCTGACCTGGCACCTGGACCCCCTCGTCACCGGGGACCAGGTGAGGCCCAGTTGGATGCGAGGTGGAAACCGCTTCTGGTACCGGAACAAGACGGGGGAGGGGCACGAGTTCCTCGTGGTGGATCCGGTCCAGGGCACCCGGGGACCTCTCTTCGATCACTACCGGTTGGCCGCCGTCATGTCCGAAGCCAACGACACCAGCTACGTGGGGCAGAAGCTTCCCTTCCAGAGCTTCGAGTTCGTGGACGAAACCGAGAGCCGGATCCGGTTCAGAGTGGGGAAGAAGGGCTTCGAGTGCGACATCCGGGCGTACGCCTGCAACGTGGGGGACACGATTCCCTCCTCGGTCCCCTTCGTGAAGTCCCCGGACGGGGCCTGGGAGGCCTTCGTGCACCAGGGCGACGTCTACATCCGCCCCGTGGAGAACCCGGCGGATTCGATTCAGCTCACCGACGACGCCGAGGAGGAATGGATCTACGGGGACATGGCCTGGGGTGCGGTGAGTGGCCGTGACCGCCCTTCCAGACCCATCCTCCAGTGGTCCCCGGACTCCAGAAAGATCGCCGCCCAGAAGACGGACACCCGGGGCGTCGAGAAGATGCCCCTCTACTCCTCCACCTCCACCCGCCCCAAGTACTACCTGTACCCCTATGCCCTCCCGGGGGACTCCACTCTTCCCCGGTTCGATATCCACATCCTGGACGTGGAGACGAAGGCCAACACCACGGTGGATGCGCCCCCGCAACCCACCATCGTCCACGGCGTGACGGGGATGAGCGACTCCACCTGGGTGACGGTGAAGTGGAGCGAGGGATCCGACCGGCTCTACTTCACTCACGGGGTCCGGGGGTCCAAGCGGATCCAGCTCATGACGGTGGGGCTGGACGGTGGGAGCCCCGTCCTCCTGGCCAAGGACACGGCGGCCACGTGGGTTGAGCTCATGCACGGGGGACGCACGCCCCCCAACTGGGCCGTAGCCAACGGGGGTGAGGACCTGGTGTGGTTCTCCCAGCGGGACGGGTGGGCCCACCTGTACCGCTTCGGGCCAGACGGGCAGCTGAAGAACCAGATCACCTCGGGGCCCTTTGCCGTGGACCAGATCCATTTCGTGGACGACTCCTCCGACCGGATCTACTTCACGGCCTGGGGCGGGCCGGACTCGGAATTCCCCTACCATCGGAGACTCTACCGGGTGGGCCTGGACGGAAGCGGGCTGACCCTCCTGACTCCGGAGGAAGCGGACCACTCCATCAGCTTCACCCCCTCCGGACGCTTCTTCGTGGACACCTATTCCACGGTCACTGATCCCCCGGTCTCGGTGCTCCGAAGGGTCCCGGACGGACGGGTGACCCTGGCGCTGGAGGAGGCGGACATCTCCGGGATCCTGGAGGTGGGCTGGACCCCCCGGGAAGTGTTCCAGGTGAAGGCCAGGGACGGGGTGACGGACATCTGGGGGGTGCTCTCGAAGCCCTCCGATTTCGACCCCGACAGGAGCTACCCCGTCATCGAGTATATCTACCCCGGGCCCCAGGTGGGGAGCGTGGGTAGCTATTCCTTCAGCGCCGGCGGGAACGGAGATGTCCGGGCCCTGGCGGAGCTGGGCTTCATCGTGGTCCAGGTCGACCACCTGGGGACCCCCTGGCGCTCGAAGGCCTTCCACGACGCCTACTACGGGAACATGGGGGACAACGGCCTGCCGGATCATATCGCGGCGCTTCGGCAGCTGGCCGCCGCCCGTCCCTGGATGGACCTCGACCGGGTGGGGATATTCGGGCACTCCGGCGGCGGGTTCGCTTCCACCGACGCCATCCTCCGCTACCCGGACTTCTACAAGGTGGCGGTCTCCGGCTCCGGGAACCACGACAACCGGACCTACTTCTACGGCTGGGGGGAGAAGTACCAGGGGCTGCTGGTCCAGGACACGGTGAAGGGAACCGACAACTACGAGGCGTCCGCCAACTACACCCTGGCCGGGAACCTGAAGGGGAAGCTCTTTCTCATGCACGGGGACCTGGACGACAACGTCCACCCGTCCATGACCATCCGGGTGGCCGACGCCCTCATCAAGGCCAACAAGAGCTTCGACTTCCTCATCGTCCCGGACCGGAACCACGGTCTGAACGAGCCGTACGTGGTCCGGCGTCGGTGGGACTATTTCGTGCAGAACCTCCTGGGAATGACCCCGCCGGACAACTACGAGATCCGGCGACCGGAGGGAGGTGGATCATGAGACAGCCCTCCTTCCTTCTCTCTTTCGCCATCGTGGCCCTTCTCGTGAGTACCGGACCGGTCTCAGCCCAGATGGAGACCCGCTACACCCGGGCGGAGCGTCTCCTGGCCTGGAACATCGACCCCCTCTTTTCCGGAGACGCGGTGACCGCCCACTGGATGCGGGGCGGGAACCGCTTCTGGTACCGGAACAAGGTGGCGGAGGGGGCGGAGTTCGTCCTGGTGGACCCGGAGGCCAACACCAGGGCGCCCCTCTTCGACCGGCACCGTCTGGCGGCGGCCCTCTCCCTGGCTGCGGACACGAGCTACGTGGGGACGAAGCTCCCCTTCAGCGACTTCGAGTTCGCCGATGACCAGGAAACCCTCATCGCGTTCCGGGCCCACGAGAAGCGCTTCCAGTGCGACATCCGGGCGTACACGTGCACCGTGGGGGACACCCTTCCCAGCAAGGTCCCCTTCGTGAAGTCCCCCGACGGACGCTGGGAGGCCTTCGTCCACGACTACAATCTCTACGTGAGGCCGGTGGACAACCCGGCCGACTCCATCCGGCTCACGGAGGACGGGGTGGAGCTTTGGGCCTATGGCGTCTCTGCCGAGCGGCCCAGCCAGATCATCGCCAAGAGACCCTCCCGTCCCACCCTTCAGTGGTCACCGGACTCCCGGCGCATTGCCGTGGAGCGGATGGACGAGCGGAACGTGGGGACGCTGCCCCTCTACTCCTCCACCAGCACCCGGCCCAAGGCCTACGAGTACCCCTACCCCCTCCCGGAAGACAGCATCATCCCGCGCTTCGACATCCACGTCGTGGACGTGGAGTCGAAGAGGAACCTCCGGATCCGGATGGAGCCCCAGCCCTACCTGACCTTCTCCGTCACGGGGATGGTGGATTCCACCTGGGTCACGGT
>Ga0316577_10000173_pt1 | contig 20681 bp, 11 predicted proteins | sample S5NA_FD_203073 | JGI IMG/M metagenome (GOLD analysis project Ga0316577, IMG submission 203073) | Rhizosphere microbial communities from salt marsh grasses in Alabama, United States - S5-7_050615r2r1 | ecosystem: Host-associated > Plants > Roots > Rhizosphere | place: USA: Alabama | collected... | reverse complement strand
GCTTCAGCCGATGCCCAGGAGGATACAGATCGGTAAAATCACCGGCCTTGGCCCGCATCACCAACTCCTGCTGGTCGCGATCTATGGTAAAAAGCCCTACGTGGTGATAGCCAAAGCCCTCCCGAACCAGATGAGCTGCCCTGTCCAGCACACTATCCAAGTCCGACACCGCAGCGATCTTGCCGCCGACGTCGTTCAACAACGCCAACTGCGCTGCCCGCCGCTCCAGCATCACCTCAGTCCGTCTACGCTCAGCCAGCTCCTGCTGAACCGCCTCGTACAGCCGTGCGTTCTCGATCGCCACCGCGATCTGGTCGGCCAGGGTCTCTATCACCACCACGTCGTTCTCGTCAAAGGCGTTCGACTCTGGGCTCTGAACATCGATCACGCCCACAACCTCGCCCGCCACTCCGATGGGCACGCTCAACTCTGAGCGAGTCGGCACGATATCGGGGTAAAGGTTCACGTATTGCGGCTCGGCCTCCACATCGTTGGCCAGCAGGCTCTTGCCATGATATCCTACCCACCCAACTATGCCCTGCCCCAGCTTCAGCCGATGCCCAGGAGGATACAGATCGGTAAAATCACCGGCCTTGGCCCGCATCACCAACTCCTCCTGGTCACGATCCAGGGTGAAGAGGCCGACGTGATGATATCCAAAACTTTCCTGCACCAACCGGGCTGCCCTATCCAGCACACTATCCAATTCCAGCACCGCAGCGATCTTGCCACCAACGTCACTCAACAACGCCAACTGCGCTGCCCGCCGCTCCAGCATCGCCTCAGTCCGTCTACGCTCAGCCAGCTCCTGCTGAACCGCCTCGTACAGCCGCGCGTTCTCGATCGCCGCCGCGATCTGGTCGGCCAGGGTCTCTATCACCACCACGTCGTTCTCGTCAAAGGCGTTCGACTCTGGACTCTGAACGTCAAGCACCCCCACGACCTCCTCGCCCGCCCGGATGGGCACGCTCAACTCCGAGCGAGTCGGTACGATATCGGGGTAAAGATTGACGTAATACGGCTCGACGCTCACATCGTTGGCCAGGAGCAGCTTGCCACTCTGCCCCACCCAGCCTACCATACCCTGCCCCAGCTCCAGTCGATGCTCGGCCGGATAGAGACCAGCAAAATCACCGGCCTTGGCCCGCATGACCAGCTCGCCTCTCTCGCGATCCAGAGTGAAGAGGCCGACGTGATGATATCCAAAGCTTTCCTGCACCAACCGGGCTGCCCTATCAAGAACGCTGTCCAGATCCAGCACAGCAACGATCTTTCCGCCAACGTCGTTGAGCAGCGCCAATTGGGCAGCCCGCCGCTTCAGCGCCTCATCCGCGCGCTTGCGCTCGGTGATATCGGTGGTCACCACGAGCCGCGAGTCGGACACCTCCCCCCGGCGAATGTAGGAATAGCGGTTTCGAATGCACCGGCGCGTGCCGTCCTTACGAATGATCCAACACTCGAGTTCTTTTGGAACGGTGCCTGCCTGCCTGATCTCTTTCACGATCTGCTCCAACCGCGGTATTTCCTCAGGAGCAGCGAAATCCAGGCTGGTCATCCTCACGTATTCCTCCCTGGGGTAGCCATAAATCTCACAGGCACGATCGTTGACATAGACCGTCCTGCCATCCTCGATGATCGTCAGGCCATCCTGCGTGCTGTCGACGATCGTCCGATACCGCTCCTCGCTCTCCTGGAGCGCCTCCTCCGCCCATTTGCGCTGGGTGACATCCCGCAGCAGCCAGCGCAGACTGACCGGCTCTTCAAGAGTGCTGGGCACAGCAACCACAGAGACCGCAGCCCAGAATGGCACCCCGTCGTGCGCACGCATCGGCAGCACCCAGTACGCGATCTTGTCCACCCTGCCATCACGCAGTTGAGCCAAGCGAGCGTCGAAGGCATCGCGCTCTTCGGACGCGACAAAATCCGCCATTTGCCTGCCCAGCAAAGACCCCTGGCGCATGTGAAGCAAGCTTGCCATGGCGCGGTTGGCTTCCCGCACAGTCCCTTCACCCCCGGTCACCGCATACCCATCCGGGGCCAAGTCAAACAACTGGTGATAGTGCTGGCGTTCAGCCTCCAAGCCCGAACATGTGGTCGCCATCTCTTCGTTCTGCCGGCGCAGCTCTTCGCCAATCGCTCCCAGATCCTGCAGAGCAGCAGAAAGCTCCTCCCAGCTTGTCACGGCCTCCGCTCTCTGCCGCGCAGAGCGTCCATCAGGCAACCGAATCAGCTCATCCAGCCGCTGACGCACGGCCTCAACTTGCTCGTCAAAAGTCTGTCCCTCTCTCATCTCGCACCCTCTTCCAGCGACTGCGGCTTCCGCCGTAACGTTTCGCTCACAAGTACCGCCGCCCCATCATCAACACGCGCACCGTATGCTCCTTACCATCATCCACTAAGGGAACCTCGTCACCCGGCAGAACCACGCCATCCAACGCCACCTGCTTCACTCCGCAGTTGACGCTATCCGGGTTCTCCACAGAGATCATGTAAGTGGTCTCTCCATGGCGATAAGTTATCTCATAGCTCGACCAATTCCGGGGGATGCAGGGGGTGATTCGCAGCACCTGATGATCTTGATCTATTCCCACCTTGCACAACCCCAAAATAGCCTCGGTGCCCAGCCGATACATCCAACCGGCCGAGCCGGTGTACCACGTCCAACCGCCGCGCCCGACGTGCGGCGGCACGCTATAGACATCGGCTGCTACCACGTACGGCTCGACCCGGTAGCGTGCAGCCTTTTCCGGCGTATCGCTGTGATAGATAGGATTGAGTACCCGGAACAACTCCTCGGCTCGGTCGCCCTGCCCTAGCTCTGCAAAAGCCCACACCGTCCAGATGGCAGCGTGCGTATACTGCCCGCCGTTCTCCCGGATACCAGGCGGATAGCCCTTGATGTAGCCAGGATCGCGCTCCGTCTTGTCGAATGGTGGGGTAAAGAGCAGGATCAACCGATCGTCCTCGCGCACGAGGCGGCGAGCCACCGCCGCCATCGCCTGGGCCGCCCGCTTGCGGTCAGCCGCTTCCGATAGCACGGCCCACGACTGGGCTATAGCGTCAAGCTGGCACTCGTCATTCTCAGACGACCCCAGAGGGGTGCCATCGTCATAGTATGCGCGCCGGTACCACCCCCAGTCCCAGGCATTGTCCTCCAGTGCCTGGCGCAGGGCTGCGGCCCGCTTCCGATATGCCGCGGCCTGCTTTCCATCGTCCATACGCTCGCACAAATCGGCAAAGCGGGTCAAGGTAGCATACAGGAACCAACCCAACCACACGCTCTCCCCCGAACCGCCGATGCCCACCCGGTTCATACCATCGTTCCAGTCACCGCCGCCCATCAACGGTATGCCGTGGGGACCTGCAGTCGTCCCCTTGTCCAATGCCCGGCGGCAGTGCTCGTAGAGGGAAAAGCCCTTCTTGCCAGACGCGTATTGACCGTACCGCTCCACCTCCTCCGGCGACAGAGGCTCACCCTTCACGAACGGCGTGCTCTCCTCCAAGATCTTGGCGTCGCCGGTCACGCCGACATAGTGCGCTGTAGCAAAAGGAAGCCACAAGAGGTCGTCGGTGTAGCGCGTGCGCACCCCGCGCCCCGAAGGCGGATGCCACCAGTGAAGCACGTCCCCCGCCTCAAACTGGTGGCGCGCTACCTCCACGATGTGGTCTCGCGCGATCCCGGGCGCAGCGTGTGCCAAAGCCATCACGTCCTGCAACTGGTCGCGGTATCCAAAAGCGCCGGATGACTGGTAGAGCGCCGACCGTCCCCACACCCGGCACGACAGCGCCTGGTAGAGCAGCCAGCGGTTCAGCAGCAAGTCCATCGCCGGATCGGGCGTCCGCACGGTGACGGAGGACAGCAGATCGTCCCAGAACTCGGTCGCGTCCTCCCACGCCGCGGCGACCCGTTTGGGATCGCGATACTGTTTGACCAGCCGGAGTGCCTCCCTACGATCAGCCCCCTGGCCGAGCAGGAAAAAGACCTCCTGCACCCCACCAGCCTCGATATCCAGGTGGACTTGCAGAGCCGCACAGGGATCGAGCCCGGCCCTCACCATCCCGGCCAAACCAATGCGGTCGAGCGCAGCCGGACGTTTGTATCGTCCGTTGCGACCCAAGAACTCGGTGCGATCGGCGGTGAGCCCGTGCGGGTCCCTGTTTGAAGCCACAAAGGCCACTCGCTCGCCGAACTCTTCGTTGTAGGCGTTGGTGGCCAAAAGCGCCTTGCCGGCAGCATCGAACTCGGGTACGACGTACTGCTGCGTCGCGTCCCGCGTGGTGCCCAACACCCATTCGGCGTAAAAAGTCACCGTGATGCGCCGCCCCTGACTCCGTGTGTTCTCCAGCCGCAACTGCACGACCTTCACCGGCGCGTCGCGAACGGCAAAGAGACGCAAACGCTGCTTGAGGCCGTGGCTGTAATGCTCAAAGACAGAGTAGCCGGCACCATGGCGAACCAGATAAGGAGACGGCGCAGGAGCAGGCAGAGGCGTGGGCGACCAAACCTGTGCCGTCTCCTCGTCGCGCAGGTAAAGCGCCTCGCCCGGCGTATCTGATACCGGATCGTTGCGCCAGGGAGTCAGCTTATTCTCGCCGCTGTTCTCTGCCCAGGTATAGCCAGAGCCCGTCTCAGAGACCAGAAAACCAAAGCCCGGGTTCGCAATGACGTTGATCCAGGGTGCTGGCGTCGATTGGCCGGCCTCAAGATACATCACGTACTCGCGCCCGTCTGGGCTAAAGCCGCCCAGCCCGTTATCAAAGAGGAGATCTTCAGGTCGAGCCAGCACGAATGCAGGTTCATCAATATCTCCGCCGTCCTTTGACGATGTAACCCCCTCCAACTCGGGCGAGGGCATCGGGGATGATGGCGAGGGAATGAAACGCGGCAGGCGAACCGGTTGCTCCTGTAGGCGACCCAGTTGTTCGGCCAGAGGGCCATCCTCTCCGTTTAGAATAACCCGAGCTGCCGTCGCCAACAAAACCCGATCGGCGTCGCCGATCTGGTCGGAGCGCAAGATGAAAATACCGCCGCGCCGATTTAGCCATGCATCGCTGTCCATATGTGTGATCAACCGGTGTATTTGGCCCTGCAGCTCCTGATCGTAGCCGGACTCGCGCTCGTTGAGGATAACCAAGTCGATCTGAAGCCCTCGGTTGCGCCAATAAATGTGAGCTTGGAGCACCTCGCGCAGCAGCTCTATCCCCTCCTGCTCACCGACGCGCACCAAAAGGATCGGATAATCCCCAGAGATCGCGTGCGGCCACAATCCGGGCTGGCCCTTGCTGTTGGCCGCTAACGTCGCAGGGGCAGCACGCAGAGCGGCGTGAGGATAGAGCAGCACGGAAAGCAACCGCTGGATGTGCTCCAATTGCAGCGTCGATAGGTTGAGCCGATGCAGTTCAAGCTCGCTGCTCGTGTGAGCGAGGCTAAAGGCCCGGGTGATCCTGGGCCACGCCCGGTAACGAAGGGCCAATTCCTTCACTTCCTGAAGCGAGCCACCCGCCAACGTGATATATGCCAACTCTGCCCTGGCGTGCGGCCGCAGCTCGACATTCTGCCCCAACGCCATGATTGGATCCAAGGTGGCACCTGTGGTTCCAGAAAGCCAGCCACCCTCCTCATCATTCTCCAAGGCTATCGGGAATCGCGGCGTCCTGCCCCGTCCCAAGAAACGAGCCCGATCTGCCTCATAGGCTCCAGTAGCCTCTTGGTTATCTCCCACGACCAGCATGTGGATCAAATAGACCGGCTCCTCTTCCTGAGAACGCGGGCGACGACGGAACAGCAAACCATTCAGATCAGAGAGATACTCGCTCTCGACAAACAGCTTGTGAAATGCCTGGTGGCGCTGATCGTTACCCTGCGGCGCAAGCACCACCTCGCCATAGCTGGTCAGCGCCAGACGACGCGTGCGGTCGCCGTGGTTGACGAGCGTGATGCGCCGAACCTCGACATCGTCATCGGGTGGAACGGTGACCTCCAGCCACAACGAGATGTCGCGATCCCGACGCCCAAACTCGATCTTGTGCGCGAAGAAGAGTGTTTCCTGACTTTCCGGCGACGTGCCGACCGGCTGATAAGTGGCCGACCGGAGCTCACCGCTATCCCGATCCTGCACATAGATCCACGTGCCCCAGCAATCGAGGGTGGTATCGGCACGCCAGCGCGTGAGAGCGGTGTCTCGCCAAAAACTGTAGCCGCCTCCCGTGCTGGTGACAAGCGTGTTGTAACGGCCATTAGAAAGGACGTGCACGTGGGGCATCGGGGCGTCCACCGGCGCGTTCCACGGCGACAGGGCCACCAAGGGCTCGGCGCGACGGACGGCGTGTGCTTCTTCGGGATGCGGAATCTCGACAGGCGCCCGCCGCGGCACTTGCTCCTGCAAGAGCAACTGGATGCTCTGCACGCGCGGGTCGGCATGGGTGCGACGCACCATCACGTCATCATAGAGGTAATTCGTCAGTGCCAACAGTGCCATGCCCTGGTGATGCACCATATAGGAACGCACAATGGCACTCTTCTGCCCCTTGGACAATCGAGAGCGCGTGTAATCGATCGCCTCGTAGAGACCATAGCGTCCGAGCATCTGCTCCCCCACGAGACGCTCGACGTTCCGCATCACAGCCTGCGGGCGAATTGGCATAGCGAGCAGCGAGGCATAAGGAGCGATCACCAGATCCTCACCCAGGTCGCGCTTGAATCCCAAACCAGGCACGCCGAACCCCCGATACTGGTAATGCATCCCGGCATCGAAGCGATAGTATCCCGACTCTGAAATGCCCCAGGGCACTCCCTGCTGGTGGCCGTAGGTAATCTGGTGATCGACCGCCGCGCGGGTGGTCTCGTCCAGAAGCGTTCCCTCATAGGTGTGCAACAACAGCGCAGGCATCAAATACTCAAACATCGTGCCGCCCCAGGAGAGCAGTGCCCGCGTGCCGTCGACCCGGGTGACAGGGCGAGAAAGGTGCAGCCAGTGGCTCTGGGGAACGTCGCCCTTGCCGATTGCCAGCAGGCTGGCAATCCGCGCCTCGGAGGCCAGCAGGTCGTAGTAGTTGCCGTCTAGAGCCCCAACCTCTACATTGTAGCCAATGTGGAACACCTGGCGATAGGAATCGAACAGGAACCTAAAATCCATAGCCTGGAAATAGGTCTCTGCCTGCGCGCCCAGATCGCTCAAGCCGATCAACAAGCTCTCGGCAGCCATCTGAGCCGAGTACAACTCCTCTCCCAGACGCACACACCAATCGTAGGCTTCCTGCAACTGCTCGGCAGACTTTTGCACAGGCCCTTCAGAAGGCTTTTCGGCCAAAGCGCGCCTATCAGCCAGCAAAGCCTGCAACTCGCCCACCCTCGCCCGCGCTTTTCTACAAATACCGGGCACCTCTTCCAGTCGCGGCATGACGGGCAAAATGTCGACCAGCGCCCGCCAGGCGGCGGCAATGTCGGCATCCCCTATGTGTCGCCGGGCCAGCAGCGCTGGCAGATCACTCATCGGCAGCAACCAAGGCAGCAATATATCCACTTCGCTCTGCATGCTGAGCAACTGCGCGCTCACCCGTTCCGACCAAATACGCAGGCCGTGCAGGGTTTCGGCCTCCAGAACACGCGCGCCTTCCTCAACCAATGAAATCAGCAGGCGCTCCAATTCCTGCCAGCCCTCGTCAACCAACTCGGCCAACAACGGCACCCAGGCGTCCGGGGTGTCCCGCACCGCCAGCACCCGCTCGCAAACGTCCATCAGGTAATCCCGCAACGCCGTGACGATCGTTTCGACGCCGGGCTCGCCCTTCACATCTTCCACGGTTTTACGCAGAACGTACAGCGTATCGAACAAGCCCTGCCAGCGCTGCCAGCGCAGAATGGGTGTCTCGGACATGGCGAAACATCCCTGCCGAAGGGCCAGCAGACAAGCTGCGAGGTTACCACTGTCCACAGCAGACACATAACGGGGAGGCAGAGGGTGCAGGCTGCGCGTATCGTACCAGTTCAAGAAGTGACCCCGGTGCCGTTCCAGCTTGTTCATCGTCTCGAGTGTGGGACGTAGCCGCAACACCAAATCCAACGGACCGATGTAGCCCATATCATAGGATGCCAAGGTGGAGAGCAACAAAAGGCCGATGTTCGTAGGCGAGGTGCGATGCGCGACGAGCCCTAGAGGATTCTCTTGAAAATGATCCGGAGGCAGCCACTGATCGTCCGGACCGATAAACTGCTCAAAATAGAGCCACATACGGCGCGCCAGGCCACGCAGTTCCCGACATTGCTCTTCGGAAAGTCGCTCCTGCTCGCGAACCACCGGACGGCTGATCCAATAAGCGATGAGGGGAGAAATCATCCACAAGAGAAGCAGGGGCGCAGCGACCACGATCGCCGCCGGATTGAGTAACACCACCAACACATCCAACAGAAACGCAATCACCACAGCAGGCCCCATCTGTCTCCAGAGAATCCCCACCCTCACAGTCCTGCCGAACAACCGGACAGTGTGCGCGGCCGTCGTCCACTGCAACAACCGCTTGCGGCTAAAGAGCAGGCGGTGCAAGGTGGCAGCGATAGCGTCCAACGCGATCAAGCTTTCGTAGGGCAGGAACACGAACGCCAGCAACCAGCGAAGGGTAGCCAACCACACTGAGTGCACGGCCCCCTTGAGAGACATTCCCCGCATCGTCTCCCGGAACACAGAAAACAGGCTAGAAAAGACGATCACTGCCACAGCCAGGAATCCCGCCAACGTCCACACCAGGGTCGAGCCAGGCAGCCAAAGCCAGCCGGCAATCAACAGAGCCAGCAGCGTTGGACCGAGCAAACTGCGGCGCAAGTTATCGAGTATCTTCCACCGGTCGATCACCGATAGGGTGTTTGGTATCGTCCCCTTGCCCGCGTGGGGAACCCTGGGGAATAACCAGGGTATCAACTGCCAGTCGCCGCGTACCCAGCGATGTAACCGGTGTGTATGAGCAAGATAGTGCGCGGGATAGTCCTCGTACAGCACCACGTCCGTCACCAACCCGGCCCGTCCATGCACGCCCTCAAAAAGGTCGTGGCTGAGCAGCGCGTTGTTAGGCACCCGCCCTTCCAAGCTGCGCTCGAAGGCAGCGACGTCGTAGATGCCCTTGCCAGCATAGATTCCCTCGCCAAACAAATCCTGGTAGACATCGGACACCGCGTGCGTGTAAAGGTCCAGCCCAACGTCGCCGGAGAAAATCTGGGCGAAACGCGAGTGCCCCGCGCTGGTGGGCTTGATCTCCACCCGTGGCTGGAGCACGGTGTACCCGGCGATCACCTCACCGGTTTGGGAATCGAACTCGGCCTGGTTCAGAGGATGTGCTAGGGTGGCGACGAGTCGCCGCGCGCCCTCGCGCGGCAGAAGCGTGTCGGCATCCAGCGTGATGACGTACCTGATCTCGGATAGGATGTCAAGATCGCCGATCTGCACGGTGAAGGAGGACTCCTCGCCGCCGATCAAGCGATTAAAATCGGCCAGCTTACCCCGCTTGCGCTCCCACCCCATCCAGCAGTCCTCGGACGGGTTCCACTCGCGCTCGCGGTGGAAAAGATAAAACGGCCCCACACCATCCCGACCATACTTCCTATTGAGCGCTCGTACCCCCTCCGTGGCTTGTTCAAGCAACGCGTCATCATCTGGCATGTGCTTCCGCGGCGCGTCGCTAAAATCGGCGAGCAGAGCGAAATACAAATGCAAGTCCGTATTGCCTAAATAGTGCAACTCCAACTGGTCCAACAGGAACGCCACTTCCTTGCGGTCGGTCAGGAGTGCCGGGATGCTTACCATCGTGGGGTATCTAGATGGAATGCCCTTCTGAAAATCTAGCCTGGGCAACAAACGAGGCGGCACGGTTCGCGTGATGATCCAGTTGAGCAAGTTGACGGCTACTGCCAAGGTCGGTGAAATGGTCAACAATCCAACACCAACCATCTGGCCAAGTGATCCCCCCATGCTCCAGGCATAGCCGAGCAGGATAGACAAAAAGGCCAGCGTAAACAGGCTTACACCGCCGAGGTACACCAACATGGGATGGCCCAACAGCCAGCGCGATAGCCGCCTGGATAAGGAAGGGCGGCAGCCCAACCGCTCCTCAAGCTGCGCACGACCAGCATCTATAAGATAGAAACCAATGTGAGTGGTACGCGGCCGCTTTTTACCCAAGTGCGCTGTCTGCGCCTCCTTGGCCAGGCGAACTGCCTCCTGCGCGACCTTCTCCTCATCGAGCCCGGTCGCCAAGGCCAAGTCTTCGACCACGCCGCGATATCGGTCGCGCGTGCTAAAGTCCATGCGGGGGTAGGTATCTGCCGGATCGCTGCACAACACACGCTCTACCAAACTGACGCCTTCAAAAAAGGTCTTCCAGTCCTGTGTCGCCAGCATGCGCAGGCTTTGAATGCAACTGGCGACAACGGCTTCATCCTCCAAGCCCTGGGCCAACGACCGGCCAAACACACCAGCATCCCCCGCACTTTCCTTTTCTCTGGGCCGTGTGATGCTGGCGACCGCCTGCTTCAGGTTCTCCAGGGTGCCTATGCGCAACATCGTCGGTAAGGCCCACAATTCACCCATCGTCAGGGGAGTGACACGTTGATAGGAGCGCACAGAACTCGTTACCCGATCGATGTCTAATTGATTCTCATAGTACTCGATGATCTTGCGAGCCAGTGCATAGACCCTGGGGTATCCTTCTAGAGAAGTAGACTCAAGCTTTGGCAACTGGCGGTAGTAGCCAACCGGCATGTGCTCGCGGATCTGGCGCAAAGCCTGTTCCACGAGGTAAAAGTTGTCCAGCAGCCACTCCGCTGCGTAAGAGATGGCCAGTTGCACCTCAGACGCCTGAGCAAAATACTGATAGGCAGCGCGCAAGACCTTTTCCTGCTCCTGAAGCCGGTCCAGAAGAGAAGGCAGGCGACTGGCGGGGCGCGTGGGGACACCGACGTTGGCCGTCTGGCGTGCCAACGTCTCCAATTGATCCTGCAACAACACGTCGTCTGAACGAGTCTGGGGCATGCGCTAATGTCCCTTGCGTTCTCTTGCCAACATCTCCGCTCGGGTGCGTTCCACCTCGTCGGGAGAGAGGTCTTGGACGATCATCAAGGGGGTGGTACCGTAGCCGATAAAGTTCACCACGAGGCTACCATAGGGCCACTTGGTACCGCCGGAGTAGCCATGGGCGCTCAGGATCACCAGGTCTGCGCTTGCCTGCTCTACCAAGTCATGTAGCGTCTCTGCGGTATGATCGCTGAGCAACACGCTCGTCCGAACGTGTACGTCCAGCCGAGACTGCAACTGCTTCAAGTATCGAGTCGCCTCCAGGCGGTTGCGCTCCACGATCCGATTCGCCAGTTCAACATCTTCCTGCGTGGGGGGCGACCAGCGGGGCATTTGAGGCCTGACCACGACGTGCGCCGCCAGCAAATCAGATTCGTGATGGCGGGCCAGCGTCGCAGACAATGGCAAAACGCACTCAGCCCGCCGCGAGCAATCCAGCGGAACCAACAACCGCCGATAGCGCAGATCGCCCAAACCACTGGTGACAGGCTGATAGGCGCGTACGATCATGATCGGCAGATATGCCCGCAGGATGATCTTGAGCACGATGCTACTAACGTTCCAGCCGCTCAAGCCGCTCCGGCCATGACTGCTGAGAATAATCAGGTCGACGCCGTTCTCGTACGCATACTCGATGATGCGCTCCGCCGCCTGGCCCTCCAGGAGCGCGCTCTGCACCCGCAGGCCAACATTCTGCAGCCGCGTACGCACTCCCTCCAAAGAAGCTTCAGCCTCGGCCTTGCGAATGTGCCAACCCAGGGGATCGACGGATTGCACCCGACCTGCGGTGTCGCCGCGCTCCAAAACACCCAGCAGCGTAACTTGAGACCCAAAGGCCTGCGCCACCGCTACCACGTGAGGCAGTACACACTCGGCCAGAGCAGATCCATCCAGAGGAACAAGAATGTGGTCGAACATGGTGCATCCTCCCTTCATTGAGGCGACGAGATCACAAACTAGCGTGCTATTTACCTGTGCTGCGAAACACCAGCGCGCGCCTCAAGACAACCGCAGCTTGAGAAGGTAGAGATGATTCCCGCCCAAATTGGAGAGCAGAACTGGTGACACATCAGCTTTCTTGCTCGTCATCCATCTCCACTTGTTCGAAAACGGGCAAGATCACAGTAAAGACACTCCCCACGTCAAGCTGACTCTCCACCATCACCCGCCCGCTGTGCATCTCTACCAAATCCTTGACCAGCGCCAGCCCTAAACCCACACCACCATACCTCCGCCGAAGAGAGCCGTCAACCTGGTAAAAACGGTCAAAAATACGCGTCAGTTGATCGGCGGGGATGCCAATGCCGGTATCCCTCACTTCCAGCATGACCTCTTCGCCCTTTTGCCACACTCTCACGGTGATCGTCCCGCCCTCAGGTGTAAATTTGATCGCGTTATTCAGCAGATTGTCCAGCACCCGCCGCAGGTAAGTGAGAGACCCAGCCACAGGAGCCACGTCAGCTATATCTGACTGCAACGTCAACCCCGTCTCGTCGGCCCGTATGCGAAACTCTTCTACCGCCATCCGTGCCATCTCGTCCAATGCGATCGGCGACCACTCCGGCGGACGCGTCTCCGCCCCCAGAATCAATGTGATATCCTCCACCAGTTCGCTCAGCATACGGGAGCGCCGGGCGATGACGGCGACCGGATGCTGCTGATAGGCCTGCAACTCGCCCAACTCTCCCTCATCCAGCATCTCGGCATACCCGCGTATGAGCGCCAGCGGCAAACGTAGTTCGTGAGACACATTCTGAACGAACTCTCCTTTCAAGCGGTCCAATTCCTCCTGCTGGGCCAGCGCGACAGCCAGCTCATCCGCATGGGCACGTACCCGCTGGTGCATGCGCGCGTTGTGAATGGCCACAGCAGCCTGATCGGCCAACAGTTCGAGCACGTTCAACTCGCTCTCTGTAAAAGGATGTGGTTTCTCAAAGGCGACGTTCATAACCCCACACACATCCCCCCCCACACGCAGAGGGAAGCCAGCTACAGCTCCTCCCCATCGCCGATCCTTGAACAATGGATGGACATCGACATCGGGGATCACGACCTGCTCTCCCGTGCGGGCGACCATGTGCGTCAAGCCGTTTACCCGAGGCGTAGCGTAAGGCTCCCGCTGGAATCCCCCCGCCCACATCGCGGCGCCAAAGGTCAACTCCTTGCCATCGTAGAGAAAAATATGTGTATTATCGGCAGATACCAAACGCAGGGCATGCTCTATGATCGCCTCCAGAACCGGCTGTGGATCAAGGCTAGAAGTCACGTGCAGGCTAGCTTGACGCAGAGTCTCTAACTCCGCGCCTCGCCTGCGCTCGGCCTCCAACAGCCGGGCGTTCTCAATGGCGATGGCCACCTGGTCGGCCATCGTCTGCAAAATAGCGACATCTTCCTCAGTAAAAGCGTTCGGCTCGGTGCTTTGCACCGAGAGAGCGCCGATGCAGTGTCCTCGACTGACCAACGGCAAAGCCATTTCGGAACGCGTCTGGGGCAACAGCGGATTATCAAAGCGAACGACCGCTTCTCCCGCGTCGAGGGCAATTTGCGCCTCACCGCAGGCCGTACACCGACCAATCATCGAAGGCCCGCCCACCTCAAGCCTGTGCTCTGCTTCAAACATCTGGTTGAATGCCTCACCCGTGCCCGCCTGCAGCACAGCATACTCACCAGCCTCATCCAGCAAAAATAGACCGACGTAATAGAAATCGAAACGCTCCCGAATCAAATGCACCGCTTGATCTATAAGCGTTTCAGGATCGAGGATCATGCTAGCCGACTTGGAAACCTCGACAGCCGTCTTGAGCTGGGTGCTGCGGTGCTGAAGCGTGAGCAACAACACCGCCCGCTCGGCCTCCACCCGCTCGCGCTCGGCGATCTCTCGCTGTAATTCGGCCGTCCGTTCATCGACCCACGTCTCAACCTCCGCGTAGGCCCTTTCAACCTCTCTGTAAGCCTCCTCCAATTCCCAAGTCCGTTCTTGCACCTGATTCTCCAAGTCAGCGACCCGCTCCTGCAGGGGATTCAAAAGCTGCCGGCCGACGACGCCAAATCCAAGAACGACGGTACTTGCAAACGCAGTGAGAGACATGACTGGAAACCACGATTGCAGGATTCCCCCCAGGACCATCCCAATCAACAAGATTAGTGCGTTGACGGCAAAATACCACCCGCCATTCTGGCGGTGACCACGCCAAAGCAGAAAGGACCAAACAAGATACATAGCGGATAACAAAACCGCCAGATATCCCCATACACTAAAGTCAAAATCCAGGCGATTCTCTGACAGGTGAAAATTGAAAACGGCCTGATGACGAAAGAGAGGGATGGCAAACACGCCAAACATCACCAGTCCTAAAACCGCAGCCCTGTCGGCCCAACAGGTCTGGCGACCGACATGCCGGACGGCGAACAGCAGCAGGAAAGGGCTCGCTGCAGCAAAAGCCAAACCGGCCAAATCCAGCATAAAAGCAGGATCGCCCACATTGAGCCAAGAAGTCAGTAATAGGAAAAAGCCCGATGCAGCCCAGACCGCTTCTAGCAAGGCAAAAAGGGCAAAGAGGCGATTGAGCGTGCGCTTTGGCCCGACTGCCAACGCCGTAAGTGCAAGTGATATGGCAATCACTGTAGAAGCGAGGCAGGCAACAATATCCAGCCAGAACAATGGCGACACAGGTTGCTCTCCTACCCTCCTCCATCAAGAATCTTTTATATGTGACACGATTATAGCACAACGGCCAATCGCTGACAAAAAACGTACAATTACAATAGCGTATCTTTCGATGAATTCACCAGAGAAGCATATTCACACAACACCGACTACAGTTGGTGAGATGCCCAAGATACTGTATAATCCTGGCCGATGAACGCGCTTCGAATCCTCACGAGTGCCAAACGAAAACGAGATTGGCTACACGCCTTCGCTCCGGCTATCCTGGTTACCATTCTGGCCGCTGCGCCGCGCCTCTACCGGCTCAACCTGGCCGAGTTCAGGTTGGACGAGGCTAACCATTACCGCATGGCCTACTTTCTGACCCGCGGCGATTGGCGCTGGGTTGGCTCCACATCTTCGGTCGGCTTTCCCAAGCCGCCACTCTTCGTCTACGCCCTATCCCTGCCTCTGGCCATAAGCGGCGATCCCCGAGTCGCTATCGGCTTTCTGGGCATACTCGCCGCGCTGGCTGCAGGGGCGTTCTATCTCGTCCTGCACCGTTTCTGGAGCAAAAGAGCCGCGTTTTGCGCAGCCCTGCTCTTTGCCTTCACGCCCCAGGCGATCCTCCACGCCCGCAAGCTCTTCACCGCCGACCTGCTCCCCACGCTGTGCACTTTGTTCCTGGCTGCAGGCATCGCCTACCTGAAAAGCAAGCCAAAGCACGCCGGACGGCTGGCGGCCTGCGCCACGTTTGCATTTGCGCTCTTGCCCCTGACGACATTCTCCCCGCTACTGCTCCTACCCACCCTGGGTCTGCTTCTCCTGGAGCGCCGCCGCGATCTCGGGTTGCTGCACTGGATCGGGGCAGCCGCCGCTCTTGTCCTACCCTTCGCACCCTACCTGGTTATCGCCAAAGACCGCATTTCCACGGCACTCACCGGCGCAGGCATATCCCCAACGCCCATGAGTCCTGGTACCCTTCTGGACTGGACATGGGGGCTGAGCGGCGCGCCCCAACCCGAAAACATATTGAGCATCGCGGGCCTTGCAGCAGTATCGTGGGCGGTTCTCTCTCTGGTCGGACTGGTTTTCCTCGTGAGACAGGCGCGCAAGAGGGACGAAGGTGGCCCAGCGCGCTTCCTCTTGAGCTGGCTGTGCTTACCCACCCTCCTCACGTTCGTCGCGCCGGTCGAGATCCAGCCACACTACCTCGTCATCCTCTACCCGTCCCTATTCGCACTGCCCGCAGCGGGAATCGAGTTTCTTTCCCGACAAACCCGTGCGCGGGCCGTCCGCGTACTGGGCTGGGTCGCACTGCCATTCCTGATCATCACCGCTGGTTGGCAAGCCTGGGATTGGGCCAACGCCCTGCCTGAAAAGACCGCGCCCCAGGTGTCGCTGGGCTACCGGTGGCACGTTGCTGAGCGCACCCGCTCCCTCGTCGCACGAGAGGGCGCAGCTGAAGCGCTCCTGCTCCTGCCCGACGATCACCTCTGGAGCGAAGAGGCCAACGTCCTCGACGCCTTGCTGAGCGACACTCCACACCGCCTGGTGGACGGCAACGTCGCCGCCATCTATCCGCATCACGCCGCCGTATTGACCATCGCACCGGAGGTCGAAGCAGCCGCGTCGATCGCCTATCCCTGCACCCAGGATTTAGGTGGCGAGGGGTACGGCTATCGCCTGTGGGACCCCGCTGGAGCCAGCGCCACCGCGTGTGCAGACGACCTCCTGCCCGCCGACGCGCAGTGGGCATCAGGCGTCCGTCTCTTGGGATACGGCGTGAATGGGTCGCCCAGGCCCGGCGAGACGCTGCACATCGTGCTCCACGTGGAGACGACGCAGGGTCCACTGGAGGCAGACGTGCACTGGTTCAACCAGCTGGAGGATCAGGAGGGCCGGCGATGGGGACAGCTCGACCACGCAGGATGGCCGGCGGAGCGCTGGCGGCCGGGCGAAAGGGTGCTGCTGCACTTTGACCTACCTATCGCGGAGGACGCAGCGCCCGGTCCATACGTCCTGCGTGTAGGACAGTACATCTATCACTCCCCGGAGAACATCGAAAACATCCCCGTGGTCGACGTCGCCGGGAACCCCGCAGACTATGCGGTGGCGCTGCCCATCCCGGAATGAGCACCTCGCAGACGCTCCTCACTAGGAGCCAGCTATTACAAACCGTTGCCCGACGCCCGCCAGCGTGCAGTCGTCGCCATAGGCCTCGGCGAACATCTGCCGCGCCAGGTCGCCCGTGCAGTGACACGGCGCGACCCGCTGCACCCCCAACTCACGAAAGTCGGCGATGATGGCCTCAAGTTGGGCGCTGCCGGCATCTCCCAGGTGAAAACCTCCCATCACCAACGCGACATCGCCGTCCACGACCTCCTTCGCCCGACGCACCATCTCGACGACGCCCGGATGAGCGCACCCAGTGACGACGACTAGCCCTGCACCGGTCTCGACCACTAGCGCCTGCTCAACGATGCTTGATCCTACCTCGCCGGTGGTGTGGACGCCCGGCAGAACCTCCACCGAATCGGTCACCTCCACCAACTCGGTCTGGGCGCGCACGGTCGCTTTGAAAGACTCGGGAAACGAAGCCGGTACGTACACCACGGGACTAGCGCCCGCATCCAGCAGACCCTTCAGTCCGCCGGTGTGGTCACCGTGAATGTGCGAGAGCACGACGACGTCGATCGCCTGAGGATCAAAGTCCAATTTCTCCATATTGTCCAGCAGGATCGTCCCATTGCCGCCGGTGTCGAAGAGCACCACCGCCTCGCTGGTCTCCACCACACAGGAGAAACCCCAATCGGTACGCAGAGACGGATTGTAGGCACTATTGCCGGAGGCAACGTTGTCATAGACAATCGTAAACGTCACCGGTTCGATCACCTCCACTGGAACGACGGTCCGAGAAGTCTGCGTGGGCTCGCCCTCCGGTGCAGGCACCTCGGTATGCACGGGCACCATCGTAACTGCCACGGCTTTCTCAGAGCTGGTCGGCGCCACGCTCGATACGCATCCCAGCACCAGCAAGCCCGCACTCACCGCCAGTCCAGCCGCTCTCCACCGCAATCTGCGCCGCATTCTGCGCCATCCTATCTATCGAAAGAACGCCCGCCCCCGATAAGCGAACGCATCCCGCGCCTTGGCGACACAGCAGGGGCGCATAGGAGGCAACACATCGTCAGGGCCAAAATAGCGGGCATCCAAGATCTCTTCCTGATCAGGCCGCAGGTCGCCGCCGATGACGCGACACTCGAAAAAAACAAGCACCGGCTGCACGCGATCGCCGTTGGGGTAGGCAAAGGTGAACTCTGGAGCAGAGTAGACGCCGATCAGCTCCACAGGCTCGACCTCCAGGCCAATCTCCTCACGCACCTCGCGCACGACAGCATCGGCCGCCCCCTCATCCGGCTCTATCGCTCCCCCGGGAAAACCCCATAGGTTCTCCCCATCGCTGCGCCGCAGGAGCAGGATGTGCCCCTCCTCATCTCGAATGCAGGCTCCCGTGACAGGGACCAGCAGCAAATCGTGCTCCACGCACTCTCGCAGTTTGGCCATGTAGGCGCTCATGCCCACGTCAATCGCCCTCCGCCTGCTGCTTGAAACGCCAGCTGAACATCGCGTTCTGAAAAGTACTCACCGCCAGCTCCGCGCAGTGGAAATGCTCCTCCGGCAAACCATCCAGCGCCTCGACGATCTGTTCCGGAAGGACGTCGCCCGCCTGATCAAGCGTCAGCCCTTCGATCATGCGCGCAAGCACATTGCCACAAGCGAGCGTCGGCCCGCAGCCATCGGTCATGAATCTGACCTCCTCGATGCGCTCGCCGTCCAACCGCAGGTAGAACTCCATCATGTCGCCACACCAGCCCATCGATCGACCGTAAGCGTCCGGTGTTTCCATCCGCCCAACGTGATCGGGGTGGCTCGCTTCATCTATCAACTTGGCCGAATAGACGGCCTGCGCCTGCCGGTCGACCTCCTGTTGCAGGTCCTCTACAAAGCGATCAAATTCATCAGTTGCCTTTTGGCTATCAGCCATATTGCTCCACCAAGTCAGCAATTCGATCTATGTCATCTCGGTCAAAAACGGGCACGTCCAAGGCATTAACCTGATCCGTCGGCCCGACGGCGGCGATGGTATGCGCGTCAAACAGGTCGCCATCATCCGGTTCGGCCCGCAGGCACGCGATCTTGGGATACCCCTTCTCTCCCTTGAAACCCTCGACCAACACGATATCAGCATCGAGATAGGCAAGAACATCATCCAAGCCCATCGCCTTCCGCCAAAAGACACCCGTCGCATCTGCCGAGACGATGGCCACCTGCTCGGCGGCCTTCAGCAGTGTCTCCGTGTCCTTCCCAGCCAGGTCAATCTGGTGTGACGTGTGCTTGATCACAGCCAGTCGGTACCCACGTGCGGCCAGTTCCCGAGCCAGCGCGCGCGCCAGCGTGGTCTTGCCGCTATCCTTGTACCCGATAATGCCGACAACCTTGGGCATCTCGACCTCTATCCTAAAAAGGCACGATACCAAATAGAAAGTAAATGGCTGCCGCAGCCGCCGCGGCCATGATGCACGCCAACACTGCCGCGGCACACACCAAAGCGATGATGACGACCGTCTGCTCCTTACCTTCAGGCATACGAACCTCCCCACAAAACCGAATTACCGCTCGTTCATTATCGTCAGCAGCCGCACCCCACCTCCGCGCTTGATCTGCCGGAACGTGGCCCCCTGTCCTACTGCTTGCAGCACCCGCTCCGGGTCGATGACGCGCGTGCCGCTGACGGCGCTGACCCCCGCGTCGAACAGCACCGGCGTGAGCGGCGCGCTTGCTCCCAGGAGCAGGACAAAGGCATCGGGACGGCACAGCGCGATCAAGTCGCCAAAGGTGTGGTTGATCAGCGAGGTGCCGGTCAGCGCCACCACGTCCGCTTGGGGCAGCAGCTCGGCAGCGCGCTCGGCGGGCACGTCACCGGGACGCGGATCAAGCTCCAGCACCCAGCACTCGTCCGCAGCCTGGCGCACCCGCTCGACGAAGGGAAAGTGTCCTACAACCGCTACATTCCGGTCACGCCCGCGCTCGAGAATGACGTCTTCGGCGTTGATTTCAGAGACGTTGCATCCTTCGACAAGCTCAGGGTGCAACGCCAACAGCGCGTTGAAAGCCGCCATCCCGATGCTGGCCTCAAGCACGCTCTCAGAGCGCAGCCATTCGGCCAGCTCGCGACCGCTGTGCGCCAACAAGTCCCCGGCCTCAGGCAGCGGCGGGCCTGAGAGAAGGTGATGCTCGTGGTGTCCGCCGTGCATCGTGGAGGACAGACCGCAGCGCGGGGGAGCGGTATCGAGCACCACCGCCGTCCAAAAAGCCCCTACCAGCACCTGCGCCACTGGTGCATCGTCGGAGAGGCTTGTCAAAAGTACGTCAATGGTGCTCACCCTCACCTTTCGCCATATGCCGATCGTAGAGGCTTAGCAGGTGATCGATCCGCGCCCGTCCCTCCCGCAACTCCTGCGCCCACAACCTCAGCGCCTCGTCACCTTCAGCCGTGATACGGTACACCCGCCGGGGCGGGCCCTGCGTCTCCTCCTCATCCCAGGTCGAGCCGACCCAGCCCCGTTCCTCCATATCCCGCAGTGCACGGTAAACGACGCTTGGGTTCAAGCCCTCCAGGCCAAACTCATCCAGCCGTTCCAAGAAGGTATAGCCGTGCGCCTCGCCCTGGTGCAGCAACAGAAGCAACACCGGTTCCAACATACGCACCGCACGTCGCCTGCGTCCTCGTCCCCTGCCCCATCCTCCACCTGGCATATACCGTCACCTCCACATCGGATTTTACCACACTAGATGCGGACTGCAAATAGCCGGAATTTTACGCCCCTTTTACACCATCGCGGCAACAAACCCGGTTTTCTCAGTGTACTCTAGATAAATAACCAATTTGCGGCTTTGCGCGAGATTTTCAG
>Ga0316577_10000172_pt1 | contig 20720 bp, 18 predicted proteins | sample S5NA_FD_203073 | JGI IMG/M metagenome (GOLD analysis project Ga0316577, IMG submission 203073) | Rhizosphere microbial communities from salt marsh grasses in Alabama, United States - S5-7_050615r2r1 | ecosystem: Host-associated > Plants > Roots > Rhizosphere | place: USA: Alabama | collected... | reverse complement strand
CGTGCCCTCGGGCATCTGGGTAAGCTGCTGGATGTAGAAGAAGGTCAGGTACTCGGGCGTGAGTCCCTGGGAGATGATCCCCTGGGCTTCCGCGATCCCCTTGGCCTCTTCAGCCTGCTGCCGGGCCCGCTCCTGGATGATCTCCGTCTGGAAGCGCTCCGCCGCCACCTGCTGTTCCCGTTGGAGCTTCTCTTCGATGGCGTCCCTGACTCGCTCAGGAGCCTGGACATCCCGGACGAAGACGTCCAGGACCTGGATGCGGTCCCCGGCCTTGGCCTGGATCTCCCGCTCCATGTCGTTGGCGATCTCACGGCGGTTGGGCGAGAAGATCTCGTTGATGGACTTGGTGGCCACGGCGTCCCTGACGCCGTTCCGAACGGCATTCAGCACGATGCGACTGGTGATCTGCCGCTCGGAGCCGATCCGCTGGTAGAGGTCCGGGGCGTTGGCACCGTCGATGCGATAGAGGAGAGAGATCTCCAGGTTCACGTTCAGCTGCTCCGATGTCTGGGCCTCGATGCTCTCGATCCCGCCATCGGAGGGGAATGCCTGTTCCCTGACCGACATCTTCTCGATGGAAGCCAGGGGGTTGATGACGTGCACTCCCTGTTCCAGAGGCGTGGACTTCACCGATCCGAGGAAATGCTGGACCCCGACCTCCCCCACGTCGATGAGGACCACCGCGTTCATGAAGGCGAGGCCGACGCCGAAGATCATGACGATGTAGGATAGCAGCCGCGCCGAGCCGGCCCTGGGGCCCAGTCCGGGGGCCGCGAAGCGCAGAGCCGCGCCAATGGCGATGACCACGATCGCAAGGAATGCCAAGCCCATTTCTTCCTCCTTGTCAGGTGATGTGGGGGGTATCCGTCCTACGAAGGACCCCCACTCCTTCTTCCGGGTCCCGAGGCGTCAGGCCCCCTCGCTCGGCGGAAGGGTCTTCTCAAAATCCGGTGCTTTCCGCAACTCCACAATGTCTATCTCAGGGGCGATCTCTCCCGGAACCGCATCGGCGGCCTTCCGGAGTGCGGCGACGGCATCCGGAGCTTCGACGGCCAGGGAGAGGTACCGCTGTGTCCTCCTGCCGTAGCGAATGGTGATCTGGTAGTCCATCTGTGTCCTCACGGGGTTCGAGGGCTTCAAGGATGGGGCCGGGGTACCCATCAGGGAACACATTTCCAGGACTTCCCTGGTAGGGGGAACGTGGGGAACGGTCCTGTGGAGCCCGGCGGCGCCCGTTCCGTCGGTGAAGAAAGCGTTGAGGTCTGGCCGACGCGGGAGGTTATATTCCCTAGAATGTGTATCGTGCCCCAGGGGAAGACGGAAGGCTGGTGACGCCGCTGTTCCCACGGGGAACACCCCAGCGTCAGGGAAGAGCCGTTGACGTCGGAAGCCATTCGCCCCGACGGGGCAGTCATTCGTGAGATCTCTCCGGCAGAGTTGAAGGATCGGGTAGAGGGTGGAGACCCGCCTCTTCTCGTGGACGTGAGAGAGGCCTTCGAACGCCACATCGCGGATCTTCCCTATCCCGGACAGCTTCGCATTCCTGTGGGACAGATTCCCTCGAGGGGCCTGGAGCTGGACCCGGACTCCGAGATCGTCATGTACTGCCGGTCGGGCCCCAGGAGCGCCTGGGCCACGGAGCGCCTGATGGAAATGGGCTTCAAGCGAGTCCTGAATCTGAAGGGTGGATTGTTGGCCTGGAAGGCCGAAATCGATCCAGATCTCCAGGCATACTGATGCGATATCTGATCTTCTCCGCCCTCCTCTTCGCCCTGGTCCCGGCCTGCCGGGATTCCGGGGGAAACCGTGCGGTGCCTGACGGCGAGACGGTCTCCGGGCAGGCACCGGGAGGAGCGACTCTCATCCCTCCGAAGCCCGGTCAGCTGGAGGAGCTCAGGGCGAGGACGGACCCCGGTGTGGAGGAGCCGGGAGAGGCGGTGGCGGAGGCCATGTCCGGCACCCCGGAAACCTCGGAGCCACGCGTCGGAGAGGAAGGTCCGGGAGCCCCCTCTCCGGAGGTGGCGGAGGCAGAGGGACGGGAGGGCCCGACCTCGTACGGTGGTGTGGTCCGTTTCCCCCGACCCCGGTACGTGCGGGGCATCTACCTCAACGCATGGACCGCCGGCTCCCGGGGAAGGCGGGCTCGCCTCATCGACATGGTGCGGCGAACCGAGCTGAACACCGTCGTGATCGACATCAAGGACGCGTCGGGGTATGTGAGCCATGACTCCGGAGTGCCCATGGCCAGGGAGATCGGTGCCACAGGGGAGATTCGTATCAAGGATCTTCCCGTGCTTCTGGATCGGCTCCAGGAGGCAGGGGTCTATCCCATCGCCCGGATCGTGGTGGCCAAGGACCCAATCCTGGCTGAAGGATATCCGGAGCTGGCCATCCAGGATTCGGCCGGGGGGCCTTGGGTGGACGACCAGGGGGTGAAATGGCTGAACCTCTACCACCCCGGTGTGTGGGAGTACCACGTCCAGCTGGCGAGGGAGATGATCGAGGCGGGGTTCCCCGAGATACAATGGGACTATGTCCGCTTTCCGGATGCCCCCGAGAGCCTCCTGTCCCGGGCGGTATATCCTCTGAGTGAGGGGAGGGCGAGGACACAGGCTGTGCGGGATTTCCTTCGGTATTCCCGGGAGACGCTTGGTGCGGACGGAGTCCGCGTCACCGCAGACGTGTTCGGGGTCACCACTTCATACTCGATGGACGTGGGGATCGGGCAGCTGTGGGAGTCCTTCATCGATCAGGTGGATGAAGCCCTCCCGATGGTCTATCCCTCCCACTACTGGACCGGGAGCTTCGGATTCTCGGACCCCAACGCCTATCCGTACGAGGTCGTCCGACAGGCTCTTCGGGACGCGGAGCGCCGCTCCGCTCTCGTGGATGGAGCAGGGGGCACCCGTCCCTGGCTCCAGGACTTCACCCTGGGCGAGCCGGAGTACGGTGCGCCGGAGGTACGGGCCCAGATCCAGGCTGCCTATGATGCGGGAATCCAGGAGTGGGTCCTCTGGAACCCCGGGAGCCGTTACACCGAGGCGGCACTGATCCCGGCCCGGGGACTCCCTTCCTGGTTGGAGCCGGTGATGCGAGTGGGCGGTGAGGTGGTGGCGGTCTCCAAACGGTTCTCCGTGTTGGGAGAGCCGGAGCCCACGGCGGCTGGAGCCGATGACCGGAACCCCGTTCTTGAAGACCCGACGGCACCGCCTCCCCAGGCTCTCCCGGGATCGCGAGCGTTGCCCCCAATCCCGATCCCCGACACGGTGGGCTCCGTCTCTCCTAGTCGGACGCCACGGAGGCGAACTGGAGCTCGTGAAGGCGTGCGTAGAGACCTCCCTTATCCAGCAACTCCTGGTGGGTTCCGCCTTCCCTGAGCTCCCCGTGGTGAAAGACCAGGATCCGGTCCGCCCCCTGTACCGTGGAGAGCCGGTGAGCGATGACCAGTGAGGTCCGGTCCTTCATGAGCTCGTTGGTGGCTGCTTCGATCTGCGCCTCCACCTCGGAGTCCACGGAGCTGGTCGCCTCGTCCAGGATGAGGATCGCCGGATCGAATGCCAGAGCGCGGGCGAAGGAAAGGAGCTGGCGTTCCCCCACCGATAAGGAGGATCCGCGCTCTCCCAGGGGTTGCTCGTAGCCTCCTGGAAGGCGTTCGATGAACCGGGTGGCCCCGACCCGTCTCGCCGCGTCCCTGACCCGGATGTCGCCAATCTTCCGGGATCCCAGCTTGATGTTGTACCCCACGTCCCGGCTGAAGAGGAAGACGTCCTGGAGAACCAATCCGATGCTGTCCCGGAGCTCCTTGACTCTCAGCTCTCCGATGGGGACCTCATCCAGGAGGATCTCGCCCTCCTGGGGTTCGTAGAACCGCATCAGGAGGTTGATGAGGGTGGTCTTTCCAGCTCCGGTGTGGCCCACGATGGCTACCTTGCTTCCTGGCGCGATCCGGAAGCTGACGTCTTTCAGGACCCAATCCGGGCGACCCTGGTCGTCGGTTCCGTAGGCAAACCAGACGTTCCTGAACTCGATCTCTCCCCGGGTGGGGTGGGGAAGGGAGCGGGGGTGCGCAGGATCGGTGATGGCGATTTCCGTGTCCAGGAGCCTGAAGACTCGCTCCGAGGATGCCATGGCCCCCTGGAGCAGGTTGTACTTCTCGGAGAGATCCTGGATAGGTCTGAAGAAACGCCGAGCGTACTGGAGGAAGGCAGCCACGACGCCCACTGTGGCCGTTCCCTCCAGGATGGACGCACCGCCGCTGAATATGATGAGGGCGAGGGCAACGGCGGTGAACAGCTCGATGACCGGGAAGAAGAGGGCGTAGTAGGTGATGGACCGAAGATGGGCTTCCAGGTAATCCCGGTTCACCTCCGCATGCCGTTGGGCGTCACGATCCTCCCTGTTGAAGAGCTGCACCACCTGCATGCCCGTGAATCGTTCGTGGAGGAACGCATTGATGCGGGCGATGCGGACCCGAATATCCCGGTAGGCCTCACGAATCCGGGCTCGAAAGAGAAACGCGGCCCACGCCACGAAGGGCAGGACGCTGAATGCCACCAGGGCCAGCCTCCAGTCCATCTGGAGCATCGCCGCGACGATGAAGAGGAGTGTGAAGACGTCCCCGAAGACGGTGACGATTCCGGAGCTGAATAGCTCGTTGAGGGTCTCGACATCGCTGGTGATACGAGTGATGAGCCGACCCACGGGGTTCCCATCGAAATAGCGCAGGTCCAGCTGCTGGAACTTCCGAAAGACCTCCCTGCGGAGGTCGTACATGATCCGCTGGCCCAGCCAGGTCGTGAGAATCCTCTGCGTATAGTTGAGTATGAAGCTCAGGAGCATGGCACCCAGGTACCCCATGGCCAGGAGACCCAGGAGTCTCTCCTCACCCCGGGGGATGGCATCGTCCAGGGCCACCTTGGTGAGCCAGGGCCCCACGACTTCCAGCCCCGAGGCGGCGGCCAGGACGAAAACTGCGAGGCCGACCAACCACCAGTACGGCGTCAGGTACCGGAGAAGACGCCGCATGAGTCGAGCGTCATACGCCTTTCCCAGGGCTTCTTCTTCGTGTAGAAGTGGCTTGCCGCTCATATGAGCCCGTGCTCGGGGTGTCTGCCCAGGATCCGGTGCATCCGCATACACCGAAGCTTGAGCAGCCGTCCCACGGGGTCAACCCGAACCCACGGGGGGCCAACGGGTATCCTCTCCTTCAGGAGCTGGCCGGCGGCGAAGGAGTCTCCATGCCTTCCTGCGGGCCGTGCGGGTGTCCCTGTCTTCTCGCCTCAGCTATCATCGTTGGATGGACCAGTGGATCCGAATCCGGGGCGCCCGGCAGCATAATCTGAAGAACCTGGACCTGGATCTTCCCAGACGAACCCTCACCGTCATCACGGGCCCTTCCGGCTCGGGAAAGTCCTCTCTGGCCCTGGATACCCTCTTTGCCGAGGGCCAACGTCGCTACGTGGAGTCCCTGTCCACCTATGCGAAGCAGTTCCTGGACCGGATGGAAAAGCCCTTGGTGGACTACATCGAGGGAATCGCACCTGCCGTCGCCATCGAACAGAAGAACCCCACCAAGTCCAGCCGGTCCACCGTGGGCACCGCCACCGAGGTGTTCGATCTCCTCCGCCTTCTCTGGGCCCGGGTCGGGAGGACCCACTGCCCCGAGTGCGGTCATGAGGTTCGACCCGACACGGTGTCCGAGGCGGCGGACCGGGTCCTTGCCCTGGGGGACGGCTCCCGGGTCCTGGTGACCTTCCCTCTGAAGCTTAGTGGGAGGGTCACCCATTCTCTCGTCGTGCAGAATCTCCGGGCCATGGGGTTCCAACGGGTCCTGGCGGACGGGACCCTCGTCGATCTCGGAGGCGTGCACCCGGGGGACGAGGCTTCCGACGGCCCCGACCTCACGGAGGCTCGGGAGCTCCTGGTGGTGGTGGATCGCCTCAAGGTGGATCCCGACGCGCGGGATCGGTTGGCGGACTCCCTGGGAACGTGCTTTTCCGAGGGTGACGGGGAAGCGGTGGTGGTGGGGGTTGGAGAACCCGTCGTCTCGGCGACCCCGGAGGAGGCGGCGAGGGAGGGGGAGGGAGAGAGGGGCGGGCGGAGCGAGCTCTCCCGGCTGCAATTCACGGAGCATTTCCGATGCCCCCGGCACCCGGAGAGGGAGTTCCTGGACCCCTCGCCGCAACTCTTCTCCTTCAACAACCCGTACGGTTCATGCCGGACCTGCACGGGTTTCGGGGCGACGCTGGAATACGACGAAGATCTCATCATTCCCAACCCCAGGCGCTCGGTCCAGGATGGTGCCGTGGATCCATGGACGAAGCCTCGGTACTTCAAGGAGCAGGACCGCCTCAGAGCCCTCACACAGGAGTGGGGTCTTTCCCTCTACGCCCCATGGGAATCACTGCCGGAGGAGTTCAAGCAGGCGGTTCTCCATGGGCAGAAGGGGTTCAAGGGCGTGATCCCCTTCCTTCGCTCCAAGGAGAAGAAGCGTTACAAGCGCTACATCCGTGTCTTCCTGAGGCAGTATCAAAGCCCAAGGACCTGCCCGTCCTGCGGCGGATCGAGGATTCGGGAGGAAGCGCTGTGGGTGAAGGTGGGAGGAGAGGATATCGCTCGGGTCTCCGGTATTCCGCTGGAAGACCTGCGGGAATGGATTCAGGAGTTGCCGCTGTCGGAGATGGAATCGCGGATCGCCGAGACCATTCTCCGGGAGCTGGATTCGCGCCTGAGCTTCCTGGTGGAAGTGGGGTTGGGATACCTCACCCTGGAACGCCAGACCCGGACCCTCTCCGGGGGAGAGGCGCAGCGTATCAACCTTGCCAATTCGCTTGGATCCAAGCTGGTGGATGCGCTCTACGTTCTCGACGAGCCCACCATCGGGCTCCATCCAAGGGACACATCTGCACTCCTTCAGCTCCTGGGACGGCTCAGGGATTCCGGAAACACGGTGGTGGTCGTGGAGCACGACCCCCAGGCCATCCGACATGCCGACCACGTGGTGGAGCTCGGTCCCGGATCCGGGGAGCGGGGTGGAGATGTGGTGTTCGAGGGTACACCCGAAGAGCTCGAACGTACGGACTCCGCCACCGGACGGTACCTGTCCGGCCGAGGGGGAATCTCCGTTCCAGGAAAGCGGCGTCGTGTGGACGGACCGCGCCTGACCCTCAGGGGCGGCAGACTATACAACCTCAAGGACGTGGACATCGAGATTCCCCTGGGGGCCCTCACGGTGGTGACGGGGGTCAGCGGATCCGGGAAGTCCACGCTGGTCCATGACGTCCTCTACCGCGCGCTGGAGCGGGAGCTGGGAGGGGGAGAAACTTCCGCGAAGGAGCACCTCGGAGAATCGGTGGGGGATTATGAGGCTCTGGAGGGTCTGGCTCTCGTGGAGGCCGCGGTTCTCGTGGACCAGTCTCCCATCGGACGGACTCCTCGATCGAACCCGGTGACCTATATCAAGGCATGGGATGAAGTCAGACGTATCTTCTCGAGTATCCCTCTGGCGCGGCAGCGAGGGTACGGTCCCGGGGCCTTCTCCTTCAACGTCGAAGGAGGACGTTGCGAGGCCTGCAAAGGTGCCGGAAGCGTCGAGGTCGAGATGATCTTCATGGCGGACGTATATGTGCCCTGCGACGTCTGTGGAGGCACCCGGTACAAACCGGAGCTGCTGGACGTCACCTTCAAGGGGCTCAACATTTCCCAGGTCCTGCAGCTGACCGTGGACGAGGCGATCCGTTTCTTCCTGCGTGAGGACCGCCTGGGCCAGACGCTGTGGCACCTGCAGCAGGTCGGGCTGGGCTATCTTCGCTTGGGTCAGCCTGCCACCACGCTCTCCGGAGGCGAGGCGCAGCGACTCAAGATCGCCAGGGAGCTGGCCTTCGGAGCCGGGAAGAAGGGGAGGAAGGTCTACATCCTGGACGAACCGACGACAGGCCTCTCCGGAGACGATATCCGGAAGCTCCTCGCCGTGCTGACTCGCCTCCTGGACGCGGGTCATTCGGTCGTGGTGATCGAACACAACCTCGATCTCATCAAGACAGCAGATTGGATCATCGACCTCGGGCCCGGCGCAGGCGCGCAGGGTGGAGAGGTGGTGGCCATGGGACGACCCGAGGACATCGTGCGGGTCCCCGAGAGCTTCACGGGACGGTACCTCCGCCCCCTGCTGGGGGGCTCCCGTCAGGAGGAAGGGGAGAGTGGGGGTCCGGGTGGCGCCTCCGGGCGGTGGAGGATCCCGCGATGAGGTCAGGCGCCCCACCTCCGGTCTCCATCCTCCTTCCGGTGCGGAATGGTGGACCCTTCGTCTCTGAAGCCGTCGAGTCGATGCTGGGCCAGAGCTTCTCCTCCTTCGAGATCCTCGTCGTCGATGACGGATCCACGGATGAGACGCCGGATGTGCTCCGTGCCCTGGCGGACTCAGACTCCAGAGTCCAGGTCGTGAGACAGGAGGCGCAGGGGATCGTGGCGGCACTGGAGTTGGCCCGAGAGAGGGCTCGGGGCAGGTATCTGGCGAGGATGGACGCCGATGACATTGCCCTTCCCGGGAGGCTCGAGGCGCAGGTCGGGCTCATGGAGGCGGACCCCAGGCTGGTGGTGGTGGGAACTCAGGTGGCCTACTTCCCGAGAGACCATGTCCGGGTCGGGGCCCTCCGATACGAGCGGTGGGTGAACAGCCTCGTCGATCACGACGCACTGGTGAGAGACGTCTTCGTGGAGTGCCCGATTCCCCATCCCACCTTTCTCCTTCGGGCGAGCACGGTGGACCTGGTAGGTGGATACAGAGACAGGGAGTGGCCCGAAGATTACGATCTGGTGCTTCGTCTCTGGGAAGCGGGGGGGAGGATGGGGAAGGTGCCGGCGGTCCTCTTGAAGTGGCGGGAGGGAGAGGCCCGCCTGTCTCGGTGCCATCCCGCCTATTCGGAGGAAGCGTTCAGGCGCTGCAAGGTCCATCACCTCCTCCGGACACACCTCTCGGGGGGGAGGGAGGTGGTGGTGTGGGGAGCGGGACCAGTGGGGAAGGCGTTCGCCAGGGAGCTTCAGGCCCAGGGGGGGCACCTGGCGGCGTTCGTCGATCTGGATCCGAGGAAGATCGGTCAGGATATCCATGGCGCGCCTGTGATCCCGCCAGGTGAGGCAAATGCCTACAGGGATGCCTTCTCCGTGGCCGCCGTTGGGAAGGGCAGGGCGCGGGAGGAGATTCGGTCAGCCCTCACCGAGTTAGGCCGGGAGGAGATGGAGGACTTCGTCGCGGTGGCGTGAGAGGCGCACGGGTCGCCGGATCATTCCCCTCGCTTCACGCGGGTCGGTGCGTCCCGGTGACGTCGTTTGAAACGCCTTCTCCAGCCCGCCTGAAGGCCCCCTGAATACCCGGCCCGATACCTTGCCCAAAACGGGCGTTTCTCGTTATTTTTCAACGACTTCACAGTGATCGTGAGCCTCGGCGGCCCGGGGCGGGAATCCGGCCCGGGCCTGAGATTGGCTGAGTGACCCTCGCGCCCCTCGAACGCCCGTCCCAAACGCCTGGACTGAACGTGCCCGTTGATCTCTGGAGCGCCGGTGAGGCGCGTTCCGGAGCTCGCTGTCGCGGCCCCGGTGATGGCCGCGAACCGGGTGGGCGACCTGGGGTGATCCGGGCCGCAGCGGGCGTTGAGCAGCCCCGGGCCGGAGAGCCCGGCGCAGGGGCGGATGCCAGACCATCGAGGTCCCCGGTGTGGGGAGATGGGTGGGGAAGGGGCGCCTCGACACATTGGATCGGGAATAGGAATGGAGAATCCGGACAGAGGCGGTACTGAGGCGATGAACGGGGGAGGGCCGGGAGAAAAAGTCCTGGCCCGCCTTCTGGAAGACGAGATGAGGGAGTCGTTCATCGACTATTCCATGAGCGTCATCGTCCAGCGGGCTCTCCCGGACGTGCGGGACGGCCTGAAACCCGTCCATCGCCGCATCCTGTACGCCATGCAGGAGCTGGGGCTTTCGCCGGGGAGGGCTTACAAGAAGAGCGCGACGGTGGTGGGTGAGGTCCTCGGGAAGTTTCACCCTCACGGGGATATGGCGGTCTATGACTCCCTCGTGCGGATGGTTCAGGACTTCTCACTCCGGTATCCCCTGGTGGACGGCCAGGGGAACTTCGGCTCCGTGGATGGGGACCGGGCGGCAGCATATCGATACACGGAAGCCCGGCTCCGGCCCCTGGCCACGGAGCTCCTGGAGGACATCGACAAGGAGACCGTCGACTTCACTCCGAACTTCGACGGCCGAATCCTGGAGCCCACCGTCCTTCCCGGGAAGCTGCCCAATCTCCTGGTCAACGGGAGCGCCGGGATCGCCGTGGGAATGGCCACGAACATCCCGCCCCATAATCTCCGGGAGGTCGTGGAGGCTGCCGTCGCCCTGATCCGGAACCCCGAGCTGACCCAGGAGGAGTTGGAGGGATACATCCTGGCGCCGGATTTCCCAACAGGTGGGTTCATCTGCGGCCTGGAGGGGGTGAGGGAGGCGTACCGGAACGGTCGGGGCCGTATCATCATGCGAGCGCGGGCGGAGGTGGAGGAAGTGCCTGGAGGGGGGGAGCGGATCATCGTCACCGAGATCCCCTTCATGGTCAACAAGTCCCGCCTCATCGAACAGATCGCGCAGCTCGTAAGAGAGAAGAAGATCACGGAGATCCGGGATCTCCGTGACGAGTCGGACCGGGATGGCCTGAGAGTGGTCATCGAGCTGAAGCGGGACGCCATTCCCCGGGTTGTGCTGAATCGTCTCTACAAGCACACCCAGATGCAGACCACATTCGGGGCCATCCTCCTGGCCCTCGTGGACGGTGTGCCCCGGGTCATGGGCCTCCGGGAGATGCTGCTCCACTTCGTGGATCACAGGCACGAGGTCGTGGTTCGCCGGAGTGAGTATGAGCTTCGGAAAGCGAGAGAGCGCGAGCACATCCTGGAGGGTTTGAAGATCGCCGTCGACAACATCGACGAGGTCATCAAGATCATCCGGGGCTCCGCGGACACGGAGACGGCTGCCATCCGTCTTCGAGGGGCCTTCGATATCAGCGAGAAGCAGGCGGAAGCGATCCTCAACATGCGCTTGGCTCGTCTCACCGGCCTGGAGATGGAGAAGCTCGAGCAGGAGCTGGAGGAGGTTCGCGTCCGAATTGCCGAGCTGGAAGAGATCCTGGGGGACCGGAATCGCCGAATGGACATCATTGTCCAGGAGCTCAGGACCCTCTCCGAGAAGTACGGCGACGAGCGTCGGACGGAGATCCTGGGCGAGAGCGCCTTCCTGAACGAAGAGGACCTCATCGTCGAGGAGGACATGGTGATTACCGTGTCCAGGGCGGGCTATATCAAGCGCATCGGGACCGACGCGTACCGAGCCCAACGCCGGGGCGGCCGAGGCCTCCAGGGAATGGGCACGAAGGAAGAAGACTGGGTCGAGCATCTCTTCGTGGCCTCGACCCACGACTACATCATGATCTTCACCCGCTCGGGCCAGTGCTACTGGCTGAAGGTGTGGGAGATCCCGCCCGGGGGGAGGCACTCCCGAGGGAAGCCCATCGTCAACCTGGTGAACATCATTCCGGGTGACGAGGTCGCGGCCATCGTGCCCGTGAGGGAGTTCAGTGAGGACCGCTTTCTCCTATTTGCCACGCAGCAGGGGGTGGTGAAGAAGACTGCTCTTGCCGCGTATGGCAACATCCGTGCGGTGGGCCTGAACGCCATCAATATCCGGGAGGGAGACGAGCTCATCGACGTGAAGGTCACCAGCGGTGATGACCAGGTCATCCTGGGAACCCGCAGGGGGATGGCCATTCGGTTCCACGAGAGGGATGCCCGTCCCATGGGTCGGGCCACTTCGGGTGTTCGCGGAATCAGCCTCCTGAAAGGAGACATCGTCGTCGGCATGGTGGTCCTCGCACGCCCCGATACCACCCTCCTGGTACTGACGGAAGGGGGTATGGGGAAGCGGACAGATGTGGAGGCGTATCGGTTCCAGCACAGAGGAGGGAAGGGCGTCATCAACGTCAAGACCTCCGAGAAGACCGGGAAGGTTGTCGCCATCAAGTCCGTCATCGAAGAGGACGAGCTGATGATCATCACCAGAAATGGGGTGGTGAACCGTCAGCGAGTCTCGGAAATCCGCACCATCGGGAGGGCCACCCAGGGCGTTCGCCTGGTGAACCTGGACGAGGGTGACCAGGTCATGGATGTGGCCCGGGTAGTGCAGGAGAACGGGATAGACGAAGAGGCCGGCTCGGAAGGGGTAGGGGACGGGTCGACGCGGCTCCCCTCGGTGGGGGTGGAGGAGATGGTGACGGAGCCCACCGTTGGGAAGGAGTCGGCGCACCTGGATGAGGCGGCTGAAGACGAGCCGCCGGAGGCCTGATGACCGACCCTTCCGGGATGTCAAATGGCCTCATAACCCTCCGGGAGATCGAGGCTGCGGCGGCCCGCATCCAGGGTGTGGTGGTGCCGACGCCCCTCCTTTCCTTTCCCGAGCTGTCCGATGCGGTGGGTGGAGAGATCCGCCTGAAGTGCGAGAATCTTCAACGGTCGGGCTCCTTCAAGATCCGCGGCGCCTTGAACTTCGTTGCACAGATCCCCGCCGAGGGCCTGGAGCGAGGTGTGATCACCTACTCTTCCGGAAACCACGGAAAGGCCATGGCCCTTGCAGCCCAAAGCAAGGGAGTGCGGGCGGTGGTGGTCATGCCCAGGACGGCCCCTGGGGTGAAGGTGGAGGGGACAAGAAGACTCGGGGCCGAGGTGGTCTTTGCCGGAACCACCTCCGTACACCGGCAGGCTCGGGCGGAGGAACTGGCGGAGTCCCAGGGCCTTACCATGGTCCCTCCTTTCGACCATCCCTGGATCATCGCCGGCCAGGGAACGGTGGGGCGGGAGATCGCCATCGGATGGCCAGAGGTGGACACGGTGCTGGCTCCCGTCGGGGGTGGTGGGCTGTCCTCCGGGATCGCCGCCGCCCTCAAGGCCATCCTTCCGGATGTCTGCTTCATCGGGGTGGAGGCCGAAGGCGCACCGGGGATGCGGCGGGCTCTGGACGCCGGGGAGCCGGTGCTTCTGGACCACGGGGATACCATCGCAGACGGAATCCGGACCCTGAGGGTGGGAGACCTCACCTTTCGACACGCCCGAGCGCTCTTCGACGACGTGGTCCTGGTGACGGACGAGGCCATAAGGGAGGCTGCCGCTCTTCTCCTGGGAGGCCGAAAGCTGGTGGTGGAATACTCCGGCGCCGCGGCCCTCGCGGCTATCCTCTCCCGGGTCGTGGAGGCCCGGGACAGGCATATCGCCGTCGTCCTGAGCGGCGGGAACCTGGATCCTTCCCTCCTGGAGCCCCTGTCCCGAGAGCCCTCCAGCGGATTCATGGCGGAGGGAGGCGTGGCGGAATCCCGGAGGGGCCGGGCATGACTCTTACCAGCGTTCCGGGATTTTGCGTGGGCCATGCGGAGGTGGAGGGAGGGGGCTCCGGCTGCACGGTGGTACTCGGGCCCTTCCGGGGGGCGGTGGAGGTTCGGGGTCTCGCCACGGGGACCCGGGAGATGGACGTTCTCTCTCCACACCACCTGGTGGAGGTGGTGGACGCGGTCCTCCTGGCGGGCGGGTCCGCTTTCGGGCTGGCGGCAGCCGATGGGGTGATGGGGTGGCTGAGCGAGAGGGGCCTGGGCTTCGATACCGGGATGACACCCGTGCCTCTGGTGCCCAGCGCCGTGATCTTCGATCTGGCGCCGGATACGATGCGGCCGGGTCCGGCGGAGGGAAGGCGGGCCTGTCAGGCGGCGTCCACCGGTCCGGTATCGGAAGGGAGGGTCGGTGCCGGTGCCGGTGCCCGGGTGGGGAAGGTGCTGGGTGCCGGGAGCTCGGTGGAAGGCGGTCTGGGAAGTGCATCTCATACTCTGGGCGACTACCACGTGGGTGCCCTGGCGGTGGTCAACGCCCTGGGAGACGTGGTGGGCCCCGACGGCGAGATCCTGAGGGGGGCGAGGTCCCCAGCAGGGGGACTCCTGTCGACGGACAGCTATCTCGAGACGGGGAAGGGACCTCCAGCGTTTTCCGGAGTCGCCGGGAGCCGGGGCGACGGCGATGACCCGGGTCTCGTGCCCGGAACGAACACGACGTTGGTGGTGGTGGGAACGGATCTCCCTCTGTCCCGTGTGAACCTGGGGCGAGTCGCCAGGATGGCCTCCGGGGCGTTGCCCAGAGCCATCTCCCCGGTCAACACCCCCTTCGACGGGGATGTGGTCTTTGTCCTCTCCTCGGGCGGGGATCCGGTGGAGGTCCCCCCCGGGCACCTTCTGAGCCTCGGAGTCGTGGCCAGGAAGGTGACGGAGGAATCCATTCGAAGGGCCGTGTCCCCGGAGCGCAGGGGGAAGCCGGAGAACATGGCGGGGAAGAAGGCATCGGATCGGTGACCCTCAAGCAGAGAGCCCGGGTGTGAAGCGCCTCCTCCTTTTCGACATCGACGGAACCCTGGTGAGGGGTGGTCCGGCCAAGAAGGTCTTCGAGCGCGCCCTGGCTGCGGTCTTCGGTACCGCGGGACCCATCAATGGCCACGACTTCTCGGGAAAGACCGATCCTCAGATCGCCCGGGAGCTCCTTGGAGCGGCCGGTTTGGGGGACGACGAGATCGACGCCGGGCTCCCGGCCCTGTGGGAGGCCTACCTCGCGGGCCTGAGGGACAGCTTGCCTGCGACGCCCATGACCGTCATCCCCGGTGTCAACGAGGTCCTGGAGCACCTCGGAGGCATGTCGGACGTGGCCCTGGGTCTCCTCACCGGCAACATCGCGGAGGGGGCCAGACTGAAGCTGGCTTCGGTGGGTCTCACGAGGTACTTCCCCGTCGGAGGCTTTGGCTCGGACAGCGAGGTCCGGGAGGACCTCCCGACGGTGGCGCTGGAGAGGGCATCCGTGGAGTGGGGTGTGACCTTCCATCCCCGGACCGTGGTGGTGATCGGCGACACGCCCCGCGATGTGGCCTGCGGGAAGCATGTGGGGGCGAGAACCGTGGCGGTGGCGACCGGACGTTTCGACGTGACTGCCCTGGAGGGTGTGGGGGCGGATCACGTCTTGAAGGACATGACGGACCTGGCGGGAACCACCGATGCCCTCCTCGGGTGATGGGCTTCCCTCCTTCTCCATGCTGGTGAGCGGCCATGGGACCGTTCCCGTAAAAGAAGGGGTATGTTATGGTTTCGGGTCCGTTGAGACAGAGAGAAGAAAAGGGATGATGCCATGAGTAAGGGGAAGTCCGGGGGAAGCCTCCGACGCTTCTACATCGTTTTTGCCGCAGTGGCTGCGTTGGGGTTGGGGGCGGTGGGCTATTCCGTGGGCTCCAGGGCCATGGGCAGTGCCGTTTCGGAGCCGGTGGACCTGGAAGGGACCGAGGACCTGAGGGCTCTGATGGAGATGGCGGTCCCGGTGACCATGGGGAACGAGGACGCTCCCACCACCCTCATCGTCTTCGAGGATTACCTCTGCGCCCACTGTTCTGCCTTTTCCCTGCAGGTCAAGCCCCTGGTGGAGGAGAATTACGTCCAGACAGGGAAGACCAAGCTGGTCTACTACGATTGGCCCCTCGCCCCGCAGCAGGGCACTTTCCTGGCGGCAAGGGCCGCCCGTTGCGCCGGAGACCAGGACCGGTTCTGGGAGTATCACGGGCGGTTGATGCGGAGCCAGCGAACCTGGGGGATGGAGGAAGACAAGATCCCCGTACTCGAGGAGTTCGCCAGGGAGTTGGGACTCGACACGGGGGAATTCAACCACTGCCTGAACAGCGATCGCCACGCCAGGGAGGTGACGGCGAACCGGGAGCTGGCTCACGCCCTGGGTCTGACGGGAACGCCGTCGATCCTCATCGGGACAGGGGGAGGAATGAGTCGGCGGCTACCGGATTATTTCTACCAGACCATCCAGGCCACCCTTGACTCCATCCTCGGCGGTTGACCGGGACCCCGGCGAGATCGTGGCCGTCGAAGCCCCCGAGAGCCAGGATTTCTCTCCACCTCTGAATCGGATGGTGCTCTCCATCCTGGCCCTGTTGGGCCTGTCGGTGGCCCTGTACATGTGGGCGTACGCCGCTGGCCTGACCGGCCCTGTCCTTTGCAGCGTGGGAGACTGCGAGGCGGTCCAGAACAGCGAATTCTCCCGGATTGCCGGTATCCCGGTGGCCGCATTTGGAGTGCTGGGGTACCTGGCCATGTTGGCCGTGGCTCTCCTGGGGTTGCAACCCGGCTTACAGCACACCCGGCTCATTCCCGCCCTCCTGCTCGTCGGTGGGGTCGTGGGTGTGGCCTTCAGCGCTTACCTGACCTATCTGGAGGCCTCCGTGATCCATGCCTGGTGCCAGTGGTGCGTGAGCTCTGCCATCATCATGGTCCTGGCCTTCCTGGTGTCGCTTCCGGAGCTGAGGCGAATGCGAGGTGATTCGTGAGCGGAAAACCGGTGACCATCCGCATCCTCTTCGCGGACGAGGGTACCTTCCATCATGAGGACATGGAGCTTCCCGCGTCCGTCATCGAGGAGTATGACCGTTTGATCGATGGGCTCAGAGAGGATCCCGGAGTCCTGAAACGGGTGCACCTGGACCTCCCCCGGCTCGTGGCGGCGTGGGTGGAGGACGTGGAGTAGGAATCCTCCATCAACGGGCACTTGCGGACCGAGGGGGGAGCGCCGCTCATTCCCGGGTCGATTCCAGCGCTGCTCTCGCCCGTGTCAGCGTCCATTCCCGGACCACGGGTGGCGGCCACTTTCCCTCTTTGAAACGACGCTCGATCCATCGGACCTCTTCCCAGGCGCGACGAGCCGTTTCGGATGAGACCCATCCCCGACCGAGTGCCTCCTCCAGCTGATCCTCATCCAGGATTTCCAGCCGTCCACCCGGATCGATCCAGATATCCAGGAAGAGGTCCGTGGTATGCCACGTGTGATCCCTTCCCATCAGGGGCGGCGTGAGGATGTTGGCATAGATTCCCGTGAACGAGTCATCGGCGCGGTGGAATCGTCCGATGTCGTGCCAGAGGCCAGGAAAGGTGAACCAGACGGCATCCGACCCTGCCTCGAGCACCACCTTTCCGCGAATTCGTATGGGCGGGTCGAAGTGGACGTTCTGGGCGAGGGTGACTTTCACCTCCGGCGCGTCCAGGACCAGGCGCTGATGGAATATCTCCTTGCGGTCCGGAGGACGGAGGTAGTGGATGTGGACGAGGGTGGGTGGGGTCACCGGGTCTCGGGAAGGATCGGCTCGACGAAGACGTTCAGGACTCCTCCGCACACAGAGCCGCTCCAGGAAAGGGGATCGTCCGTCAGGTCCACCCTCACCATGCGGGGAACGCCCTCTTCCATGGCCTCCTGGGCAGCCTGGATCACCTCGGCCTCACCACACCCGCCCCCGACGGTGCCCACCAGGCCCCGGACCGGATCGATGAGCATTCTCGCCCCGTTCTTCCGCGGCGTGGATCCACGGGTGGCCACCACCGTTGCCATGGCGCAAGGCCGCTTCCCCTCGTGGGCCTCCAGGATGGCCTTGTATACGGCCTGGGCTTCGTCTTCCATCATTGGCGTTCTTCCGAGCTCTGGTCTGGATGATGGGTGCGGGGATCCCCGGGCTCGATCTGGCCGGATCGGGTCCCGCCTCCCCCGTCGGACGGGTGGAATCGGTCCAGGATGTGCTCCAACTCACTCAGGGGTCTCCCGGTTCCGCCCCGCCAATGGTGCACCAGCTCCGCGGCCACGCTCACGGCGATCTCTCCGGGGGTCTCGCTCCCGAGATCCAGCCCGATGGGAGCGTGAACCGCTTCCAGCTTCTCCCTCGGGATCCCCTCGGTGAGGAGTGCGTCGAAGGTGGCTCTCACCCTTCTCCTGCTCCCGATCATTCCCACATACCCGGGGAGGGCGTCTTGCAGAAGGATGCTTCGGAGACACTCATAGTCGTACTTGTGTCCTCTCGTGACCAGGACCACGTGACTCCATCGATGGAGAGGGATGCCCGCGAAGGGGTCGGAAAAATCGACTTCCCTGACCGTCTCCGCCTCGGGAAAGCGCTCCCTGGTGGCGAACTGGGGGCGGTCGTCCAGCACCGTGACCCTGAGGCCCAGAAGGGCGCCGAGGGTGCAAAGGGGTTGGGCCACGTGTCCGGCACCCACGATCACCATCTCCCACGGGGGATGGTGGATCTCCAGGAAGACCTGCATCTCCGTGCCCCCCCGGGGGGAGAGGGCGTAGGTACCGGGGAGGAGTTGCGGATCTCCCGCTAGAGCCCTGCGAGCCAGGGCCACAGCTTCGTTGTCGGCCTGGATATCCCAGAGAGTTCCGTGATTCCGGGGTCCGACCACCAGGATCCGACTCCCGATCCTGGATGGGTCCGGGTGGGTGAGGGCCACCACCATTGCGGCGTTCTCTCCGTCCTGCAGGGCCTCCAGAAGCAGGGCCGAGAGGTGGGGAAGGTCGAGTCCGGTCGGTTCAGGCATGTCCGTCGAGTCGGGAGAAGTGATGTCGGTAATCGGTTGGAGTGTCGACGTCGATGAGGATTCCCGGGTCATTCACTGGGATCTCGATCCGGCGCGAAAGATAGCGCTGAATCACGCTTCGAGCTCCGTTTGGCAGTCCATCCTCCAGGAGCTCGGGGAAGAGGTCACGGTGAAAGACGACGGGGTGCCCCCGCCGTCCCTCGTATGTGGGTGCAACGACGGGTGCGGCCTCCCGGGCGAAGGCTGAAAGGAGGGCCAGGACGGTTTCCGGAAGGAAGAGCGGGTGATCCACCGGGCAGAAAAGGACGCCCGGCGAATCGGAGGGGACCGCTCTGATCCCCGCCTGGAGGGAGGAAATGGGGCCCGAGGTGGGATCGGGATTCCGTATGACGAGTGCGCCTCCGGCCCGGGCCTCCCTGCCGACTCTTCCTTCCATATCCCTCACGACCACGATGAGGGGGTCCGCCCCTCCACCTCCAAGCGAGGCAAGAATCCTGGCCAAGAAGGTGTGACCTCCGGCATCCAGGAGAGGCTTGCTGGTCCCCATCCGGGAGGAGAGTCCCGCGGCGGCCACGATGGCTGGCAAGGGATGCACCATAGGATGAAAGAGAAGGCGGCCCCCGGAGCCGTGCAAGCCGACTCCGGGGACCGTCTGGCGTTGGAGGGGGTCTTTCCCCTGTTGGGCCGCCGTCCGGTGGACGGCGATGCCGGAGATCTCCCGCTAGAGCTTCGGCCTCACCACGGCGGTGGAAGCGTTGAGCTGAACCTGGACCGGCGCGTTCCGCTCCACCGTGATGGGGATGTTCCAGTAGAGCTCGGAAAACGGAAGGTCTTGCCGGGCAGATACCCACCACTGGCCGGGGGGCACCTCGAGCCCTGCCATGCCTTCCGCATCGGTGGTGTCGGCCAGGATCTCCCTTCCGACCTCTCGGAGCTTCATCGCGAAGACCGTACCGACGTCGGCGAATGCCTCGTCGGCCCACTCCTCCTGGACGAGGCGCATGGAGTCCGCCCGCTGGCTGTAGCCCTCGAACATCTCCGTGTACTCGGCAAACGCCTGATCCTTGCGCCGTTCCGCCCTATCGACCTGAGTCTCCACGTCCTGGAACTCCCGGTAGAGGGCTACGTACTGGGCCTCTCCCCGGGCCAGACCTTCCATTTCGTCGGTGATCTCCTGGAGTCGCGCTCTGCCCTGTCCCCAGACCTGCTCCGCCGCACGCCACTCATCCTGGGCGACGGAGATGGCCTCCTGGGTAGCCAGGAGGTCATCGGGGATGGTGGGCTCGGGGGTGGGGAACGCCTGCGTGAGAGAATCGAAGACCAGGTCCCGGTCGAACGGAAGCAACTGGACTTCCATGTCGGCGATGGGCCGAACCACCATCCCCTCGCCTTCGGGGTTGGGAACCTCGACTTCCGCACTGATGACAACCTGCCCCTGACCGCATGCCACGGTGAGCATCGAACCGAGAAGGACGACTGCGAGCCAGCTACGCCTCATAGGACACTCCGATTGTTACACTGTGGTTTAAGGGCCAGAAGGTAAGGATTCCCGGGGCCGGCATCAAGTTCTCCTCGGGAATTCGGATGTTCGGGTGGGGTGTCCTGGAGCGTCTGTCTCCTCAGGGGAGAACGGTGCCGATCACGTAGTTGAGGGGGTTGACCGGCTTGCCATTCACGCGGACTTCATAGTGGAGATGGGAGGAAGTCGAGATCCCGGTGCTTCCCACCTGGGCGATGACATCCCCCCGAGACACCTCCTGGCCCTCGCGAACCAGGAGCTTCGAGGCGTGCCCATATCGGGTCACGTAGCCGAAGCCGTGATCGATCTCCACCATATTCCCGAGGCCGGCCATCCATCCCGCGAAGGTGACCACGCCTTTGGCCGCAGCCAGGATGGGGGTGCCGAAGGGGGCGGAGATGTCGATTCCCTCGTGAGGAAGGGCCTCATGGTAAATGGGGTGGACCCTGGATGCCGAGAAACGGCTGCTGAGAACTCCGGCCGTCGGAAGGATGGACGGAGTGGACTGCAGGAGCTCGTTGTGTGCCGTGAGGCTGTCCGAAGCCTCCGCGAGACTCTCGGACAGGAGGCGAGCCCTCCGCTCCAGGGCGTTCAGATCGTACTCCACCGCGAAGGCGGCCTTGCTCATCACCGAATCCCAGCTCCAGAGGGGATGTGATTCGGGCAGCGCCATCCCGGGCCCACCGATCCCCACCTCCAGGATCTCCTCGTCCGTGGCGTCGA
>Ga0316577_10000171_pt1 | contig 20732 bp, 16 predicted proteins | sample S5NA_FD_203073 | JGI IMG/M metagenome (GOLD analysis project Ga0316577, IMG submission 203073) | Rhizosphere microbial communities from salt marsh grasses in Alabama, United States - S5-7_050615r2r1 | ecosystem: Host-associated > Plants > Roots > Rhizosphere | place: USA: Alabama | collected... | reverse complement strand
GTCGCTGACCGGCACGATCGGGATCACCGCGGCGCGAACCCGGGGCGCCGACGGCGCCGTCATTCGTCGCTCGCGAGCTCCTCGCCCAGCGCCCGGAGCTCCGCCCTCTCCGCGTCGCTGACCGTCGGGTAGGCGAGGTCCAGTCCCTCGAGGGTCCGGACGACGATGTCGGCGACGGCGGCGCGCATGAACGGCTTGTCGTCGGCGGGGATCGCGTACCAGGGAGCCCACGGGCGCGAGGTCGCGTTCAGGGCCTCCTCGTAGGCGCGCAGATAGTCGTCCCAGTGGGCGCGTTCCTCCAGGTCCGCCTTCTCGAATTTCCAGTTCTTCTCCGGCTCCTCGATCCGTGCCAGGAACCGGGTCCTCTGTTCCTCGCGCGAGACGTTCAGCCAGAACTTCACGATCGCGGTTCCGTTGCGCGCGAGGTGCTTCTCGTGGTCCGCGATCGACTCGAACCGCTCTTCCCAGATCCGCTCCCCGACCGGTCGAACGGGAAGCCGCTGCCCATCGAGGATCTCCGGATGCACGCGGACGACCAGCACCTCCTCGTAGTAACTCCGGTTGAAGATCCCGATCCGGCCGCGTTCCGGGAGACGGATCGCGGTCCGCCAGAGGAAGTCGTGATCGAGCTCGTTCCGGGTCGGTCTCTTGAACGAGTAGACCTGGCACCCGGCCGGGTTGATGCCCGACATCACGGCACGGATCGTCCCGTCCTTCCCCGCCGCGTCGAGCGCCTGGAAGACGAGCAGGACGGACCAGCGGTCCTGCGCGTACAGCATGCGCTGCAGCTCCCGGAGGCGCCGGATCCGCTTCCGGAGCGCCTTTCTCGCCCGCTTCTTTCCCGGGTCTTCCGCGGGCGCCGTGGGGGCGCTTCGGACCTCGAACGACCCGTCGAACGGCACGAGGAAGGGACTTTCCACGGGCTTCCGCACGGCTCGCCTCCGGAGGGGGGATACGGAACGGGGCGGACGCGGAGCCGTCCGCTCTCCGACACCCTCGGCCCCGGGGTCGGGGTCGTCAAGCCGCCGCGCCGTGCCGGGGCGGGGTTCTCGCGGGAGGCCGGGCCGGCGATCATGTCGGACGAGCCGCCGCGAACGTCGACAGCCACGGGAGGATGCCATGACAGGCCGCAGACCCGCTCCCGGACAACGTGCCGGGGCGCTGTTCGCGATCCTCGCCGCCATTTCCTGCGCACGGGGCATCGATCCCGCCGCCGCGCAGGACGCTCCCCCGGCCGCCGCACGCAGGGCGGTGGTCGCGATGCCCGGGCTGCTCGAGGGTCTGCCCTTCTCGCCCGCCGTCCGCGCCGGAGGCCTGATCTTCCTGTCCGGCCAGATCGGGATCCGGCCCGGAACGATGCGGCTCGTCGAGGGCGGTCTCGAGCCCGAGACCCGGCAGACGATGGAGAACGTCCGTGCGGTCCTGGAGGCGGCGGACGCCTCGCTCGCGGACGTCGTGAAGTGCACCGTGTTCCTGGCCGACATCGCGGAGTGGCCGGCCTTCAACGCGATCTACGCCGAGTACTTTCCCGAGGATCCGCCCGCGCGGGCGGCAATGGCGGCCTCGGGACTCGCGCTCGGAGCCCGGGTCGAGCTGGACTGCATCGCGGCCGACCCGACGCCGCCGTGAGGCGCCGGGCCCGGGCGTAGCGGCGGGGAACGGCGCCCCGCCGCGCCCCGCCGCCGACCCTGCCGATCAGAGGAGCGGCGCGAGAACGTCCTCGAGGGTCGGTTCTCCGATCTCCTGGAGCTCGTAGCGCACGCGGACCGTCGGGCGGTCGATTTCGATCAGCCTGCGCAGGTCGATCGGCGTGCCGATCACGACGGCGTCCACGTCCGCGGCCGCGATCGTCTCCGCGAGCTCCGCCACCTGTTCGTCTCCGTACCCCATCGCCGGCAGGACCTCGCCGGTGGTCGGGTACTTCTCGTAGGTGTCGGCGATGGAGCCGACCGCGTAAGGACGCGGGTCCACGATCTCCGCCCCGAAGCGGCGGGCGGCCACCCACCCGGCCCCGTACGCCATCTCGCCGTGCGTGAGCGTCGGACCGTCCTCCACCACCAGGACCCGCTTCCCGCGGAGCGACTCGCCGTCCTCGACGAACAGCGGGCTGGCCGCCTCGATCATGACGGCGTCCGCGTTGAGGGCGCGTGAGGTCTCCCACGCGATCTCGACGTCCTCGAGCGACGCGGTGTCGACCTTGTTGATCACGATCGCGTCCGCCAGCCGGACGTTCGTCTCCCCGGGGTGGTAGTAGAGGGCGTGGTCGGGGCGGTGCGGGTCGACCACGGTGATGTAGACGTCGGGCAGGTAGAACGGGAGGTCGTTGTTCCCGCCGTCCCAGATCACCACGTCCGCCTCCTGCTCCGCCTGACGGAGGATCTTCTCGTAGTCGACGCCCGCGTAGACGATCCGGCCGGCATCGATGTGCGGCTCGTATTCTTCCCGTTCCTCGATCGTCACGTCGTGCTTCGCCAGGTCGTCGTATGTCTCGAACCGCTGGACCGCCTGCTTCACGAGGTCCCCGTACGGCATCGGGTGCCGGACGACCACGACCTTCTTGCCGGCCTCCGTGAGGAGCTGGGCCACCCTCCGGCTCGTCTGGCTCTTTCCCGATCCCGTGCGGGCGGCGCACACTGCGACCACGGGTTTCGACGACTCGAGCATCGTCTGCCGGGCTCCGAGCAGCAGGTAGCTGGCTCCGGCGGCCATCGCCCGGGACCCGATGTGCATCACGTGCTCGTGCGTGACGTCGGAGTAGGAGAAGACCGCCACGTCGACCCCGTGCTCGACGATGAGCGATTCGAGGTCGTCCTCATCCTCGATCGGGATGCCGTCCGGATAGCGCTCTCCGGCCAGCTCGGCCGGGTAGACCCGTCCCTCGATGTTCGGGATCTGCGTCGCCGTGAACGCGACGACCTCGTAGTCGGCGTTGTCGCGGAAGAAGACGTTGAAGTTGTGGAAGTCCCGGCCTGCGGCGCCGAGGATGATCGCGCGCTGGGGCATGTGCCCTCCATCGCTGAGTTCGAACTGTCACGGCGGCGGGGCGCGCGGGGTGCGCGCCGCGTCAGGCGAGATCCACCCCGTCCAGGGTCGCGAGATCGGCGCGCCGGAGCTTCTCGCCGAGCCCGCGCGCCAGGTTCCGGTACAGTACCACGCCGATCCCCGGCCGCAAGCGTACGAGCGATCGGAGATCCTGCCGGGAGAGGACGCCCGTCTCCACCTCGGACACCGCCACGGCCGTCGCACTGTGGTTCTCGTCGGTGAGCAGCGCGACCTCCCCCAGGCATTCGCCCGCCGGCACCCGCCCCACGGCGCGGTCGGTTCCCCGCATTCGGACGTCCACTTCGCCCGACAGGACGAGGTACATCTCCTCGCAGCGGTCTCCCTGCGCGAAGATCTCCTCTCCCGGCCGGAAGGTCGCGTAGCGGAAGGCGCCCGCGAGGCGCTCCAGCTGCTCGTCCTCGAGCCCCTGGAACAGGCCCGTCCGGTCCACGAGCTCCCCGAGCCGCGGCAGCACCTCGCGTCGCTTGAACGCCGCGAGGACGAGCCGCGCCAGGTCGCTTGTCGGCGGGATCAGGACCACGGATCCCAGGTCGAGCGGCTCGAGGAGCCGCGCGAACTTGACGAGATCGAGCCGCTCCACGTCGTGGAAGGCGAGCGCCGGAACGTACGCCACCGGAACCCATCCGAGCTGGAGCAGGGTCCGCTGCATCCGGGGCGCGTGGGCGCTCACGTCGATCTCGATGTACGCCGTTCCCCACTCATCCAGGCACCGGCGCTCAAGCTCCTGGAGCAGGAATCGGATCACGTCGTCCGCCAGGGTGATGAGCTCGAACACCCGCACGATCGCGTCCCGTTCCTCGAGCGTGAACCCGATCGCCCCCGTGATGTGTCCGCCCTCGCGGGCCACGAGGTATCTGGAGTGGTGCGTGATCAGCTTGAAGTAGCCGTACTGGAGGCGTAGCGGTCCGAACACCTCCCGGTTCCGGACCCGTCCCCGCTCGATCCGCATCAGCCGCGAATAGCCGTCGGTCGTGAGCTCGCTCACGGAGAAGCCGTGCCCGAACGGGTAGGGAACCGACTCCTCGTCCACGATGACGTCGGCGTCCAGGCCGCAATTCTCCAGCGCCTCGCAGGCGAGACGATAGACCTCCGCCACGATGCGCGGGTTGTTGCGTCGCAGCTCGAGCGCCCGTCCGAACAGACGCACCAGGAGGCCCATGTTCTCCCGGCGGTCGCCGAACCGGTACTTGCGGGGAAGGAAGCCGACCGGTGCGAACCCCTGCTTCTGCGCGATCGCCTGGGTGAACGGGTGGGTGACGCGGGCCTCGATGACCCCCACGTGGAGGCGATCCTGTACGGTCTCGATCCGGCGTGTCAGCAGCTCCGTTCCGATCCCCCGGCGACGGAACTCGGGGTGGACCGCGAGACGTCCGAACTCTCCCACCAGGTCCGTGTAGGCCCCGACCTCGAAGATCACGGACGCCGTCCCGACGACCCGCCCGCTCTCCTCGTCCTCGGCGACGAGCATGAGCGTGTCGTCGCTGTAGATCAGCTTCCGGATCTCCGACTCCTCGTAGTACTTCGGGTCGGAGTACTGGTCGCCGTACGCGGCCCGGTAGACCTCGATGATCCCCGTCGTGTCCGAGTCCCGGGCCTCGCGGATCGCGGTCATGGCGCCTCCTGCATCCGGCGTGGGGCGTCCAGCGCGCGAGCGTGCGGGGGAAGGGAAAGATAGGGCGCGAGCGTTCCGTACGCGCGCCGCCCCTCGGGGGCGCGTCGGGGGGCGTTCAGTCGGAGGTGGCGAACCGTTCGAGGAAGGCCCGTTCCCGGTCGGTCAGGGCCCCGGCGCCCTCCGTGCTCAGCTTCCGCATGATGTCGTCGTAGGCCTCGCGGTTGACCGGGTGCAGCGACTCCCGGTCGATCCGGGCCCAGCGCTGGATCGCGTCGCGGTCGTGCAGCCACCCCTTCTTCGCCGCGGGCTCGGCCTTCTTCCTGAACTTCGCGGCTCCGGCGTGGTTCTCTCTCCACTTCAGGTAGAGCCAGGCGCCCGCGAAGCCCCCGAGGTGCGCGTGGTGCGCGACGTTGCCCGCCGGGACGCGGAGCCCCTCGAACCCGAGGACGGCCGCCACGAGCGGAATCGTCCCGACCAGGGCCCAGGCCGTGAGCAGGATCACCATCCACCGCGCCTCCACCGGGAGCACCCCCCAGATGTAGATCCGGTCCCGGGGCCAGACCCGCGCGTACGCGAGCATCAGGCCGTAGATCGCGCCGGAGGCCCCGACCACGGCCGCATGGGGCGTGAGCGCCGCGAACGCGGCGGCGGTGAGCCCGCTGATGAAGTAGAGCGAGAGGAACGCCCGGCTGCCGAGGGTCGCCTCGAGCCGGGGCCCGAAGAAGAACAGCACGATCATGTTGAACAGGATGTGCAGGAAGCTCCCGTGCAGGAACATGTACGTGACCGGCGTCCAGGGACGCGCCAGCACATCGGCGGGAACGAGCATCAGGTTCGCGAACAGGGCCCCCGTGCGGGGCACGAGGAAATAGACCGCGAAGTTCGCGAACAGGAGACGGAGGACCCAGGGCGTCATGGCCCCGACAGGGTAGAGCGGACGCCCCTCCGGCGCCAGTCGCGCCCGCTCAGATCGGAAGCCAGTAGGAGATCTTGAGCGCGAAGAAGCTCCGCCCGGGCTCCCCCGGTGCGCTCCAGAGGTCGCCGAAGTCCGCGCCCGACGGGTCCGTCTCGGAACGGAAGTCGCCCCGGTCGAGCTGCCAGATCGCGTACAGGGTCGACCCGGGACGCCACTCCCACCGGAGCACGAGGTTCGAGCGGAACGAGATCGAGCGGAAGTCGCCCCGCGGGAACGAGAACGTGTCCTCGCCGTCGGTCACCGTGATCGTGTGCGGGGCCGGGCCCGAGGTCTCCTCGATCGTCGTGCCGTTCTCGCCGTAAATCCGGAGGTCCAGGCTGCGGGCCGCCGAGAGTTCCCCGTATCCGTCGTACGTGCCCGTGGCGGCGAACGGCTCGACGTATCCCTCGAGGCTGAGGTCGGGCGTGAACGCGTACTGGAGCCGGAGCTGCGCGGAGAGCGTCGTCCGGTCGATCTCCGCGAACACGTACCGCATCCCGTACGTCGCCTCGCCGCCGCCCTCGACGGTCCGCACGTACTGCCGGGGCTCGCGCTCCGCCCGGAACGAGGGGCGGAGCGAGAGCTGCCAGTTCCCGGCGGGGCGGGATTCCACGGAGCCGTAGAGGTTTAGGAACGTCCCGTCGAGCTCGCTCCGCGACGTGTAGAAGCCCGCGCTGTAGGTGGTGCGCCGGCTGTAGTCGCTGTTCACGGACCCCCCGACGCCCCAGGACGCCGGCGTCGCCATCGAGGGGCCGCCCCGCGTGAGCACGTCGCTCTGAGAGCGCGGGGCGACGTTGATCTCGCCGTTGAACCCCCAGAAGTTCCGAAGCCGCACGTCGCCGCGGAGATCGATCCAGGCGGCCTGGCGGCTCCACCCGAAGTTCCACGTCCCGCCGGTCTCGACCTCGGCGGACCAGCTCTGGAACGTGCCGGGCACGTTCTCCCGGTACCGGAGCTGAGCCTCCGCCTCCACGCGGTCCGCCCTGCGCAGCTGTCCGGCGTCGTTGATGTCGAGCCCGGGGGAGAGGAACTCCACCTCCGCCTCCCAGAGCCAGTTCCGCGCGCTCGTGCGCTCGACCGCCGCCGCGCCGTACCAGCCCGAGAGGGAGGTCCGGGTCGGGTCGTAGTCCACGTAGTCGGCGTCGGGCCGCTGGAAGTAGTGCGAGCTGAACTGCTGGAGCCGGGCGATCGCCTCCTCGCTGCCGTCCACGTAACTGCCCGCCGCCCGGCCCCGGATCTCGTAGGCCCCGTCCCCGAGCCGCCACGTGCCCGCGAGCGATCCCGCGTACGCCTGGCGGTTCATCTGGGCGGCGAGCGGATCGGAGAGGGAGAGGTCGCGGCGCACCGCCGTCGCCCCCAGCTCGACCGTCGATCGCGACCGGCCGAGCTCCTGCTGGAGGCTCACAACGCCCCACCCGGTGACGGGCTCGACGCGCGTCCGACTCGTCGCGTCCGACTCCTCGTCGAACACCCGGGCGCTCTCCTCGCCGGTCAGAGCCAGCAGCCCGCCCACGGACAGTCCCCCGGGGGTCCGGCCGGTGAGCTTCGCCGCGCCGAGGATCGTGGTCGACGTGGGCGGGTCGACGTAGTCCCCCTCGGCCCGCCCCTGCGGAGGCGCCCCGATGCGGCGCGAGTAGAAGAGCCCGTTCGCCTCCAGGAGCTCCCGGCGCTCGATGAAGAAGGGCCGCCTCTCCGCGAAGAAGGTGGGGAACGCCGAGAGGTTCACCTCGGCCGGGTCGGCCTCCACCTGGCCGAAGTCGGGGTTGAACGTCGCGTCGAGCGTGAGGCTCGGCCCGAGCCCGAACTTGACGTCGGCGCCGGCCCGGCCGTCCCATTCCGTCTCGCTGCGGAACGGATCGTCCGGGTCGACCAGCTCCGGGCTCGTCAGCGTGGCCGAGCCCGCCGCGTACGGCACGAGCTCGACCGGACGGCGGGAGCGAACGCCCGCGATGCCCTCGAGGTCGCCGAACCATGAGGTCCAGCCGGACTCGTTCTTCGGGACGGAGATCCAGAAGTCGTCCTCGTTCCGGTCCGGCAGGTAGCGGTTCAGGTTGAGCCCCCACACCTGCCGCTCCCGCTGGTTGAACCGGAGCTGCGAGAACGGGATCTCCATCTCCGCCGTCCAGCCGAGCGAGTCGATGCGTGCCGCGGCGCGCCACACCGGGTTGTAGGAGAAGTCCCGGTTCCGGAAGTCGTCCTCGTCCCCCTTCGTGTACCAGTCCAGCCGCCCGCCCGCCGCCGTCACGGCGAAGGTGTACGCGGTCCGCCGGTCTCCGTACGCGTCGAGCGAGACGATCAGGCGCTCCGAGTTCCCGTTGTCGTCCCGGCGGGCGAGCGTCGCCCGGATCTCGGAGGGATCCTGCCGGTACATGCGGGCCGCGACGTAAAGCGCGCGGTCGTCCCAGGCGAACCGGACCTCCGTCCGCTCCGAGGGCAGGATCCCCTCCCGCGGCTCCCGCTGCACGAAGTCGGACACCGCGGGCGCCCTCCGCCACACGGGCTCGTCGAGCCGCCCGTCCACCTCGACATCGTCGCCGGCCTCGAGCGGCGTTGCGATCGCCCGTTTCCCCACGCACCCGGAGATCGTCCGACGACAGGGCGGCCACCCCGGCGCGGGGATCGAGTCGAGGCCTTCCTGCGCGAACAGCGGGGCGGCGAGCGGCGGACACGCGGTCGACGCGAGCGCGACGAGGAGCGCCTCGAGCGCGAGGCGCGCACCGCGGGACGGAAGCCGGTTCCGGGGCAACGGTCGCTCTCCAGCCGCCGGGCAGCAGGCCCGGGCGGGTTCGGGCGGTGTGAGCGGAAGGGGGCCGCACTCGGCCCTTCCGGGGCGCACCTGCTAAGACACCCGGGTCCCCGCCGGCGCTGAATCCGCGCGCGAGGCGCGCGGGTCTTCAGAGACGGTCGGTCTCCCGGATGAACGAAGCCAGGTCCTCGCGGAATTTCCGCATCGACGGCCCGTGCAGATACATCATGTGGCCGGCTTCGTAGAACTCCATCCGGATGCGGTCGCGCGCCCCCGGGGGGATGTCGAGATGCGCGATGTCGTGCTTGGTCGCGAGGGCCGGCGTCGCGAGGTCGTACCAGCCCTGCTGAACGAGCACGTGGAGCCCCGGGTTCATGGTCATCGCCATGGCGAGGTCGGGCCGGAGGTCCGCCCACGGCGTCGCCCAGCCCCGGGCGCCGGGCATCGCGTGCTCCCAGTTCCAGTCGCTGGTGCCGCCCGAGAAGCGGTACTCGAAGTCGGTCCGCAGCTCCAGCTCGTCGTGCAGGTACGTCATGAAGGCGGCCGTGAACGCGGGTCCGACGGCCGGAAAGAACGGGTCGTAGTCCATCGTCTCGCCGAGCGGGTTCGTCGCCGGCCCGATGAAGCGGGAGTCGATCCGGCCCGCGATCTCGCGCTCATCGCGCATCAGCTCCTGGAGGAACTGGGGGTGCGTGACCCGGAGGTCCGCCTTCATCCAGTACTCCGAATCCGTTCCCGTGAAGGCCGCGAGCCGTGCCGCCACGGCCCGCTTCTCCGCCTCGGGGATGGTGTATCCCCGGAGGAGGGCCGGTGCGTACACCTCGTAGGCGAAGCGCTCGACTTCGGCCAGGAAGTCTTCGAGCCGCTCCGGTCGATCGGCGACCGCGCCGTGGTACCACGCAGTCGCCGCGAGGGTGGGAAGGTAGAGCACGTGGGGAAGGTCGATCTGGGCCCCATCGATCCCGGACCCCATGTTCAGGAACGGCGAGACCAGCACGACCCCGTTGAAGTTCATGCTCTCGCGGCTCTGCAGGTGGTGAACGAGACCCGCCGTCCGGATTCCCCCGTAGCTCTCGCCCAGGATGTACTTCGGCGATCCCCAGCGCCCGTTCTCCGTGACGTACTTCTTGATGAACGCGCCGACGGAACGGATGTCGGGGTCGACGCCCCAGAAGTCCTTCCCCTCGGCCTCCCCGAGAGGGACGCTGAACCCGGTCCCCACGGGATCGACCATCACCAGGTCCGTGAGGTCCAGGACGCTGTAGGCGTTGTCGACGAGCTCCACCGGTGGCGGAGGCGCGTACCCCTCGTCGGTCACCACCACCCGCCGGGGCCCGAGGATCCCCATGTGGAGCCAGGCCGAGGCCGAGCCCGGCCCGCCGTTGAAGGCGAAGGTGACGGGACGCCGGTTCCGGTCCTCGACGTCGTCGCGCGTGTAGGCCGTGTAACCGAACCGGGCGACTGGCTCGCCGTCGTCGCCCGTCATGATCAGCCAGCCGGCCGTCGCCGTATAACGCACGACCGCGCCGTCGATCCGCACGGAGTGCCGGGTCACGGCCGTCACGGGTTCGGGCTTCGCGTCGGTCGCGAGAGCCGCCTCCGCGTCCTCCCCGGCGGGCCGCTCCTGGGCCGCGACGAATCCGGGGGCGACCGCGAACGACAGGGCGAAGACAAGAGCTGGCCGGAAGGAACGCACGGGTGACCTCGTCGGTGGAGTCCGTGGCCCGGGACCCGAGGCACGCACCCGACGGACGCGCCCTCGACTCCATCCCGCCGACGCGACGGGACGCTTCAGTGTGTGATATTCTCCTTCCGGGTCGTCCCGTGCCAGATCGGGGCGGGATGGCGTGATGATTGCGACTCGATGCCATGACGAGGTCTGGCGGGCTACAGGCGCACAAAGGACGGGGACACGTGCAAGATAGACCGGAAGCCGTCGTTCTCGGACTCGAAGAGGCCGGGCTCGGCGTCGTCCGTGCGCTGGCCCGTCACGGCATTCCGGTGCGGGCCGTGGCGCACGCGCCTCACCCGGCCGTGGCGAGCCGGTACGCGAAGGTCGTGCTGGCCCGCGCGTGGGGGCCCGATGCGGTTCTCGAGGAGCTGCTCCGACTCGGGCAGACCCTGGAGGCCCGGGCCCCCCTGTTCCTCTGCGGCGACGAGCCCGTCGTGTGGCTGTCCCTGCGCCGGGCCGACTTGGAACCATTCTACCACCTGTCGTTTCCGCCCCACGAGGTGGTGGAGCTCCTCATGGACAAGTCGCGGTTCGTGATCCACGCCGCGGAACGCGGCTGGCCCGTGCCGCGGAGCCGTGTCGTCCGCGACCTCGAGGGCATCGAGCAGGCGATCGACGAGCTCGAGGCTCCCCTCATTCTCAAGCCGGCGCGGAGGAACTACGACTACCGTCGCCGCTCCCTGCCGAAGGCCTTTATCGCGGCGGGGCCGGAGGAGTTGAGGGCGGCCTACGGTCGCATCGCCGACGTCGAGCCGGATGCGGTGGTGCAGGAGTTCGTTCCCGGCGGCGACGACCGAATCGGCTTCTGCCTCGGCTACGCCCCGCGCGACGGCGGTCCGCCCGTCACGTTCGCCGGGAAGAAGCTCCTCCAGTGGCCTCCCCGCTGCGGCAACACGGCGGTCGCGACGCCGGCCCCGGAAGCATGGCGCGGGCCGCTGTCCGAGCTCATGGGAAAGATCTGGGACGACGTCGCCTACCGCGGGCTCGGCTCGCTCGAGTGCAAGTTCGACGTGCAGACCGGACGTCCCCTGATCACGGAGCCCACGGTGGGTCGCGTCAACCTGCAGAGCGAGATCGCGCCGTTGAACGGCGTGAACCTCCCGGTTCGGATGTACTGCGACCTGCTCGGCTTCCCGGTTCCGGAGGAGCCCGTTGTTCCGCCGACGAAGCTCGTCTTCGGGCGGTCGCTCCGGTCGTCGATCGCCGCCTACCGGTCGGGCGACGCGGGCGTGCGGCCGGGCATCGGGGAGATTCTGGGAGGGCGGGTCCGGTTCGCCCTGTTCCGCCGCGACGACCCGGGACCCGCCGTCGCGGCGGCGCGCGAGCGACTCGGTCGACTGGCGCGGTCGGTTCGTCGTCGTCTCGGAGGCAGCCCCGTCTGACCTGCCGGCCCGGCGGGCGGATCCGGGACAGGGCGTCCCCGGACCCGCCTCGAGCCCTCGCGATGTCGCGCGGTCAGCACCAGCGGACGCGCACCCGGTACGTGATCGTCGTCTCGCCGCGCGCCGGGACCTTGACGGTGAACTTGAAGGTGTGGGCGTCGAGCTTCTCGTGCGGGTGGCTCTCGCTCAGGATCTGCCAGTCGGCCCCGATCGGCTCCATCACCTCGACCTCCGCTTCCTCGTCCTTGTGGTTCCTCAGCTGGATTCGCCACTCGCTCTCGGACGCGCAGTCGCCGATCACGTCGTAGTCCATCTGCCGCCGGTCGCCCACCACGTCGAACGCCTCGCCCATCTTGATCCGGACCCGCTCGTCGCGCGGCGTGTGGTCGATCCGGTCCTCGCCCACGAACTGCTGGGCCCCCGAGCCGTCCCGCTTGTAGACCCGAATCACGCCGGCCGGAAGCGGCATCCCGAGCCCGTTGTCCTCCTCGTTCTCGAAGTCGAGGAAGACGCCGACCTTCGCGTTCGACTCGACCTGGCCGTAGGAGCCGCGGTAGTAACGCGCGGCTCCGTAGTAGATGAGCCGCTTCGCCACGTCGAACTCGGGCGCCTCGAGCAGCGTCACCTGCTTCTGCTCGTTGTTCCGGACCGTGGTCGGCCGCTCCAGGGTGTAGAGGTGGTACTCGAAGAACGCCTCCTCGGCGAAGTCCGCCCGCGGCGCCGCCGCCTCCAGCTCCATCGCGGCCTGCATCTTCGCCCGGGCGTTGGGGGCGACCCGCTGCACGTCGCCCGCGACCAGCTTGAGCTGCGCGTCCTCGTAGGTGGCCCCGCTCTGGTTCGTCAGCGTCACCCAGCCCGTCAGACCCGCCTCCAGGTCATTCTCGTCGAGGACCATCACGTAGTCGGCCTTCCAGTTCATGCCCCCGGCCAGGTAGGAGGTCTCGACCCGTTGCCGGTCGGCCCGGCTCTCGAGCAGCCAGACGAGGGTCGGACGCGCGATCAGATCGTCCGGAACCTCGGGGAACGCGATCCGGCCCGGATAGTTGAAGGTGATCTCATTCCCGATCCGGAGCACGGTCCCGTTGTTGACGGACAGGACCTCGGCGTCCACAACCTCGTCCCGGCCCTCCTTCTCGTTCCAGCGATAGAGTTTCACGGACCGACCGACGTACTTCTCGAGGAGCTTCTGGGGGCTCAGCAGGTCGTACTGGTAGTTCTGCTCGAGGATGTCGAGCCGGGGGCCGTCGACGGGGGTCATGTGGACGGTCTCCGACTGGATCGTGGACGCGACGTCCCCGAACTCGAGCGCCACCCGGCCCCTCGCGAGCGAGAGGTCCCGCACCTCCCGAACGAGGCCGAAGTTCTGGTTGTAGACGGTGATCGAGACACCGCGACGGTCTTCGGCCGTGGATCGGCGCACCGGGGCCTCCTGGGATCGGGGTTGCTGCTGCCGCGCCTCCTGCGCCGCGGCGGGCGCCGGAGATGTCCGGGCCGCGGCGAGCACGGTCGCCGTGGTCACGAGTCCGCCGAGAACGATGTTCCGCATCGGGATCTCCTTGTCGGGGTCCGAACGCATCCGCTTCGTACCCCATGACGCTCGGCCCGCCCGATCCTGCACACGGGCCGACCGGGTTCCTCACTCCCGTCGCACGCCGGGGGGCTCGAGCCGGGCCAGTTCCCGCAGGTTTCCCGCCGCCCGGGTGCCGAGCATACCGAGCATGCCGAGCACGCCCGCGATCCCGATCACGTCGAACAGCGTGAGGCTGACGCCGAGGACCGTGAACCGCAGCGGCGTCAGCAGCAGGGCGAGCAGGTTCAGTCCGATCAGGAGGAGCCGCGCCTCCGTGGGTCCGAGCAACGCGTGCCCGAGGCGGAACTCCGCGAACACGTGGGTCTCGAGGTACACGTTGATCGAGAGCAGCAGGTAGGCAATCGAGATGCCGAGCCCCACGGACAGGAGCATGTACGGGGAGAAGCCGAGGCCGAGCCCGATCGCGAGCGTCGAGTAGGCGTCGGTGAGGTGATCCAGGTAGAAGCCGTAGCGGGGCCTCTCGATCCGCCGGTAGCGGGCGAGGGTCCCGTCGAGGCTGTCTCCGTACCATTGAACGACCAGCAGCCCGTTCACGGCCCACAGCCAGGCCTCGCCCCGGTTCGTGAGCATGTAGGCGATCGCGATTCCCGTCGACGCGAGAAGCCCGAGGGCCGTGAGGTGATCGGGCATGACCCGGGACGGGAGGGCGGCGGCCATCCGGGGGAGGGCCCAGGCTTCGAACCGCGCGAGGGCAAAACCGCCCGTTCGCTGGTGCTCCGCCTCGTGCGAGCCCGGCCGCCCCGCCTCGTCCGGCAGGATCGGGCCCGAGGCCCGCGTCGCCGGGTCGTACGGCTCGTCCGGCACGTCAGCCATCCTCCTGCCGGTCGAGCACGTAGACGTTTCGCTGCGCCGTCGGAAGGAGCACCACGTCGTGCACGTTCACGTGCGGAGGACGAGTGGCCACGAAGTGGACCACGTCCGCCACGTCCCCGGCCGAGAGCGGCGTGAAGCCCCGATAGACGGCCTCCGCCCGGTCCTCGTCGCCGTGGAAGCGCACGACCGAGAACTCGGTCTTGACGAAGCCCGGGTCGACGCTCGACACCCGCACGCCGGTGCCGGCCACGTCGAGGTTCGTCCCCTCCGTCAGGGCCCGGACGGCGAACTTCGTGGCGTTGTAGACGTTCCCCTTCGGATAGACCTGGTGGCCCGCGGTGCTGCCGATGTTGATCACGTGGCCCGTCCCCCGCTCCACCATCGCGGGGAGCACCGCCCGGGTCACGTTGAGGAGTCCCTTCACGTTCGTGTCGATCATCGCGTCCCAGTCCTCGAAGTCTCCCTCCTGGACCGTCGAGAGTCCGCTCGCGAGACCGGCGTCGTTCACGAGAACGTCGGGCGCTCCCTCGGAGCCGAGGAGATCGCAGGCGGTGCGCCCCACCTCGTCCCGGTCGCGGACGTCCACCCGGTCGACCCGCACGGCCACGCCATGCTCCCGGGCCAGCTCGTCGGCGAGCGCCTCGAGACGCTCCCGCCGACGTGCCCAGAGGACGAGGTCGGCGCCGTCCGCCGCGAACCGCCGGGCGCAGGCCGCGCCGATGCCGGCGCTCGCGCCGGTGATCAGGACCAGGCTTCCCTTCATCGGGACCTCTCGGAGCTGGAGTGCCGGAGCGGACTCGGGGAACCTCGGAAACCCGCGCCGGGCGCGCCGCTCCGCGCGCCACGGCCCCGTCGCAAGGTCGGTCGCCGCGGGCCCGAGCGAAAGGAGGTCCGGCTCCGTACATTGTCCGCCCGCAGCACCCTGACACGTGAACTTCGCGATCGGGAGAGATCCCATGCCGACGAGACGCAGATCCTGGGCCGAGCCCTGGAAGATCAAGATGGTGGAGCCCCTGAAGATGCTCACGCGCGACGAGCGCGCCCGCGCGATCGAGGAGGCCGGCTACAACACCTTCCTGCTCCGCTCCGAGGACGTCTACATCGACCTCCTGACCGACTCGGGAACCAGCGCAATGAGCGACCGGCAGTGGGCGGGACTCATGCTCGGCGACGAGGCCTACGCGGGGAGCCGGAACTTCTATCACCTGGAGGAGGCCGTCCGGGACGTGTACGGCTACCGTCACCTGATCCCGACCCACCAGGGGCGCGCCGCCGAGCACATGATCAGCCGGCTGCTGATCGAACCCGGCGACTACATCCCCGGGAACATGTACTTCACGACCACCCGGCTCCACCAGGAGCTCGCGGGCGCCACTTTCGTCGACGTGATCATCGACGAGGCGCACGACCCCGAGGACCTGCACCCGTTCAAGGGGAACGTCGATCTCGAGAAGTTCCGGGCGCTCATCGACGAGGTGGGCGCGGACCGGATCCCCTACATCGCGATCGCCACCACGGTCAACATGTGCGGCGGTCAGCCGATCTCGCTCGAGAACCTGCGGCAGGTCTCGGATCTCGCGCACGAGAACGGGATCCTCGTCGTGCACGACATGACGCGGGTGGCCGAGAACGCGCTCCTCATCAAGGAGCGGGAGCCGGGGCAGGGGGACCGTACGATCGCGGAGATCGTGCGCGAGATCTGCGACCTCACGGACGCCTGCACGATGAGCTCCAAGAAGGACCACCTCGTGAACATCGGCGGCTTCCTCGCCGTGAACGACGACGATCTCGCCGACCGGGCCCGCAACATGGTCGTGATCTACGAGGGTCTCCACACCTACGGCGGGATGTCGGGGCGCGACATGGAGGCGCTCTCGATCGGGATCCGCGAGTCGATCGAGTACGACCACATCTTCGCTCGCGTCGGCCAGGTCCACTATCTCGGCCACAGGATCGCCGACGAGGGGATCCCGGTGATGAAGCCGATCGGCACGCACGGCGTCTTCCTCGACGCGAAGCGGTTCCTCGCGCACCTCGACCAGGACGAGTTTCCGGCCCAGGCCCTCGCGGCCGAGCTCTACGTGGATTCGGGCGTGCGCGCGATGGAGCGGGGCAACGTCTCGGCGGGACGTGATCCGAAGACGGGGGAGAATCGGCGGCCGGCGCTGGAGCTGGTGCGGCTCACGATTCCCCGTCGGGTCTACACCCAGGCCCACATGGACGTCGTCGCGGAGTCCGTGATGGAGATCTGGGACAAGCGGGAATCGATCGGCGGACTGGAGTTCACCTACGAGCCGGAGTACCTGCGGTTCTTCCAGGCCCGGTTCCGGCCGAAGGCGTGAGCGGCATCGCGGCGGGGAGGGGGCGCCCCGGACCCTCGCCGGCCTCCCCGCCCTTGTCGACCGGGGGCGTCCACGTCCATCGTGGATCGAAATTCACCCGCAGCCCGGGAGCGCGCGCATGAGGATCTCGCGGTCGATCGGTCTCGCGTTCTTCGTCCCTCTGCTCGCCGCCTGCTCCTCGCACGGCCAGAGGATCTCCATCCGCACCGACCCCGCTGGCGCCCTCGTTTCGTGGCAGAGGAGCGGGACGCAGACGATCAGCGGCTCGGTCGCGGGCGTCGGCGGAACGATCGACGGGGGCAGGTTCACGGACGAGTGGATGACGCTCGGCAACGCGCCGATCGACTACGAGTTCGACCTCTCCGAGTCGGAGGGTGGTGGCTACGTGGCCGGGTTGGGCGGCCAGGTCACGAAGCACTATCGCGATGCGATGATCCGGGTCGAGCTCGCCGGGTACCAGGCTCTCGAGCGACGCGTCGCGTTCACGGGGGACCCGATCGACCTCGTGTTCACGCTCCAGAAGGTCGGCGGGCTTCCCTAGTCCGGGCGCAGGATCTCCCGGAGCTGGACGTGCTCGACGTCCAGCTCGTCCGCGTACCGCGCCAGCATCGCGTCCCTGCCGATCGCCAGCGGACCGTAACGATCGGGCACGTCGAGACTCCCGAGCCACGTCCCGTCGGGGGAAATGACGTGCCAGGTCCGCTCCCGGTCGCCCGGGGCCTGGAAGGCGCGCACCCAGAGGTTGCCGGTCGCGTCCGTCTCGAGCGCCTCGAAGAAGGGAAGCGCCTCCGGGACCGGCAGCTCCTCCCACCGCTGCCGGGCGAGATCCCGCTCCTCTTCGTCCTCCGCGCTCTCGAGCTGCGCCGCCAGCCCCCTCCGGACCATGGCCTCGTCGATGGGTCGCGTCGCGACGGGCAGGCGGACGATGGCCTGGAGGGCTCCGTCGAATCCGAAGCGTCGCACCACGGGCTCCGCGCCGTCTCCCACCCAGATCGCGTCCGAGGTGGCGGCGACGTGGGTCGACCGCGCGAACGGGGGAGATCCGCTGATCAGGCGCATTCCCTGCTCCGTCTCCGACTGTCGCATGATCAGCGTCTCCGGACCGGGGAAGCGCCCGATCCGCGTCGCTTCGCTCTCGCCCGGGATCGCCACGCGCACCTCGAGGGTGTCCCGCCGGATCTCTCCCTCCGGCGGAAGGCCGTCGAGCGCGAACGTGCGCCACGTGTAGACCGCACGGCCGTCGGGGAGGAGCGTCTCGACGAACGGGAACCCCGGGCCCTCCACGTCCGCCAGCTGCCGCGAGTCGAGGAAGCCCCCGTCCGGGTCCCACCGGGAGATGCGCCGCTGGCGGAAGTCGTAGGCGAGGAGGGTGTCTCCCGGCCCGGCGGTGACGGAGGTGAGGCCCTCGAACTCGCCGGGACCGTCGCCCTCGCGCCCCGCGGTCCAGAGGTGCCGACCGTCGGCGGCGAATCGGCGCAGGTCGTAGCTGCCGTACCCGGCGAGCACGAAGCCCCCGTCGGAGAGCAGCGTCCCGTCGCCGATCTCGAAAAACTGCGTCTCGGCGGGCCCCTCGAGCCCGCCGAGGTCGAACAGGGGCCTCTCCGCCAGCCGCCACCGGGGCCCTCCGCGCCGCTCCGCGGGACGGTTCTCGACGATCCGGATTCCCGCGCTGTCCCGGACGAGCGGACCGGCCGCGGAGGCGCCCGTGTCCGGCGCGCCACCGCATCCCGCGAGAACGGCCAGCGCGGCGACCGCCGGCCACCGGCTCCGATTGCCTTGCATCCTCGCCCTCCTCTCCCGCGACCGGCGGGTCCGCCGCGAACGGGCCCGCCCTCCGTCCGGGGGGACACGCGGCCGGCCCCGGGCGCTGCGTCTCCGTGTCGCGGACCGCGAACGGAATATAGCTTCCGGGAGTGATTCCGATCCTTCCGCGGTGGATCCGCGTACCGACACTCCTCCTCGTCGCCGGCTGCCTCGCGCCTCCGGCCGAGGCCCAGCAGCAGCCCGAGCGGACGAGCGAGCTCGACCTCCTCCTCAACTACGGCTACCTGGGGGCGTTCTTCGACCCGGGCATCGCCGGATACGAGACGGAGGGGAGGTCGTTTCGCGTCCTCAACGTGCCCCTCACCTTCGACCTTCGCGACTGGGAGGGGAACGGATGGGGGCTCCGGCTCCGGCTGGCGGGGGTTCTCGGGGTGGAGAACGTGGACGGCGTCGGCGACATTCCGGATGCCTCGGTCGGGGAGGTCGCCGTCATCCCGGGAATCGAGGTCCCGATTCCCCTCGGTACGCGCTCGTTGCTCCGGCCGTTCTTCGACGTCGGGCTCGCGTACGCCCTCGACGACCCGGAGGGCCTCGCCCCGGGAACCGTCGGGATCGGCACGCTCGGGATCCGGACCGAGCACGTCTTCCCCTGGCGGAGGTGGGAGATCGGACTGGAGCCGCGCGCCCACTACAGTCTCACCTGGGAAAAGGACGCCCTTCGGGACGATTACGGCGTGATGGGGCTCAAGGTCGACGGCCGGCACCCGCTGTTCGAGATCGCGGGCCACCTGCTGACGGGCGTGGCGTACATCCAGCCGGGGTTCTTCGTGGAGGCTCTCAACCTTTCCGGCGGGACGAGAGATTCGACGGTCGACGTCCGCTACCAGGTCGAGATCGGGCTGGGCTACAACTGGCGGGGAGAGCCGCCGAAGATCTGGCTGTTTCCCGTTCCCCCGGTGAGCCTCGGCTACAGTTTCGGGGACGGGCTCGCCGGCCTCCGCCTGCGGTTCGGCGGTGACCGGCTCACCCACCTGCCGCCGGAGACCTGGGACCGGCCCTGAGCACGATTGTGGACGCGGCGCCGGGTGCTAAGTTGCGGCCATCCGTCCGCCCTCGCGGGTGCGCCCGCGCGCCTGTCGGCGGGCCGTCGCCCGCGTCCTGAGAAGGGAAGACCCATGGAATACCGTCTCGCCCTCGTCGGCTTCGGCACCGTCGGCCAGGGACTCGCCGAGATCCTCCGGGACCACGGCCCCCGGCTGCTCGAGGAGTTCGGCGTGTCCTACCGGATCACGGGCGTCTCCGACGTCCGACTCGGGAGCGTCCACGATCCCGCCGGCTTCGAGCCCGAGGCCCTGCTCGCCGCCACCCGGAGCGACCGGGGTCTCGCGATGCTCGAGGCCCGGGACGAGGGGTGGGACGCCGTCCAGCTCGCGGAGGCGGGCGAAGCCGACGTCCTCGTCGAGCTCAGCTACACCGACCTCGCGACGGGCGAGCCCGCGACGAGCCACGTCCGGAGCGCGCTGGAGTCGGGGAAGCACGTCGTGACCACGAACAAGGGGCCTGTCGCGCTTCACTGGGCCGAGCTGTCGGCCCTCGCCGCGGAGCGGGGGGTCGAGATCGGCGTCGAGGGAACCGTGATGAGCGGCACGCCGACCATGAACCTCGGACGGAACCTGCTGCGCGGCGCCGGGATCCGGGCCGTGCGCGGCATCCTGAACGGAACCTGCAATTACATCCTGACCCGGATGGAGGCGGGCTCCACCTACGACGAGGCGCTCGCCGAGGCCCAGGAGAGGGGGTACGCGGAAGCCGACCCGACGGGGGACGTCGAGGGCTACGACGCGGCCGGGAAGGTGGTGATCCTGGCGAACGTCCTGATGGGGGTGCCGCTCCGGATGGCGGAGGTGGACCGGACCGGAATCTCGGGCCTCACGCCGGACGACGTCGCGGAGGCCGCGGCGGAGGGGGCGCGCTGGAAGCTGGTCGGGTCGCTCGAAACCGTCGGAGGCCCCTCCGCCGGCGTCACGGCGCGGGTGGCCCCGGAGCGGGTGCCGCTGTCTCACCCCCTGGCCGGGGTCGGAGGCGCGGTGAACGCCGTCACCTTCACCACCGAGCTGCTCGGGGACGTCACCCTGGTCGGCCCGGGCGCGGGCCGTCTCGAGACCGGCTACTCCGTGCTCGTCGACCTGCTCGAGATTCACCGGACCACGGCCCTGCGCGGCTGAGCGCGACGAGGGAGACACGCCATGAGGATGCTCTGGAAGGGCGAATGGGCCGCGCGGGACGAGGTGCGGGAGGTTCGGGACCCGGGGACCGGAGAGGTCGTCGACACCGTTCCCGAGGCGAGCGCCGAGGACGCGCGGGAGGCCGTCGGCGCGGCGGCGACGGCGTTCGCGGCGCACCATCCGGTTCCGGCCCACAGGCGCATCGAGGTCCTCGCGAAGGCCGCCGACCAGGTCGCGTCGCGCGGGGAGGAGCTCGCCCGGACGATCGCCCGCGAGGGCGTGAAGACGATCCGGGAGGCGCGGAAGGAGGCGACGCGGTGCGTCACGACGCTTCGGGTCGCCTCCGAGGAGGCCCGTCGCGTCGGCGGCGAGACGATCGCCTTCGACCAGGCCCCGGGCTCCGAGGGACGCACCGGGTGGTGGACCCGCGAGCCGGTCGGGGTCGTCGCCGCGATCACCCCGTTCAACGATCCCCTGAACCTGGTGGCGCACAAGGTCGGACCCGCG
>Ga0316577_10000170_pt1 | contig 20759 bp, 14 predicted proteins | sample S5NA_FD_203073 | JGI IMG/M metagenome (GOLD analysis project Ga0316577, IMG submission 203073) | Rhizosphere microbial communities from salt marsh grasses in Alabama, United States - S5-7_050615r2r1 | ecosystem: Host-associated > Plants > Roots > Rhizosphere | place: USA: Alabama | collected... | reverse complement strand
GCCGCGACTGCCCGAAGCGCTTTCACCTGGGGCTCGCCCAGATCCGATCGGTCGTCGATCTCCCGGCCCACCATCGTCCGGGTCTCCAGGCCCTCGAAAGCGTCGCGCCCTCCGACCGCCTCCACGTAACGTGCCAGTATCTCGTCCAGGCTGGGCAGGGAATCGCCCGGCGGAGTTGACTGGGCGGTCACAGAGCCGCCCACCAGAAGAAGAAGGCCCACTGCCACGACCCCGATCCGCGTTGCCCGACCTCTTCTCTCGCAATCCATTGATCTATCCTCCAGTCTTGGCCCTCCGACTCGGCGAATCGGTGCGTCCGAGCCGTTATCCAGGGGGCGCAAAGAACATGCCGCCTGGAGCAGGGCGCCGTGGAGTGAGGTTGCGGCTTTCACTCTGCCCAATCAGGGCGCCACGATCTCCACGGATATGGGGGGATTCCTTCTTATCATGCTCCTCCATCCACCGGGGGAACCTCTCCGGAATGGACTGAAGCGGGGCTGAGATGGAGCGAAACGGAGCAGGCTCCTCGGTGATCCCTTCGGGCCACCCGGCCCGGGCGCTCGTTGGTGGCGGGCCCGGGCGCGGTGCCATGCTCGAATGGGACAGCATCCAACCGCCTTCGGGCCGTCCCCGTCTGCTGTCGAGCCCATACTGCCGATGGTGTGAAGAGCGGGGTGCCCCCTACCTTACGCTGACAGGAACCATTGAGCCGGGGAGTGGGAGGACGGAGGAGAACATGTGGATCGACCCCAAGCTCTGCGTCGGATGTGCGAACTGCGTGGCGGTGTGTCCCATGGAGGCCATCTCCATGGACCACCGTACCCGCCGGGCCCAGGTGGATCTGGACGAGTGTGTGGAGTGCCATGCCTGCTATCGAGGCATGAGCCGGGAACGGCTGAATCCCACGGCGGTGCGACTGGTGAGGCGGGTCGCGGAGCTCTTCCGTCTTCGGTTCGATCCCGAGCCCGACGTCTGTCCGACTTCCGCCATCACTCCCCAGGAGCTCACCTGGCCCCGAACTGTGCGCCGGGCCTTCAGCGACGTGCTGGTGACCCACGAGAGCACCGGGATCCTGGGCCGTGGCACCGAGGAGGTGAAGACCAACGACGTGACGGGGCGCCTGGGTCCCGGGAGGGCCGGGTTCGTGGTGGAGTTGGGGCGGCCCTCGGTGGGAGCCCGTTTTCACGACATCCAACGGGTGGCCATGGCCCTGGCTTCCGCCGGCGCCGTCTTCGAATCGAAGAACCCCCTCACCGGCCTCATGACCGATCCGACCCGGGGCACCATGAATCCGGAGATCCTGGGGGAGAAGGTCCTCTCCGCCATCCTGGAGTTCCAGACCGAGCTGGGGGAGGTGGAAGCGCTCCTTCAACTGCTGGGGAGGGTGGCGGAGGAGATCGACACGGTCATGGCCGTGGGGGTTGCCTCCCGCTGCGACGAGGAAGGCCGGAACCCCCTGGAAGCGATCCTCCCCCGAGCCGGCATCCGCGTCCTGAGGGCGAAGACGAACCTGGGGCTGGGCCGGCGATCCCCATCCGGGCTGCCCCCGCCGGCCGGAGTGCCTCCCGAGGTCCCCGGTGGGGTTCATCCATCCGGACCTTCTGGATCCCAGGAAGGGGAGGTGGTCCAATGACCCACTCGCTCCATCGCTTCGGCCGATACGAGGACCTCACGGGAGACTACATCGTCTTCGCCATGCCCGCCCGGGGCATCAACGACGCGGAGGCCGTGGAGGTCCAGAAGGCGTTCCTTCGCATGGCGCTGGAGCACGATCCGGTGAACATCGGGGACGCGAAGCGCGGCGGAGAGTTCACGCCCCAGGTGGGGCTGAATCCCCTGGTGCACTGGCGACGGAACACCGAGCCGGATCCTCAAGCCGTGGTGGACGGGGTGGAGGCCCCCGGGATCGTGGCGGCGGTATTCGACGAGTACGGGAGGATGGAGGACTTCGTCCGGGCGCTGCAGGCAGCGGATCTGGGCGTCTCCATCAACATCAGCGCCCTGGCCGACCGGGCCCACGACTGCTGCAAGGCCTGCGGCATCACCCGGCACAGCGTGGAGTACTCCCTGGGTTTCCAGGGGCGAACCGACCTCCTCCCGGAGAAGAGTGTCCTGGAGCTCAGCACCATGTGCGGCCACGGAACCATCTCCTTCGGCCTGGCCCGGAAGATGGTGGACCGGGTGAGGAGCGGGCGCCGGAGTCCGAAGGAGGCGGCACGGACCCTGGCTCGATTCTGCGTGTGCTCCATCTTCAACCCGGCCAGGGCTGAGCGGATTCTGGAGGCGGCGAGAGGGAGGAAGAAGTAATCAGAGGGATCTCCGGAACCGACCCGGCCTGCCCTCCTCGAGGTCGCGCCGGCCTTCGACGTGCGCCGCCACCGCCCTGCATCTCCGGCAAACCTCGTCAGGAGGGCCCGGAACCCCGCATCGTCCCGGATCGGATCCAGCAGGGGATTCAGACGAAGCGTGTGGACGGAGACGGGGGAGGCCCCGGTCAGGAGAACCTCCAGCTTCCTGTCGGCCGCAATCGGGAGGTTCGCCTGGGCCAGGATCTCCGCGGAGACCCTGGCGGCCTGGAACCGGGACACGGCGTCCCCTCCCTGCCGCCCAGAAAAGGAGAGACCTTCCACCATTTCAGCAGCATCGTCCTGCCTGCCCAGCCCTGCGTAGGCATACCCGAGCGCGGTCCGGACCCGCCCGTCGTCGGGGAGGCGCACGGCCAGGGGTTCGAGCAGCGCTCTGGCCGAGTCGAACGCCAGCTGCGCAGCGACCCCTTCGCCCCGAAGCTGGTGGGCCCACGCAGCGTATATGGACTTCGGCAGATAGACCAGCTGAGTCTCATACACGGGTTCCGGAGTGGCGTCCAGAATCCGAAGCAGCCCCTCCGGGTCTCTTCGCCATAGCGCCAGGTCTACCCCTGGCGAGATCGACCTCCGGCAGGTGGAGGTCCGCCGGGAATCCATCGACGACGGCCCGGAGCGTGTCCAGCTGGCCCCGCCAATGGACGAAGATGAGCCCCTTTCGAATGGCGGCGTCATGAAGGTCCGGGGCCAGGGCGAGAGCCCTGTCGTAAGCACTCACAGCCTCGGCGTAACGCCGGTTGGCAGCGAAGCTGTGACCACCGAGGTCATAGAACAGGTTGGCGTTGCGAGGGTTCAGCTGGATGGCCTTCTGAAAGGCCTCGAAGACCCGGGGCCAGTGTCCCAGTCGGCGGTGAGTGTACCCGATGCGCGCCACGATCTCCGCATCGTTCGGAAGGCCCTCCAGAGCTGCCTCGTAGTCATGCAGAGCCTCCTCGAAGTCTCCTTCCACATAGTGCACCCAGCCGGCCGCCACGTGGGCCTGGGGAAGGTTGGGTTGTAGTCGCAGCGCCTCCTCAGCCTCCGCCCTCTGGGCCTCCAGCCGAGCCGGGGAGGGATCGAAACCCTCCCAGTACATCAGGCCGTGGACCCGGGCCAGCGCCGCCCTCGCGAGAGCGAAGTCCGGGTCGAGGGCAATCGCCCGCTCGAAGAGGCCCTGGGCCGCAACGAAGTCCTCCTCGCGATAGCCTGGGCGCAGGTAGTAGTCCCGACCCTGGAGATAGAACCGGTACGCCTCGGGGTTGTCCGTGGGCGCCCTGGAGATCGCTCCCCTCTCCTCCGCCGTAAGCGTGGTGCTCAGGGCGTCCGCGATCATTCGGGCGATCTCGCTCTGCACCGCAAAGGCGTCATTCAGCTCCCGGTCGTATCCCTCGGCCCAGATGTGGTCGTCCGTGCGCGCATCGATGAGCTGAACGTTCACCCGAAGGCGGTCTCCGATCCGCTGCACGGTGGCTTCGGTCACATGGGTTACACCGAGTTCACTGGCGATCTCCCTCACGTTGGGACGGTCGCCGGCGTATTCCATCACCGACGTGCGGCTGATCACCCGGAGACCGGAGACCCGAAGAATCTGCGTCATGACCTCGTCGTGAAGCCCCAGGGCGAAGTAGGCGTTCTCCTCCTCGGTGCTGAGGTTCTCGAAGGGCAGGATGGCCACCGACGGGCGCCCATCGGTGATCTCGGGGGGTGGCAGCCCCGGCAGCACCTCGGCCATCTCCCTCCGGGCACCGGAAGGAAGCATTGACAGGGCGGCGCCCGCGATCAGCAGGAGGATGGCGATGATCAGGACCTCCCTTCCCTGGACCCGTTGACGACCCCTCTCCCCGTGGAACCAGGTCACCACCATGGCGACGAAGAAGCCCACGAAGGCCACCAGCGCCAGACCCTGGGGCACGACGCGGGACCAACCGAATTGGACGGCCAGGAATGCAACGATCTGCAAGACGGCCCACGCCCCCGCCAGGTACGCCAGGGCCCACTGCACCATCGCCCGTTCCTTGACTCGCTGGATGAGGGCTTCCCCTACCCCTGGCGGGGCTGCTGTTCCTGGGCCCCCCGGGGGTCCGCGGTCACCAGGTGGAGAGACCCATCCGGATCCGTCCTCCCCCGCCCTCTTCCTCACCTCCTCCTCGCTGGGGACCTCGAGTCCGGGGTTCGCGATGGCGAAAACCCTGACGGGATGCTTGACGTTCTTGAGCAGGACGTCCCCGATGGAAACCGAGGACAGGGAAGGATGGTTCTTTATCTCGTCGAACACCTTCCCGGAGATCAGGATGCCTCCGGATGCTGACAGCGCCTCGATTCGGGCGGCGATGTTCACGCCGTCCCCGTACACACCGTCTCCGTCCCGCACGATATCCCCGGTATGCACCCCGATTCGCACGGGGACCTCGGGTGCCTGCTGGAGCTCGAGCTGGATCTCGACGGCGCATTCCACCGCTTCGACGGCGCTGGCGAACACGCTCAGCGTCCCGTCACCGTAGTGCTGAAGGACCTCCCCGAGATGCCTGGCGACCGCCGAGGAAACCACCTCCCGGAATCGGTCCCTCCTGGCCCGGGCCAGCTCTTCATCCTCCTGCATGAGAGCAGTGTAGCCCACCATGTCGGCGAACATGATGGCGGCAAGCCGGCGAGTCCTGTTCTCGCTCATGACTGGCTGCAAGTGGTGAGGACGGCATAGGGGCGGGTGCGATGGGCTTCACGGTACCGCAAGATGACCATGGGAGCGAGGGGGGGGGCAAGGATCTCGCTTGCCAGCCTCGCTTGCCAGCCACCCTACCGAAACACCCGTCGCTCTTCCTTTTCGAACAGAAACATTGTACTGATAAGCGTATCTTCAGAACGCATCCCCAAATCAGGATCGAGGCCATGATCTCCCGACGTGATCTCTTGCGGCTCACTGCCGCCGCCGGTACGGCGATCTCCGTCAACCCCCGCCTCCTGCTGGCTCTGCAGAGCCAGGAGCTCATCAAGAGGAGGGTTCCCTCCACTGGCGAGGAGCTCCCCATCGTTGGTCTGGGCAGCTCCGCCACTTTCTCCCGCGTGGCACGGAGCGAGGACTTCACCGCGCTGACGGAGGTGCTGGCGGCATTCGTGGAGCAGGGTGGACGCGTGTTCGACACCGCACCCAGCTATGGCGCCTCAGAGGAGGTGGCAGGTCAGATCGCCGATGAGTTGGGGATCGGGGATCAGATCTTCTGGGCCACAAAGCTGAATGTGGCTGGGCGGGGTGGAGGGGGTGCGGACCCGGCCGAAGCCATGGCCCAGGCGGAGCAATCATTCCAGCGCCTCCGGAGGCCGGTCATCGACCTCATTCAGGTTCACAACCTGGGGGACCCACCGACCCAGCTGGGAATCCTCAAGGACCTCAAGGCGGAAGGACGCATCCGGTACATAGGCATCACCACCACCAGCGACCAGCAGTACGAAGCGCTGGCCGAGCTCATGCGCACGGAGCCCCTGGACTTCATCGGCATCGATTACGCGGTGGACAACCGGGGAGCGGAGGAAACCATCCTCCCGCTGGCCATCGACGAAGGCATCGGGGTCCTGGTTTACGTTCCCTTCGGCCGCAGTCGCCTGTTCTCCCGGGTCGGGGAGCGCGAGCTCCCCGAGTGGGCCCGGGCCTTCGCCGACAGCTGGGCGCAGTTCTTCATCAAGTTCGCCGCAGCCCACCCGGCTGTGACCACCGTGACCCCGGCCACGAGCCAGGCCAGCCACATGTTGGACAACATGGGGGCGGCCCACGGACGGTTACCCAATCCGGACGAGATCAAGCGGATGGTGGAGCTCGTGGAGTCCCTGCCCCCGGCCGGGTGAGGCCCCGATAAGGCCCTGATCCTCTCTGGAGGGACTCGAGCCCCAAGCTGATCAACGTCCGCCGTCCACCACCCGGAGGATCCTGGACCCGAAGAACTCCTGTCCGAACCGGTCCCTGGTCCGGACGTGGATCAGGTGCGCCCCGGGAGCCAGGTCCCCCGGGATCTTGGCCTCCCACATGTGGTAGGAAACAGAGGCACCCTGGCCGCTCTCCCTCTGCGTGACCCGCGCGTAGAGGGGGTCGGGTTGAGGCGCATACGCCATCTCCACCCACTCCCCGGAGTCCCCCACGCTCATCTCCACGGTGGATTCCGGGCTGGAGCTGAACACGTTCGCCAGCACCGACGTTTCGGCCAGCTCCCCCCGGGCCACCGAATCCGGTGCCTGGACCTGCATCTGGTAATCCGCCGGCCTCCGGGCGGCCTTGAATCGGGCCGAGTACTCATTCCCGTCGAAGCTCACGATGAAGTAGCCGTTCGGGGATCCGTCGGCGCTGGTGGAGTGGGGGATGTCCGTCTCGTCCGGGGCCCCTTCCCACCACCGCCCGCAGGTGGCCCCCGCGTTGATGTGGTAGTGGGGACCAACGCCCTGCCACCCCCAGTCCTCGGGCAGGAAGGCCTGCATGATTTCGTGGCTGTGGGCGCTGAAAGACAGGGTGTGGGGCCGGTCCCGGAGAAGCTCGTAGAGCCCGGCGAAATCCGGCACCGCCTCGGCAGGCCGAAGGGGAATGTGCATGGCCAGGACAACCAGCCGGTCCACCGGCACATGGGAGAGGTCGGCCTCGAGCCACTCCAGCTGTGCCTCGCCCAGTCCGGGAACATACCGGGTGCCCCCGTTGGGAAAGAGCACGTTGCTGAGGATCACGAAATGGACGGGCCCGTAGTCGAATGAGTAGTACCTGGGCCCGTAGACGGTGCGCCATGTCTCGTAGTGATCGTAGGTGTCCCGACCGTCGTAGTTGGCGTCATGGTTCCCGTGGGTATTGTAGAATGGAATCCCCACGGTCCCCGTGGCCTGATTCACGGACGGGTAGAGGTCCGGACGGTCGAAGCTGATATCCCCCAGGGTGACTGCAAAAGCTGCCGGAGTACCCACCAGCTCCTCCAGGACGTCGTGGGCCAGATAATCCACTTCCTTCTGGTCTCGGGGTTGGGGATCCCCCATGAAGAGGGCCGTGAATCGATCCGGCTCGGTCTGGCGGGTCAGGGGGAAGTCGATGGACTCGGGGAGCGGTCCGGTATTGGGAATTACCGGTGCCTCCAGTTCCAGGGGGTCACCGTCGTTGTGGAGGTAATAGAAGCGGGGGATGTCGTCCTCCGACACGGCTGTCATGAAGCCCCTGGGCTTGATGACGAAATAGACGGCCTTCTCGTGCGCCGGGAGGGACCAGCGCCCTTCCCGGTCGGTGAGGGTGACCATGCGCTGATCCGAGACCCCCACCCCCGGTATCCCCTTCTCACCCTCATCCCGGGTTCCGTTCCCGTTCTCGTCTTCGAACACCACCCCTCGGGCCGTGCCCCCAGGGTATTCCTGAAGGGGCACGGGCTCCTCCCCGCAGGAGATCAGGCTCCCGGAAAAGACTGTCACTGAGAGGAGGATCGCGGTTCCTGGCAGGCCGGCTCGATTGCTGTTCATGGCACCTGGAGATTGCTCGGGCGGCGGATAGAGGATCGTGACCGGGCAATATAGGTGGGTTGGATGTGCGCGGCAGGACCAGCCACGAGGAAGGAACCTCCGAGCTTCTTGTGCTGAAGACTCTCGCCCCGGAACCCGTGCACAGGCGGAGGATCACCAAGCGGGTTCAATCGCTGTCGGAGGCTCTCCTTCCGGCAAACCGGAGATCTGATCCCATCGCTTACCCCGTGTGAAAGGTGATGGGCAGGGAGATCCAGACCGGTACACGCTGGTCCCGGTTCAACGCGGGTGTGAATTGGATGATGTCCGCCACCTTCAATGCCGCCTTGTCCAGCCCATCGTGCCCAGAGCTTTGTTGGATCTGGGTTCGTACCACCCGACCCTCTTCATCGATGAAGAACCAGACCAGGACCTCTCCACCAAGCCCAGCGTCACGGAGGAGTGGAGGGTATTCCCTTTCCAGGGCTCGCAGCACTTCTTCCCGGTTCTTTATATCGGGCCTTACCGTGAAGGGTGTGAAGGTCGGCGCCCGGGAGAGATCGGAAGAGGACGTCTCCTCCAAAGTCGGCGGCGGTGGTAGATCGTGTACCGGATTGCTTTCGAAGGTCGTGGGGGAGATCGTGATGTTCTCGTCTATTTCTCCCGCCCCGATGATGGGCAAGGCGGGCCGGGCGATGGCCTCGGGTGGGGCCGGAAGCTCGATCTCCGGTGGAAGGGTGATGGCCTCCAGCTCTTGCGTGGTGATGGAGACGTCCTCCGCCGTCATCTCTGGCCACAGAGAAAAGACAGCGAAGTGAATCCCCGTGGCCAGGATCACCGAGCTCCAGACCAATGCTCCGAACATGCTCTTGAAATGATCGTTGGCTGAGGGTGGTGCCTGCTCCGCGGCTGGCATTGCCGGTAGCGCTGTGCTGGACATCGTCGCCTCCGGGCTTCCAGGTGCCCGCCCCATGCGGGCCCTATATCCAAGAAAGCCCAACCCGAGTTGGCCGTAAATCGTGGATTCCACCTAGTCGGATCGTGGGCAACCGACACCAATACGACACCTTTCGGAATCCTCGCCGCCCTCCGAATCAATCTGAGTTTCATGGGTGTTGGACCAGTATCTATGCCTCCTACCTGCGGACCTACCGGACCCCATCTTCGGCTGGCCGCCGAGATCAATACAAATGCTGCGTCCTCCTCCTCCACGGCAGCGTTGCAGAGAATAGTTGGCGTGGTTAGATAAGGGGCATCTCCCCACAGCTAGGAGGTCCCATGAAAGGACTGATCACCCTGATCGCCGTGCTCGTCGTCGTCGGGCTGGCGTTCCTTCTCTACCGTTCCCCAACGGCTCCCCCTGAGATGACCGAGGCCGAACGCGCCCAGATAGAAGCAGACATGAGGGTAGAGATCGCCGAACGCTTTGATAGCTATCGTGACGCTCTTCTGACTGGAGACGCAGGGGCGTTAATGTCTATGTACACCTCTGACGCGCGGGTTTTCTGGCCTGGCATGAATCTCGACAAGAACGAACTCCAGGCGGCGATGGCGGAGATGTTCCAGGGCATGACCTGGACAGCCTATGACGTGGATCTCCAGGACCTTTTCGTGGCTGGGGATGCAGCCTACGCCATCTATCAGCTGTCTGAGACATTCCAGGCGGAAGGGCAGGAACCTGGATCGGAGAACTGGAACTGCTTCACCCGCTGGGAGAAGGAGGAAGGTGTCTGGAAGGTGGACAGGGACGTATGCGGATTGAGGGACGCGCCCCCTGAAGGCTAACCCACCCTCACAGAGCCCTCGGTGCGTTTCGGCGTGCCGACGACAACACAAATCCACGAGTGCTCTCCTCTGGGCGCCCACCGCTCAGGGGAGAGTCTCGTTCAGGAACCCCTCAATTCCTCTCGCTCCAACCGGTGGGCGGGCATATGTTCGGGCTGGACCAACCACCACCTCCAGGAGCCCATCGTGTCACACCATCCATCGCGCGTCGCCGCCTTCGCCCTCATCCTCGTCGGACTCACCGGAGCGACGGTACCGGCCGCTGCCCAGTCACCCTTCTCTTCGCTCACGTGGCGGTCCATCGGCCCCGTGAACACCAGCGGCCGCATCGACGACATCGCCGTGGCGCGCGTCAAGGGCAAGGCCGACGCCGTTTACGTCGCCACCGCCAGTGGCGGGCTCTGGAAGAGTGCCAACAACGGCACGTCGTGGACGCCCGTCTTCGACCACGTCGACGCGATGATGTCCATCGGCGCCGTGGCCGTCGCGCCCTCGGCGCCGCTCACGGTGTGGGTGGGCACTGGCGAAGCGAACACACGCCAGAGCTCGAGTTGGGGCGACGGCGTCTACAAGAGCACCGACGGCGGCGAGACCTGGACGGACATGGGGCTCGAGGACACGCGTTCCATCGGTCGCATCGTCATCGATCCGACGGACCCCAACATCGTGTACGTCGCCGCCCAGGGGCACCTCTGGGGACCGAACGCCGAGCGTGGCCTGTTCAAGACCACCGACGCCGGCCGCACGTGGGAGAAGGTCCTGTTCGTGGACGAGAACACCGGCGCCACCGACCTCGTCATCGACCCCGGGAATCCGGCCCTGCTCTACGTGGCCATGTACCAGCGCCAGCGCCGGACGTGGGGCTTTAACGGTGGCGGCCCCGGCTCAGGCATCTACAAGACGAACGACGGCGGCGCGACGTGGACCGAGCTGACGAACGGACTTCCGGCGGGGGATAAGGGACGGATCGGGCTGGCGATCTACGCGGCCGATCCGCACATCGTCTACGCCACTGTCCAGGCGCACGGCGAGGACCAGGGCATCTATCGCACGCGCGACGCCGGCACCACGTGGGAGAAGGTGTCGTCCCTGGACACCCGCCCGAACTACTACTCGCAGATCCGCATCGACCCGCAGAACCACGACAACGTCTACACCCTCGGCTCCAATCGCGGGTTCTACATCTCGGAGGACGGCGGCACGTCCTTCATCGAGTTGTTCAGCAACGTGCACGGCGAGGACCACGCGCTCTGGATCGACCCCGATCAGCCGAATCACATGATCGTCGGCGGCGACGGCGGCATCTCCATCTCGTGGGACCGAGGGCGGACGTGGGATTTCCGACGCAACATGCCCATCGGCCAGTTCTATGAAGTGGACGTGGACAACAGCGTGCCCTTCCGCATTTGCGGGGGACTGCAGGACAACGGCGTCTGGTGCATGCCGAGCGCGGTCCGCAACCAGAACGGCATCGCCGACCGCGACGCCTGGAACATCGGCGGCGGCGACGGCTTCCACTCGCTCTTCGATCCCACCGACAATGGCATGGTGCTGCAGTCGTCGCAGAACGGGAACGCGGCGTGGGTGAACATCGAGACCATCGAGCGGCGCGGCGCACGGCCGGGCACGGGTGATCGCCCCGCCCAGGCCGAGGGTGAGCGCGGAGGTCCCGGCGGTGGCGAAGGTGCCGCCGAGAGATACCGCTGGAACTGGGACACGCCCATGATCGTCTCCAGGCGCGATCCGAACGTCTGGTACATGGGCGCGCAGGTGCTCTTCAAGAGTACGGACAAGGGGTCGAGCTGGGCGAAGATCAGCCCCGACCTCACCCTACACGTCGATCGCGACACGTTGAAGATGATGGGCGCCGTGGTGGGCCCCGACGCCCTATCGCGGCACGACGGCCAGTCCAACTACGGCTCGCTCACGACGATCAGCGAGTCGCCGCTGGACGGGATGGTGATCTACACCGGCAGCGACGACGGCCAGGTACAGCTCACGCGGGACGGGGGCGCGACCTGGACGAACCTCACAGGGAGGATCCCGGGCGTGCCCGACCAGACGTACGTGAGCACCGTGCTCGCGTCGCAGTTCGTCGCCGGCCGCGTCTACGTGACCTTCGACGGGCACTACACCGACGACTACGAGCCGTACGTGTTCGTCAGCGACGACTTCGGTGCCACGTGGCGCTCCCTGGCCGAGGACCTGCCGGAGACGAGCGTCAATCGCATCGCCGAGCATCCGAGGAACGCCAAGGTGCTCGTGCTCGCCCACGAGCGTGGCGTACACGCGTCGAACGACGGCGGCGCCGCGTGGCATGCGCTCACGACGAACATGCCCACGGTTGCCGTGGACGACGTCGTCTTCCAGGAGCGTGACAACGCCCTCGTGGCCGGAACGCACGGTCGCGGCATCTGGGTGCTCGACGACGTGGGCCCCATCGAGGCGCTCACCGCCGATGCATTGCAGGCCGATGTGACGCTCCTACCCATCCACGTGGCACGTGAGATGAGCACCTTCTCGCCGCAGGCGTGGTACGGGGCCGGCGAATTCTTCGCGCCCAACCCCGATTGGGACGCGCACGTCGCCTACTACCTGAAGGATGGCGCCACCGGGTCCGCCGAGATCGCGGTGATGGACGGCACGAGGGAGATCATCCGCACTCTCGAAGGCCCGGTTTTGAAGGGCCTGAATCAGGTCTCCTGGGATCTCCGGTACGAGCCGCCGGTGGATTCGACGAACGTGCCCACCTCGGGTGGTCGGGGTGGCCGAGGTGGTGGGCGCGGGGGGCCGCCCGCCGCCGTACAGGTGGGGTATCCCGCCGGCGGTGGGGGCTTCGGTCGCGGCGGCCCGCCGCTGGGTCCGCTCGTCCTGCCTGGCACGTACACCGTGCGCGTGACGATCCCCGGCAAAGCGCCGCTCGCGAGCCAGGTTGTCGTGGAGGCTGATCCGCTCCCGAAGTTCACCGCGGCTGATCGCGAAGCGCGGCAGGCGCTTCTCATGAACATCTACGACTGGATGAAGACCCTCGGCTCGGCACGCGAGGCCGTCGCCCAACTCACCTCACAGGGCGATACCATCAAATCCGACCTCGGCGCGCCCGCCGACTCCATCAACGCGCGCATAACGCGGCTCGGCACCGAGGTGGACCGCGCCTTCAACAGCGTCAACGGGCAGCGCGGGCCCATCGAGGGGTGGAGCGGACTGCCTAGCTTGGACCAGCGACAGGCGCTGGACTACGCCCTCGAGGCCGCGGAAGGGGCCGTAGCCGAGCTCAACCAGCTCGTCGGGACGGACATCCCCGCCGCGTACCAGGCTGCGGGCAAGACCTGGAGGAATACCGTGAAGGGAGTGGGTAAGCCGTAACGGGGCAAGCGGCTTGCACCGGCTCGGGCTGACCATACCTTCAGCCTCATCGCTGCACCCACCGCCCGGAGTTGGCGATCTGCCGGTTCGCCGCAACGGGATCATCGAAAATGGAGGCGATCCATGAGAGTCAACGCCGTTGCCAGAGGTGTTATCGGAGCAACCGCGATCGTGCTCACGCTTGTGGTCGTACCTGTCGGCACGGCTGCTCAGAGATACGTCGACACGGAGCCTGCGGCGGAGTATCGGGCGAAGGACTTTGTACTCGAATGGCTCAGCAATCCGGATGTCGAGGAGAAGTACGGGATGATGTCGGATGCCATATGGTCTTACGCCGAGCTTGGCATGCAGGAATTCAGATCGGCCAAAGTCCTCACCGATGACCTGGAGCAAAACGGCTTTCAGGTCGAGCGCGGCGTCTCTGGCATGCCCACTGCGTTTGTCGCCACCTGGGGCTCGGGCAGGCCGGTGGTAGGACTCATGGCTGAGTACGACGCTTTGCCGGGCCTTTCGCAGCAGGGTGACGTGCCACACCAGGCGCCCCTCGTTCCCGGTGCTCCAGGACACGGCTGTGGGCACAATCAACAGGGGCCCGCCGTGATTCCGGCGGCACTGGCCCTGAAAGCCGCAATGGAGGAATTCGGGATTGGGGGCACGATCAAGGTCTTTGGAGGACCGGCGGAGGAGACCCTGATCAGCCGCGTGTACATGGCGAGGGATCATCTGTTCGACGATCTGGATGTGGTTTTGTCCAACCACGGCGGCACTGAACTAGGCACACGTTACGGCGTGAGTGGAGATGCGATCTTCTCCACCGTCTTCACGTTCAGAGGCGAGACCGCACACGCGGCGGGGAGTCCGTGGACCGCCCGCAGCGCTCAGGACGCGGTCGAGATCATGAACGTCGCGGCGAACTACCTGCGTGAGCACCTGTTCTACACATATCGCATGCACTACGTGGTCATCGAGGCCGGCGAGGCGCCGAACGTGGTACCCGACTACGCCAGAGTGTGGTACTTCACGAGAAACACCGATGACCGAGTGGAGGAGATGCATGAGAAGGTCATCAACTGCGCTCGGGCGGCCGCGCTGGCCACTGGCACGGAGATGTCGTATCGCGTCCTCTCGGCCGCACATCAGAGCCGCGCGCCGAAGTCGCTGGCGGTTCTGGCGCAGCGCAACATAGAGTTGGTAGGGATTCCCGAGTGGACTGAAGAGGAGCAGGCCTTCGCCAAAGAGATGCAGAGGGAGCTCGGCAAGGAGGAAACCGGATTGCCGACCGAGGTCTCGAGACTCAGGTATTGGGATTCCACAACGACGTTCACCGGAGGAGGGTCCAGTGATATCGCGGATCTGCAGATGCAGACCGCCAACGTCACCGTCAGCATCCCCGGAGACGTACCCGGAGACATAGGGCATCACTGGAGCAGAACCGCTGGGAACTTCGGTTCTGCGACACACAAAGGCATCATTGCCAACGCCAAGGTTCTGGCGGCTACCCTGCTCGACTTGTTGACGATCCCCGAAGAGCTGAGACTCGTGCGAGATGAGTTTGAGCAGCAGGCTGCAGAGCATCCTTACAAGACGTTTCTGCCCGATGGCGCTGAGCCTCCCATCGATTTGAACAAGGAGTTGATGGAGAAATGGCGTCCGCTCATGGAGCCGTTCTATCTGCCGTTTCCCGGGATGGAGATCGTCCGTTAGAACATGGGGGGCGCACAAATCGACTTCTTGCGAAACGCCTGGCAGCTTCAGCCGCTTGTGATGCCGGGAATAAGGAAGGCTTCTCCCGTAAGTTCTTTGGGGAGAAGCCTTTCTTAGTGCGCCGCCAGGGACTCGAACCCCGAACCTACTGATTAAGAGATAAGCCGAGGGGATAGGCGGATAGTCCGTTAGATCGTTCAAGTTCTCGTCAGTTGTGGCGTTAGGCCCGTGGTTGTTCTCCGAGGTGCTTCGGAGTTCCAGTCAGTTGAGGCGAAGTTGGGGTCTCTGTCGAGCCCAGAGGGAGGGTAACGGTCTCGCATTACCCCGGGGTCTCACGTTCCGGATCGGCGGGAGCCTTGACCTGGCCGGCCCGTTCTGGTTTCTTGTAGGCACCATGACTACTGCGATTCGACATCACTCGCACGCTCATACCCACCCGCTCCCGGGCGGTCGGCTGGAGGTGCGTTCCTGAGTCGAAGTTCCTGATCAGATAGCCACCACCCGCGCCGACCCTCCGAGGTCGGCGTTCTTGTTTGCGCCTCCTCGGAGTTCCGGCCGGCCCAACGGAGCTCCACATGAGCCGGACAATCGAACCCAACGGAAACACCCTCCGCGTCGGTCTGCCCAAGGGCCGCATGCAGGAGGGCGTAATCACCCTCTTAGCCGACGCCGGTATCCGGGTGAAGCCCACCGCTAGAGGATACCGCCCCTCCATCTCCCTTCCCGACTGGGAGGCAAAGATCCTCAAGCCGCAGAACATCGTGGAGATGCTCGAGATCGGGAGCCGGGACGTGGGCTTCGCCGGTGCCGACTGGGTGGATGAGCTGCGGGCGGATGTCGTGGAGCTTCTGGACACCGGGTTGGACCCGGTGAAGGTGGTGGCGGCAGCGCCCCGGGCCCTCTCGGCACCTGAGGCCCTGAGGGACAAAAGGGTGACCGTGGCATCGGAGTACGAGCGGCTTGCCAGGGACTGGATCCTGGAGTGGGGTTTGGACGCCGAGTTTGTCCGCTCGTATGGCGCCACCGAGGTGTTTCCACCGGAGGACGCAGACGTCATCGTGGACAACATGGCCACCGGCAGCACTCTCAGGGCGAACGACCTGGTGGTGCTGGAGACTCTCCGGGTCTCGTCCACCCGCCTCTACGCCAGCCCTTCCGCCCTGAAAGCCCCTAAGAAGAAGACCCGTATCGAGAACCTCGTCCTCCTTCTCAAAAGCGTCCTGGAGGCGAGGAGGAGAGTCATGGTGGAGGTCAACGCCCCGGCGGACCGCCTGGCAGCAGTGGTGGCCATCCTCCCCTGCATGAGGGAGGCCACCGTGGCGCCCCTCTTCGGAGACAGCGGTTACGCCGTGAAAGCGGCGGTCCCGAAGGAATCCCTTCCAGACCTCATCCCGGCGGTCAAAGCCGCCGGCGGGGAGGATCTGGTGATCACCGCTCTTTCCCAGATCGTGCCATGAACACAATACCGACCCCCCCGTCCACCTGGGTCCCCGCAACACCCTATGCGGGCCCGAGTGTCGTTCGCCCCGGCATGCTGAAGCTCGACGGAAACGAGGGAAGCGTTCCCGATCCGGATCTCCTGGCCTCCCTGGCCGGAGAGGATCCTGCACTCCTTCGGGAGTATCCGGATTCCCTGGAGTTGGAAGCGGAAATCGCTGCTTCCCTTGGGGTGGAACCAGGCCGCGTCGTGGTGACCGCCGGGGCCGATGATGCCCTGGACAGGACCTTCCGGGCCTTTCTCCGCCCCGGACGGTCGGCGGTTCTTCCGGTGCCGACCTTCGAGATGATGTATCGGTTTGCCGCGGTCACCGGAGGTGAGGTGAAGGCTGTCCCCTGGAAAGACACCTTCCCCCTGGAGGGGATCCTCCAGGCCCTCGATCCGGATGTCGCCCTGGTAGCCGTCGTGTCGCCGAACAATCCCACGGGCCTCACCATCGCTCCCCACGAGCTGAAACGGCTCTCCGAAGCGGCGCCGTACTCCGTGATCCTCCTCGATCACGTTTATGCGGACTACGCCGACCGGGACCTCACGGGGCTCGCCTCGGAGTTGGCGAACGTGGTGACGGTCCGGACCTTCTCCAAGGCATGGGGACTGGCAGGGTGCCGCGTGGGTTACGCCGTGGCTTCATTGGAGATCGCGGAAGTGCTGCGAAATGTCGGGAACCCCTATCCAGTCTCCTCCCTCTCTCTGACCATCGCTCGCCGCCGGTTGCGGGAAGATGGGGAACGGAGGAGAGAGCATATCGTTGCCGTGAGGGGGATGCGGAGGAAGCTCGCCGCCGCGCTCACTGCCTTCGGCGCCAGGCCCCTCCCCTCCCAGGGGAATTTCCTGTTCGCCGACTTCGGGACCCGGGCCACCTTCGTCCACCGTGCCCTGGCTTCGCTGGGTATCAGGGTGCGGCGTTTTCCCCACCGACCGGAAGTCGCCTCGGGTCTTCGCATCACGGTGCCGGAGCGGGAAGGAGACCTCGAGAGGCTTGAATCCGGCCTTCGGACCACCCTGACCCCGGGCGCCCTCCTCTTCGACCTGGACGGCGTCCTTGCCGACGTGGAGGGATCTTACCGTCGGTGCGTCATCGAGACCGTCGAGAGCTTCGGGGAAAAGCTGTCCAGAGCCGAGCTCGAGCGGGCAGTCCAGGAGGGGGAGGCCAACAACGACTGGGCCCTGACACGCCGGGTTCTGGCCGGAAAGGGGATCGAGGTGTCCCTGGAGGAGGTAACAGCCCGATTTCAGGAGCGGTACCTGGGAACGCCGGAACAGCCCGGGCTCCGGGTATCGGAGAGCCTGCTTGTCGACACGGGGTTTCTGAAACGGCTCGCCAGCCGCTATCCCCTGGGAATCGTCACTGGGCGACCCAGGCAGGAAGCGGCCTGGTTCCTGGACCGTCACGGGGTCGCCGGCCTCTTCCAGGTCGTGGTCTGCATGGAGGATGCCCCACTCAAGCCCGACCCTGCTCCGGTCCGCCTCGCCCTGACCCGCTTGGGTTCGCAGACGGCGTGGTTCCTGGGGGACACCCCCGACGACATCCGAGCCGGGGCCGCCGCCGGCGTGCTCCCCCTGGGGGTGGTGGCCCCCGGGGACGACCGGAGGACCGCCGCCGCCGCCCTGGAAAGCGCCGGCGCAGCCGTCGTCTTGAACGACCTCGCGGGCCTGGAGGAGCTTCTACCATGACGGAACGAATCGCCACTCTCCATCGCCGGACGAACGAGACTGAGATCCAACTCTTTCTGCGCCTGGACGGGACGGGCACGGCCAATGTCTCCACAGGGATCGGCTTCCTGGATCACCTTCTGGAGTCCCTCACAAAGCATGCCCGACTCGACCTGGAGCTGTCCGCGAGGGGAGATCTCCGCATCGACGATCACCACACGGCCGAGGACTGCGGGATCGCGTTGGGCCTTGCCCTGAAAGAGGCTCTGGGGGACCGGGCCGGGGTTCGCCGCTTCGGGTATGCTTACGCTCCCCTGGACGAAGCTCTGGCACGGGCCGTGGTCGACCTCTCAGGTAGACCCTTCGCCGACGTGAAACTGGAGTTGGCGCGGGAACGGCTGGGGGAGCTCTCCTGCGAGAACGTCTCGCACGTGCTGACATCCATGGCTTCGGCCGCCGACCTCACCCTTCACACGGATGTCCTGAAGGGGGAGAACGATCATCACCGGGCAGAAGCGGCCTTCAAGGCGGTGGCCCTGGCTCTCCGGCAGGCCGTGTCGCCCTCCGGTTTCGGCGACGTCCCCTCCACCAAGGGGACCCTCGGGGGCACGTTGCCATGAGCCGGGTCGCCGTCATCGATTCTGGGGTGGCGAATCTGGCTTCGGTGCTCTGCGCCTTCTCGGCTCTGGGCGCGGATCCTTTCGCCACGCGGAATCCGGCTGAGGTCCGGGAGGCCACCCATGTGGTCCTTCCCGGGGTGGGGCGCTTCCAGGCCGGGATCAATGCCCTGAGATTGGCGGGAATGGACCGGGCAATCTCTGATCTCCACGAGTCCGGAAAGCCCCTCCTGGCCGTTTGCCTTGGCATGCAACTCCTGGGGGACGGCAGTGAGGAGAGCCCAGGGGTTCGAGGGTTGGGGCTCTTTCCAGGGCGGTTTACCCGCCTCCCCTCCACCGTTCGCGTCCCCCACCTGGGGTGGAACCGTGTCCATCCCGGCGGCGAGGGTGCGTTCCCAAAGGGGATGGCGGCTTTTGCCAACTCCTACGGGTTGAAAGAGGCGCCGAGAGGCTGGCATGCGGCCTGGACGGTCCATGGAGAACCCTTCGTCTCCGGTCTGATCCAGGACCGAACCCTTGCCCTCCAGTTCCACCCGGAGCTCTCGGGGGCCTTCGGGATGGGCCTCCTCCAACATTGGCTGGCGGGGGAACCCTTGGCAGCTGCCTCCCCCGGCCAACCCGATCTCCCCGGCGGGTCCACATCGTCTCTTGCCGACAGGGGCGAGGCGCCGACCTGGTTGGCCCACCGCATCATCCCATGCCTGGACGTCCGGGACGGGCGGGTGGTAAAGGGTGTGCGCTTCCAGAATCTCCGGGACACAGGTGACCCCGCGGAACAGGCGGAGCTCTACGAGCGACAAGGAGCCGACGAGATCGTGCTCCTGGACGTGGCGGCCTCGCCGGAGGGACGCAGGACGCAGTTGGATACGGTACGGGCGGTAAGGCGCCGGCTTCACATCCCGCTGGCGGTCGGCGGAGGCGTCCGCACGGAGGAGGACGCCAATGCGCTTCTCAACGCCGGTGCCGACAAGGTCGGCGTAAACACAGCGGCCGTGGGGGACCCGGGGCTCATCGACCGGTTGGCCGATCGCTTCGGATCCCAGTGCGTGGTGCTGGCCATCGACGCCCGGAGGAGAGGGGTGGGGTGGGAAACCCTGGTGAAGGGGGGGCGGGAACCCGTGGACCGCGACGCCGTGGAGTGGGCGGGGGAGGGGGCCCGCCGGGGAGCCGGGGAGCTGCTCCTGACCAGTTGGGACCGGGACGGCACGCGAAGTGGGTGCGATCTGGAGCTGCTGGCCGCGGTCTCTGGCGCGGTAGACATCCCGGTCATCGCCTCCGGAGGGATTGGGCGTGCGGAAGACGTCGCGGAAGCTCTCCGCAGCGGGGCCGATGCGGTCCTGGCGGCGTCCATCTTCCACGACGGGGACCTGAGGGTCGCAGACGTAAAGGAATTCCTGAGGTCGGAAGGGATGGTGGTTCGGAGATGATCATACCGAGTATCGATCTGATGGATGGCCGGGCGGTGCAGCTACGCCGGGGTCGAGAGCGTGTTCTGGACGGAGGGGACCCCCTGGAGCGCTTGGAGGAGTTCTCCGTCGCGGGAGAGGTGGCCGTGGTGGATCTGGACGCGGCCCTCGGCACGGGATCCAACGCAGGGCTGATCCGGGAGATGGTCAGGATCGCTCCCTGCAGGGTGGGCGGGGGAATCCGGGACCTGGACACGGCCCTGGATTGGCTGGACGCGGGGGCCGCCAGGATCATGGTCGGAACCGCGGCCTCGGTGGAGTTCTGCTCCCGCCTGCCCAAGGACCGGGTGATGGCTGCAGTGGACGTGGAGAAAGGTTCTGTGGTGGTGGAGGGGTGGCGAAAAGGGACGGGCATCACCGCGCCGGAGCGGATTCGGGAGCTGGCGCCGTTTGTGGGCGGCTTTCTATTCACGCAGGTGGAGCACGAGGGCGGGCTGGCCGGATTCGACCTGGAACGGGTGAGGGAGGCGGTGGCGGCGGCGGGAGACACCCGGGTAACCGCCGCCGGGGGCATCACAGCGGCCATTGATGTGGGCGAGTTGGACCGCCTGGGAGCCGACGCCCAAGTTGGGATGGCTCTGTACACCGGCCGCATGACCTTGGGAGCGGCCATCTCCGCCCCCCTTGCCAAGCCCGTGGAAAGGCGGTTCTGGCCCACCGTGGTGTGCGACGAAGCCGGCAGTACCCTGGGCCTGGTATGGAGCACCCGGGAGAGCGTCGAGACAGCGGTGGAGCAGCGCCGAGGGATTTACTGGTCCCGAAGCCGGGATGCCCTCTGGGTGAAGGGCGAGACGTCCGGATCCACTCAGGAGCTTCTGCGGGTGGATCTGGATTGTGACCGGGACGCGCTGCGCTTCACCGTTCGCCAGCACGGGTC